>ERZ1032130.282-NODE-282-length-14176-cov-14.125345_pt1 | contig 14176 bp, 9 predicted proteins | sample MGYA00517879_ERZ1032130 | MGnify/ENA primary metagenome ERZ1032130 (study PRJEB33719, sample SAMN04262597) | wastewater metagenome | biome: rural village; feature: animal feces; material: feces | host: Bos taurus | place: El Salvador | collected 2012-01-31 ...
GTTTTTCGAACAAAAAACACCAATCTCTGCGATTGGTGCTCGAAAAGTTATTGTGCTGCAATACTTTTTCTGTTCTCTGACGGCGCAAATTGACGGAGAATATCTGCAATTGGAGATTCCATATATTGCAATTTGGAGTAAAATGTTTCTTATGGAGCGTGCTCCAAAAAATACAGAAACAGGAGTTGTTTAATCATGTCAAGAAAAGGCGAAAACATCTACAAACGAAAGGACGGCCGTTGGGAAGGGCGATATCTGAAACGTACACCGGATGGGAAATCTCGCTATGGTTATGTTTATGCCTCCACCTACCGGGATGTAAAGGCCCGGCTGCAGAAGGCTGCTGCCCTTTGGGAAATGAACCCGCCTCGTGAGAAAGAAGATGTATTGCTGTTTGCCAGTGCAGCCCGGCGGTGGGAGGAAAGTGTTGCACCTCAGATCAAGGAAAGTTCCTTCGTAAAATACCATTTGATCATCGAGAAGCACTTGCTTCCGGCTATGGGGGATGTGTGTGTAGAGGATGTGACCCATGAGCTGATCGAATCACTATCCCAAAACCTAATGGCCAGCGGCGGAAAAAACGGCCGTCCCTTGGCAGCCCGTACGGTGTCGGATATTCTGTCTGTGCTGCGCAGCATTCTGAGGTTTGCCCGCCGGGGCGGGGCCATCATTCCCTGCGATGGCAGTTCTGTGCGGATTCGGCGGCCTGCGGTGGAGATCCGGGTCCTGTCCCGACATGAGCAGGAAACACTCTGCCGATACCTTTATAATAATATAAACAACCGAAACGTCGGCATACTCCTGAGCCTGTTCGCGGGGCTGCGTGTGGGAGAACTGTGTGCCCTGAAGTGGGAGGACATTGACCTGAAGGAGCGCATCCTCTATGTCCGCCATACCATGCAGCGCATCCGAAATCTCTCCCCGGAGGGCCCGCGCACCCGCATTATCATCACCGCTCCCAAAAGCACAACCTCAACCCGGATGATCCCCTTGCCGGAGGACCTTGTGAAGATCATGGTTTCTCTGCCTGGGGAGCATTCGGGTTTTTTTATACCCGGTAAGGAGAAGCCTTATACAGAACCCCGGGTGATGCAGTTCTATTTCCGGCGGGTTTTGGAGCGCAGCGGCGTGGCGGATGCCAACTACCACGCCCTTCGCCATACCTTTGCCACCCGCTGTGTGGAGCTTGGTTTTGACGTAAAATCCCTCAGTGAACTGCTGGGGCATTCCACAGTGAGTATGACCATGGACCGCTATGTGCACCCGACAATGGAGCATAAACGGGAGCATATGCAGCGTCTTTCGGGCTTTATTTCCGCAATGTAAAAATAGACGGCGATTCTGACGGCGAAAAAGCGTAAAAAACAGAAATTTCCTTGACTTATTTGCCTGATGATGATAATATGACTATGGAAAATTTTCCGGGAATGGGGGAAAATTTGCCATTTTGGAAGAACTTATTCCCGGAAACATTGCGAAAATCTCAAATTCGCAATGAAACTGCCGTTGAAAACCCGCTTTTTTTAATGGAAGCCCCTTTCGCAGAGATTGGTGTTTTTTGTTCGAAAAACTGGTATTTTTAACGGTAAAACGGAAAGAAAACCCATAAACAAGGAGGATTTTTAAATGTTTTTCGAAAAGATGCAAACTCGAAAAAATGATGGTTTTACTCTGGTAGAACTGATCGTCGTGATTGCAATTCTGGCAATCCTGGCAGGTATCGCAGTGCCCGCTTACAGTGGCTATATCGAGAAGGCCAATGTGGCTGCCGATGAACAGCTGCTGCATGCTGTGAATATTGCCTTTGCTTCCGCAGCTGCGGAGCATGCTGGCGGCACTGTGACTGATGCGGTTCTGAGTTATGGAAGCAACGACAGTGGCGTTACTGTTACTGGTGTGGCCTCTGTGAGCAGTTCTGGAACCCCCAATGTGGATGCACTGAAGACTGCATTTGCTACTTACTACGGCACTAATAACGCTTCTGCATTTAAGACCGTATCCAGCTTGATTTTCAACCGCGAGAATCAGATGTTTATGATGGTCTCCCTCTCCGATGATTTCGTCGCAGTTCTGGAAAAGCTGGTTGGCTCTGAAAATGTCCCCGTCCTGCTGGAAAGCATCTTCGGTGACATGGGTGCCGCTCCTCTGATGGGCAAGGTTGCATATACTTCTGATCTGGCTGCAGCGCTGCTGAGCTCTTCTGACGGAAAGTTCACAGAAATGATTATTAACTGCTCTAGTGCTATGGCAGAGATGATGGGTCTGGATCCTGGTAGCGAAGAGTTTGCTTCTATTGCAAAAAATATGCTGATGGAGAAGATGAACCAGTTAAAGACATCTGACCCCAAGTATGCAGATGTTGATCTGGAAGAACTGTATGACAAGCTAATGAACACCGAAAATCCCGAAAGCCCTTCCGCTATTGAACTTGAACTTTACAAATCTGCGCAGAATTCCATTTCTGCTAACAATGCAATTCTGGCTGCGGCACAGAAATCTGAAGAAGCATTCAAGAATATTTTTACAACCCTTAAAGGCAATCCCACCGGCAATCTGGTTTCCGCTGTGGATAAGGGTATCGAAGCCGGTGACACCAGAGAAGGTCTGGCACAGGTAGCAATGGCTTACGGCCTGTACACCGCCTATGCTGAGAGAAATAATCTTACCGTTTCCGACAATCCTGCCGACGTGCTGAGTGCACTGAGTGATCCCGGTTTCCAGACTTATCTGGATACCGAAGATGCCCAGAAGGACCTTGCCGGTTATCAGGCATCCATGAACATGATTAACGAGAGCGTTCAGGGCAACAGCGGCGCTGTTTCTGATGTTCTGATCAATGGCTTTGACGATCCCCAGCTGATCGCCGTTCTGCAGCAGGCACTGGCTCAGGGCAGCAACAGCTGATTCTAATTAGCGCCTATATTGACATAGAAATTTTCGGGTCAACCGGCTTTTTGCCGGCTGACCCGATACGCACATACACTTATATCCCTCTGGGATATAAAGGAGGTCACAGCATGCTTTCTAATAACCTAAGAGGGCACCTTTCTCTGCTGCTGGTCTTGGCTATAGCGGTTTCACTGTTCCCAGTATCGGCACAAGCTTCTGAAGAAGCTGTTCCTGCAGAAACTGCCATGGAAGTCATCCCGGAGACCACGGTGCCTACGGAAGACATATTACAGGAGGAACCGTCTGCGCTTCCCATGCTTCAGCAAAAGATGGACGATATCCTCGTGAAATATCTGGGTGTTACCGTACTGACAGAGGAAGAAATCATCGATATTGTCAACACCATGTATTGGGATGACATGGAAGCAGCATTGGCAGAATGCGATGCTCTGGAGCCCATGATCTCAGCATTGTCAGAGGACGAACTTACCCAGATAGAAGCCACATACGAAGGGACTGCGACCATCGTCTGTTTCTATGAAACGATGCAATTAGCCATGACACCTGGCTTTTTTGCGGTAAGTGGTACTCACACACCGATTACGGGTGTTACCGTAACTGTAAGCGGTGCAACAGATAATTCTATGGCTAACGGTGCAGTTACGGTTACTGCCAAAGGTTCTGACGGCCTATGGGGGCTAGGTGCGTCTGCTAAAACAGCCACCATTACAGTAAAAAACAGCACAGCAGATAAAGCTACCATTTCCTTCAACTGGACAGCAACTAGTGTTAATCAGTTGAAAATCGATGGAACAGTAGTTGGCGGAACCAGTGGTTCTTTTGCCAAATTGCTTGATTCAGAAGGTGAATTCACCATAACGGTTACAACTGCGAAAAACAGCACTACAAACAAGCTGGAGATGTCGAACTTCGATTGGCAAAAGGCCGCCGATTCTTCCAACATTACCTTTGTTTATGACAGTACACTGGGCAGCATTACGGTTGACGGAACTGAAACTTCCAGCGGAACAACTAAGAAAATCTCGGTAGACGGTACAGCCCTGACTGCAAAGGCTGGCAGTGGCGTAACGTTCTTAGGCTGGATTGATGATGCAGATGGCCGTATTCTGGCTACAGCAGCAGATTCCACCCTACAACCTGCATCAGACATGACCATTCGTGCTGTTTTTGCCAAAACATCTCCGTGGTTTCAAGTTGACAGCACCTACCTTATCGAAGGGCTAACAGAAGCGACTGCAAAAGGCAGCATGATTGTTCTGATGAACAATGCAACCCTGCCTTCCGGAAATTATACGATCGACTCCGGAAAAACCTTGCTTATTCCATATAACAGTACACTAAGCTGTGTCAAAGCAGACCCTGTAACAGCAGACACTACATTTGTAATACCGACCGCATACCGCACTTTGACGATGGCAGATGGTGCCCATATTACCATAAAGGGTGAAATGAGCCTGTCTGGTGTGTTAAACTCTGTGCAAGGAACCAACTCTTCTACCCATGGGCCCACTTCATTCGTAAAAATGAGCAGCGGCAGTTCCATTACCGTCAAAGAAAAAGCCAGCCTGTATGTCTGGGGCTACATTACCGGTGTTACAGATTCCAGTGGTAATTTTAGCGAAGGTACCGTAACTGTTGAACGTGACGGCACCGTGTATGAACCATTTCAGGCAGCAGACTGGCGCGGCGGTACTGCAAGCTTGGCTATGGTAGATAATGAGCAACGTGTATTCCCGATTTCTCAGTATTATGTGCAGAATGTCGAAGTACCCATGACGCTGAATGCAGGTGCTATAGAGCAAGGAAGTCTGATTGTAGATATATCACTTGCTGGTGTTGTAAAACCTCAGGTTCCCTTTATTGGCAAAGGCAGCAATATGTTCTGCATTGAAAAAGGCTCCATTACTAAGGACTATGCCGAAAATTCGGATCGCTTAATCGTTGACATCAACGGTGATCTCTCTGTTTCAAATATAACCGTCGATTTGGTTAACGTCCTAAGTTATCAGATAGCTCTCGAATCTAAGAAATATGTATTACCAGTCACATGCAACATGAGCATCAACATCAACAGCGGAAGCACTGTCACAATTAAACAGGATCTTTCTCTGCTCCCCGGTTCTGTGCTGAATATCAAAAATAACGGCAAGCTGATCGTAAACAGCGGTTCAAATGTCTTTGCCTATGACCGGGATGACTGGATTGGAAATAAATATGTGTTCAGTCTTGCAGATTTCCGTATTCTTAAGCATGCTCCCGGCAGAAAGAAGACTCGAACTGATGATGATTTGGTTGATGCAAGTGTTATTATTGAAGGTGAGGTTTCCGTCAATGCAGGCTTCGGCTATACTTCTGCAAACGGCGCAGCAATTTCCGGCATAGAAGGTGGCAAGATCACAGTCGCACTGGGTACACAAACAAGTACCTATCAAGCTACACAGAATAACACTAGTGTTTCTTACCAGTCTATTACAGTCACCCCCCTCCAACTTTTAAACGCCAACGGAGAATATGTCGGAACCGCAGAAAAAGGCGCTGGCACCTACACCTACCTCAACGGCTTCTGGCACAAAGCTCCTTGTGACGGTACTACCACGGAAAACACAACCGCAACCTGTACCGAAGCGGGTGAGAAGACTGTGAAATGTGGATGTGGTGTCATCAACACAAAGGAAAATGACCCCGCACTGGGCCACAGCTACGGCGACTGGACTCCGAAAACGCCGGCAACGCTGGATTCTGCGGCAGTTGAAGAGCGGATTTGTGGTCGCTGCTCGGATGTGGACACCAGAACGCTGAACTCTGCTTCCATCGATTCTCAGGAATACGAAACACTGGCAGATGCCCTGAGCGAAGCCGGTGCCGGCGCAACCGTGACTCTACTGACTGATATCACCGGCAAAACTACCGTCAGTCAGCAGGTGACCATTCAAATTGGGAGCTTTAGTGCCGATATTCAGGCAGGCGAGGGCTTTACCTATGCAAAAAACGGTACTGTCATTACCATTGGCAAAGCAGTTCTGGGTATCGGTGCCGTCAACCTTCGAGCCGGTGACAGTCTGGATTTGTTCTTCTATGTGAAAAAGACTGCCCTTGCAAACAGCGGCTATACAGACTTCTATGCCAAAATTGAACGCACCAAGGGCGGCACAGTTCAGCCTGCGGAAACGATTTCCTATGCACAGTGGGAGGATTACAACGAGACTTATGTCCGCTTCTGCTACGATGGAATTGCCGCCAAAGAGATGACCGATTCCGTCACTGTTACCGTCTACAGCGCAGACGGCAAACCTCTCAGCAGTGCTTATACCGACAGTGTTCAGGGCTACGCCATGCGTATGATCCGCAAAGGTTCCTCCTCTGCAGCACTGAAAACTGCCTTGGTGGATATGCTGAACTACGGTGCTGCAGCACAGACCCATTTCGGATTCAATACCAGCAGTCTGGCAAATGCATTGATTGAAAGCGAAGGATATTCCAGCCTCGCAACGAAAGAAACCCCTGTTTGTACGAAGATCACCGGAAATCCGGACGCCTTCTATGCGGGATCTGTTTCTGTTAAGAACAATCTGACCTTCACCTTCTGCTTCTCTGGTATTGATCCTTACAAAATCGCGACTGCAACCTATACGGATCATTACGGAAAAAACAAGACCCCATCTGGAACCTTCTACACCCTAACAGATGAAAATGGCGTTACTGTTACCAATGGGGGACAGACCGTATACGGTGTGGATATCGAGGACATCGCCATCGCAGATGGACGGCAAAAGATTACCTGCACAGTAACCGATGTGAGTGGAAATGAGATTCAGGCAATCAGCAGCGTAAAATCTTATCTTGCCTATGCTATGGAAAAATATCCCGATGAGGATGTTTTCCCCATGCTGGCAAAGTTCATCGACTCTGCATATGCCTATTTCCATCAATGATCTCGGAGGAGAATTCGAAATGAAGAAATATGAAACACCTGAGCTGGAAATCATCCGCTTCGCAGTCGACGATATTATTACCACTTCTGACAACGAGTTTGATCTGGATGAATTAAACAACGTTGATGATGGTCTGCCTTATGTAAGAATGAACTAACTTCCCACCCCCGGCGGCAGACGCCGCCGGGGGTATCCATTCCCGGTTTGGAAAGGCCGCTGCGATACAGCAGTCTTTCCAAGCTGAGAACAATGAAAGGCGCGAAAACTATGGACTTTAAGAAAATTCTGGTATTGATTTTGACGATCATTCTGCTGCTGATGCTGCTGCTCCTTTGCAAGGCCCTAGATGGGAGAAAAATTGTTCCCACGCAGGCAGTCCCGGCGGCTACTCTCTCTGTGGAATCGACAGATGCTCTGACGCTTCCCACGGAGGTCCAGACCGTGGCAGAGCCAGAGACTACGGCAGGAGAAACAACAGCCGCCACTACGGAAGCAACAGAAGCACCCACAGAGCCCAGCAAACCTGCCACCAGTAAGCCATCCAGTGGAAACTCCGGCAACACTTCTAAGCCTGTTGCAACCACACCTCCTGCCACAGAGCCCCCGGCAACACAGCCGCCAGCTACCCAACCACCTGCAACGCAACCTCCCGCCACACAGCCCCCCAGCGGCGGCCTTCGGGAGGACGAATTCCCCCTGATTCCTATGGAGTAACAGTCAGAATCGCAAGCAGGCGAATTACCGCAAATTGTCCGGTGATTCGCCTGCTTGTTTTATGAAAAAATTCTGCCCAAGCGCAAAACTTGGACAGAATTTTGGGTGGTCAGAACTCATCCGTTTCCCACAGGTCGCCTTCGGGTTTGGGCGATTCTGTTGGAATCGGCGGCTTGGTTTCGGGGGGCGTTGTCTCCGGCGGTGTGGTTGCAGGTGGCTGAGTTGGAGGAGGGGCAGTCGGTGTGGGAGCAGGCTGATTTTGACCGGAGGAACTGCCGCCGCTGTAGCTGGGCCTGCTGCTGGGCTGAGGCTTTGCCTGCGTGGGCGCAGGTTCCGTTTCCGTTGGCTCCGTTTCGGCCTCAGTGGTTTCAGTATGCAGCGTAGCCTCGGTCGTGGGGAGAGTGGTTTCCACCAGCGTTGTTTCTGACTCAGCAGTTTCCGCAACGGACTCTCTCGTAGGCTCTGTAACGTCCATTTTTCTGCCGTCCATGAGTTTGCAAATCATCAGCAGCACCAATAGCAGCAGGATCACCAGCACGCACACCAGCACCCGGATTCCTTTGTTCATAGGCAGTACCTTCTTTCTTTCAGAAATTCACCCCGGCGGCGCAGGCCGCCGGGGTGAAAGTGGATCAGAATTCGTCTGTCAGCCAGCGATCATCTGTAACATCCGGGATATCCCCGCCATCGCTGGTGGTGATGATATCTTCCACAGAAAATCTCAGAATCTCACACACAGGATCGGTAAAGTATTTTTTATGTTCCATGTTTTTCTTCCTTTCCTTACCTGTCAAAATAATCATTGGCAGCCTGGTTGTAGTAATACATTGCTTTTGCCATATTGACCTGCGCTGTATTGACCTGTGCCAATTCCTCGTCGGAAAGTGTGGCAGCCTTGGTTTCATAGGAAGTAATACAGCGTTTTGCCCATGCCAGAATGCTGCTTCGCAGTTCGTAAGAAGCGCCGCTATCCTTTTGGGTAACTGTGATAACATACTCGAAATCCCAGTAAGCAACAGGGATATCGGCAATCTTAACCGCATACCGATTTCCATTGGACTCTTGTTTGACTTCAGCAGAAATATCTCTGGTAAACGGTTTGCCACCCTTTGCATAGGTCAGTGTGAAGGTGTAGTCAGAAATGGATGCGCCTTCATACAGTGTGAAATAAGAGGTCAGATCCACTCTTGCATCAAAATTGATTACCTGTGCATTTGCATAGGCGATGCCAAAGTCTTCTTCGCTGAGCGTTGCGGCCTCATTCAGCGGTTCAGCTGCAGGCAGAATCACTTCCTCAACAAGGACCTCCTCCGGCTGCTTGGTTTCATCCAGTTCAGGTTGCGCTTCTGTAGGTGCTTCCTCAGCAGGGGTTGTGTTTTTGTCAGCCATCATATCCAACATGAAATTTGTGGACATAAAGACGGCGTTTTCCTCCGTAGTTTTTCCTGAATTAAAGACATTTGCCACGGTTCTGGAACTGTCTGTCAAGATCATATCCGGTACAGAATGCTGTTCTGTTACCTCGATAGTCTCCTCAGTTTCTACAGCAATTGTTGTTTCGGGAACCACGGGTTCGGTAGCCTGGGTTGTTTCGGGTACATCAGGCTCCGTTGCACTGGTGGTTTCTGTAACCGTAGGTTCCGTGGCTTCCATGGTCTCCACAACTTCAGGTTCTTCCGGTTCTGTTATTTCGGGTTCTGTTATTTCGGGTTCTGTAGGCTCTGTAACCTCTGTGGTTTCAGGCTCGGTGGCTTCGGGCTCCGTCTCCTGGGGCGGGGACATCATAAGCGTAGAAGAAACAGGTGCCCAGCTCAGGTCGGGAACTCTGACCTTGCCCTCGACGATCTCATTCAGGAATGCCAGAGTAACCGCATTGATATCGGGCTGTTCAAAGCCATACACAGGCAGGATATTATAGGCAGGATTCTCGATATCAACCTTGTAGAAAGCCTGCGCATAGCCGCCGAAGGTCAGCATAGTCCGTGCCAGCTCCTTCATTTCGTCGCCGCCCTTTTCCAAAGCCAGCTTGGCATAATCAAGGACAGTACGTTCCAGCTTCTGCGTGAGACTGCCATCGATATAGTCTCGGATGCAGCAGGGATTTCCGCTGGCATCGAAGGCTTCGATGCTGACAATTCCGGTCATTTCGCCTGCAGCGATGCCCTGATCCAGAACATAGCGGGTAACGCCTTGTGCGGTGGTTTCCGTTTCTGCGGCATTGCCATTCTGATCGATCAGCCCGGATTCTGTTACCGTGTACACGGTGAAATCATCGACCAAGGTACGTTCGTTGGCAGCTTCGGTGAGTTTGATGGTTCCATTGAAGCCATCGGCAACGGTGATCTTCAGACGGAGCATAACTTCTGCCTCGACACTAAGCTGGATGGCCTCAAAGCTGACCGATACAGGTACGGTGGTGGTGCTGCCGCAGATGGAACAGGTTCCGGTAGCGGTATTGGTGCCCTCACCGTCACTGGTGTAGGTGTAGCTGTGCTCCTCACAGGACCAGCGGCAATACTTACAGAGTGTATGATTGGGATCATTTTCATCTGCAACAAACTCGTGGGAATCGCAAACCCATTTACCGCGAATGGTTTCGTTCAAAGTATAGGCAGGATGTGTAGCAGTTACAGTTTCGTTTGCTCCCGCTGTGGCGTTGCCGACAAGATTTACTTCCTTTACATCATTGGCGTAGGGATAGTATCGGAAAGAGTAATTTTCCTGAATATTTTCTGCAGCGCCACCGGTATAGGTCTTACCACGGATGATGTCAATGGTGGTACCGTCATAGGCTCTGAGTTGGGCGGCGCGTTCATACAGAACCATGCCTGCGCAGTATCGGTTCAATAGCATAACATTACCGCTGCCAACAACACCAATCTGAAACACGGCTGTGGATTTAGTACCTGCTGTTCCGGCGGTGGCATTCACCGTAGCGCCTGCTGTTTGGGTTTGGATGACACCGCCAAGACTTGCGTTGGCACCTAACACCAGTGTTCCTGCTACTGTCAATTCGGCGTCACCACTGAGACCAACTGCCTGAAGTTCTGCAGTTGCAGGATAGTTTTTCGCATCATATCGCTTAGCCTCATAGGCGATTCTGTGCTTTATTGTTTTACCCAATCCGGCATTTCCTTGTTTAACACGGTGAAGCAGTCCGTCCAGAATCACGATACGCACCGTGGAGGTTGCCTTTGTACCCAAATACAGGAATGCATCATCGTTAACGGTAATGGACGCGCCGGGAAGCAAGATCATTGACTTATCAATATAGTAGTCGCCCTGATCCAGTGTGATATTATAGCAGTAAGAAACCGGGAAGGAATAATTGGCGGTATCAATATCCATATTGTTGCCGCCCGCACTGATAGACAGCTTTAAAGCACCCAGTTCTGCACCGTTTGTAATGGTAACGATGTTTTTTCCGGGGAAATCTCTCTTATCAGAGCTCCAGCCAATGGGTTCATATTTGCTTTCCAATTTAGCGCCACTGCTTAAGTTAATAAATCCGGGTGCTCTGCTGTCGCCAATCAGGAGGGGAACAGAACAATAGGCATCTCCTTTTCTCAGGGAGGCATACAGATACATGTAATTACCGCTATTGATCGTTATTTTAGACTGAATGTTGAAGGTACCCCAGTCCATAAAAGGCGCAATCTGATTTTCATCAGATTGAATATCGACCTTCTGACTCAAACTACTATCCACAAACAGGGGAGCAACACCTGCGCCGCGCCAGTCCAGAATAACCATGGGCTGGTAGATACAGGCATTGGTACCGGTGGTGGTAATGCTGCCGCCGCCATAAATATAGCCTGCTACCGACAGGACACCGTAGCTGCCAATCTCCAGATTGCCGTTTACCACCAGATTGGCATGGTTGCCATAGGTAGCACCTTCATAGCTGTTGCTACCCTCGCTGCCAACGATGGTACCGCCAATGACGATGCGACCATAGTTACCTTTTGTGTTGGCCGTTCCGTTTCCGATGGAAACCGTGATACCGGTGGGGATGGTCAGTTCCCGGAATTTACTTTGGGAAGGCACCATGCTGGTAACCGCGATATTTCCACAAGTTGTGTAAGCAGCGTTGGCGTGTATAAAATTATTTTCTTGTTTGGACCCGTCTTGAATGCCGTAATCGGAATCACTGTAAGGAATCAGCAAGGTAACGCCGGGGTCGATGGTATAGCCGGCATTGTTCTGGGTCCAGCTACCCTTGCGGTTCTGCTCCGGAGTCCGGAAAGAGGTGTTTGCCAGTACCACGACGGTGTCACCGGAATTCGCTTCGACAACCGCATCCTCAATAAATTGATACTTTTTACTTGTGGTCAGATTCTGTGCCACATAGGGCAATGTGCTGTTCGGTGTACTGGAGATCATAAGGGTACATACGCGCTCCGTTTCACCGCTTTCGGAGGTAGCAGTCATCACCACCGTAATATCGTCCATCAGGGCCGTCAGTGTAAGAGGTTCCGTCAAGGTTCCCGTAATGTCTTCTTTTCCCACTTCCAAGATCACATATTGGATCGTTGCGCCAGGAGCCGCCGTAAAGTCCGGGGTGATGGTATACTCGGTCGGATGGTCCATAGTATAGCTTGTCTTCAGCTCCGGCGTGGAGTAGAAATTAGATGTGCCGGTATAGCCGTTTCCGGTGACTTTGATCGTCGGCAGCGCATCCATCATGGCCCACTGTCCGGTAATGGAGCCAGAGGCTTCATAGGGGTACTGGAACACGCCGTCCACTACCGGTTTCAGCGTAGTTCCTGCAAAGCCGTCGAACATACTCAAGTCATCCGCTGCCTGAGGTTCTATAAACAGAGGAGCATGAACTGCAGTCTGAGCCTGTCCATTGGCAGTAATCGTCTCACCAAAGATATTGGTCACATTCAGGCTGCCGGTATAGGCATCGCCCGTATTTGCATCAGGGGTGATGGTGATGGAATCTTCCTTGGTAATGGGACCCAGCTGCACATCAGCAGACCACTGAAGGACAAGGAGGGTGTTGTATTTGACGGTAGTCAGAGACCATAAATTTTGTGTATTTTTGGCGCCGCCGCCGCCCAACAAAGTATTTATACTCTTTCCAGTGTATTCTGTATCCAGTCCTCCCGCAGCACCATCTACTGTTACTGTGTCTTCTGTTACGGCGCTTTTATTCGCATCGGAAACACATCCGATTGAATACGCTTTCCAAGTGTTATTTTCAATTACAACAGGTGCTTTCCACCAGTCACTTGTGCCAACTCGGCTAAAAGTCAGGTCCGCCCCAGTAGCAGTAAAGGCCGTACCATTAAAGCCTCCGGCAAAGCTATTATTGTCCGCATAAGAATCAATTACTTGATAACGAACCAAATCGGAGGGAAGGGTTTCACCTGTATAACCGGCATAGTATACATATACGTAATAGGTGCCTTCGGAATGCGGAATCACAGAATGTGCACCATAGGCAGCAGATGCCGACTTGGTTTTAATGGCAACATCATAAGCCCCCAACACTTGGGTATCGGTATTGTATCCACTGAAATCTGAAAATGGGTGTAAGTTTACATTAGAAACTGTCGGTGCAGCTTTATTTGTAAATGTTACCTCACCAACATATTGGTTAGATGTGAAAGCTGTTGTTTCAGCAGCATCGTTAGCAGCATAGTAATTGAGCGTTATTGATTTATTCTTTCCATAGGAGGATGCACTGTATATGGTTTGATCAAATGCCCACAGGTCACCATATGACAGTCTATCTCTGCTATACGTCAAATTCATATTTGTAGACGCCAGAGATCCAGCTTGCGCATAAACCTGGGTTACACACAGATACGATATGGTCAGCATAACGATCAGGATCGCACTCAGCAGCTTATTCTTTCTAAACTTCTTCGTTATTCGTGCCATGGAGATCACCTTCTAATAGAAAATGTCAGAGCAGACCAAAGGCCCACCCGATTCCGCAGAAAACCGCGGTGTATACAAAAATATGTGCCAAATATATTTTACCGCTGTGTCTCCCCAGATACTGGAGAGGGCGGGTCCATTTCTTCATTGGTGTATCCGGGAACATGGTTTTCCGTTCCGGATAAAAATGTCTTCCCCACACTACACCGATCAGCAGCCAGCCCAGCATCGGAAAAATGGGCCAGTAGTCCCGGGATGGTGCACCCGATTCGTAGATACCAAAGGGGTACAGCAGGGGGGTATTGAGATAGATAGGATGAAACCGCAGATAATAGCCAAGCAGCAGAACGCCTGCTGCCGCTGCCAGCAATGTGGAACTTCTGCGGTTTTCAAACAGAAAATAATAGAGAATATGACAGTAGGCATAACAATGCAGTACGCCAAAGCGAATGAACTGCCCCGGGTTTTGGGTCCAAATTGCCAGCAGTTTGGTAAACCCGGAAAACACAAAGGCTGCTGCCAGCATAATCAGACCACGGTGAAGATTATCCCGGCTGAACAGGCAGCAAATTCCCGAGATAGCAAAAAAGGCAATCACACCCCAATGCGTCCATGCCGAAACAAATTCGGGCGTTAGAAATGCGCGATAGATTTTTCCATCGCTGCCCCAGTCAAATGTGTTTGTCAATTAGAAACTGCATAAAAAGGGCTCCAAAAAGTACAGTACC
>ERZ1032130.283-NODE-283-length-14141-cov-4.819253_pt1 | contig 14141 bp, 10 predicted proteins | sample MGYA00517879_ERZ1032130 | MGnify/ENA primary metagenome ERZ1032130 (study PRJEB33719, sample SAMN04262597) | wastewater metagenome | biome: rural village; feature: animal feces; material: feces | host: Bos taurus | place: El Salvador | collected 2012-01-31 ...
CCGAGATCTACACTCTTTCCCTACACGACGCTCTTCCGATCTCCGAAAATAATGGCGCTGATTCTAGGCCGAACACATATGATGGCAATATGAAATTGCAAAAGCTACTGGTTTTGGCAGATTTGGCAAGTATTGCAGAATATGGTGAGCCACTATTTAATGATCAAGTGCTAGCTTTTAAGAATGGATGTGTTGTAGAAAAGGTTCGCTTAAGATATAAGAATGATTATGTCGCATTTAGACGTGATAGCGAAGCTTATCAGCCTGATTTTTCTGAAAGAGAATATGAAGTGTTAAAACTGGTGATGGAAATTTTTGGTTGCGCTTCTGCTAAGGAATTGTCAGATATAAATCACACCTTCAATTTTTGGAAATTGGCATTTGATAATGGAACTAGTAGTACTGGTTATCATAACAAAGAAATGTCAGTTGTTGATATGATGTCTCAGGATTCTGATGTCGAAAGAATGCGCGAAATAATCTCTGCTTATAGAGAAACGGTTAATGATGTGACGGCAAGTGAGATGATTAACGGAGTGACATTTTATTACGATGGATTCGCATTAACAGACGATATGATAGACCAGCTAGAGTGCTTTTCATTATCGGCTGAAGATGACACATATAGTGTCTACTTGGATAATGGAAGGCTGGTGATTTATTAATGAGTTTTGTTGTAGGTCAGGGCGTTCTAGGAAGGATTCGATTTGTTGATGGTGAGGTTCCTGCATATGATAGAACATACTTAGTAGTCACAGTAGAGCCAGATTATATTGAAGTGTTAAATGTTTCATCAATAAGGGGAAAGGAGAGAAAACTCGCTTTTCCTACAAATGAGAGATTAAGGACATATAATCCTCCTTTCGTGATGCCATCTTTTGTAAAGTTAGATTCGTTAACAAGGATTGAAAGTGCCGACTGGGGGAATTTACAGGTGCTGAATTCAGGAAGAATCTTGGATGGAAATGAATTGGCAAGAATTAAGGGGATGTTATAGTAACAAGAGGAGTCGAGTAGTTCGACTCCTTTTCTTAGTAGTAAGACTTTCCCTTTTACTACTATTTCTACTACTAACAGGTAGTCACAACTTGCTAAATTATGCTATAATTTGCCTAGTTGACACATAAATAAAAGAAAAACCAGTATCCCGAAAATACCCGCAAAATACGGCATTTCCGGGCGATTTAAGGAGTTTGATAACTATGATAAAAGTATTATTCATCTGCCACGGCAGGGTAAACGGACTACCGAATGTGTAGTGGAAAACCGCGCAGAACTGGGCATAGTACGGCAGTCATAGTGCCACGGAACTACCGAAAGACTACTTCTCAGGCGAGTTAAAGTGGATTGTGTAACAGTTATCGTTAAGAGGGTATATATAGAAGTGAACCCCTTGGGGCAATCGTTAAAAGGGTTCTACGGGGAGACTACTACAGGTGAAAGTTAAATGAATATTTGAGAGAGGAACGTCCTGCATATGTGGGGCGTTTTTTTTGATGGAAGAAATGCTGCATGAAAAAAACACGATTTGAAGGGATTTGCACCGATTTGTAGCGAAAAGTTGTATTCTGTGTTAGAATATAGAGAAGTTATTAAGGAAGGAATTTGTCGTGATGAATCTCGGAAAATTAAAGGAAATCAAAGACTTGCGAAAAGTGTGGCCGCATGAAGCATTAGACTTTACACCGTGGCTTGCAGAAGATGATAATCTTTCTTTACTTGCAGATGCTGTCGGCCTTGAGATAACTGTTGATGAAACGGAATCATCAGTCGGTGATTTTAATGTAGATATTTATGCTACGGAAACAGGAACTGATAGAAAAATTATTATTGAAAATCAATTGGAAGACACAAATCATGATCATCTTGGTAAGCTGATTACATATGCTTCTGGAAAATCGGCAGATATTATTATCTGGGTAGTAAAAAGAGCTCGTGAGGAACATCGTGCGGCAATTGAATGGCTTAATAATCACACGGATGAAAATATCGCTTTCTTTTTAGTTGAGATTAAACTATATCAGATAGGAAATTCGGATGTTGCAGTTAAGTTTGAAGTAGTAGAAAAACCAAATGACTGGACCAAGGAAATTAAGCGAAATACAAGCAATTCTCCGACGCTTCAGGCAAGATATGATTATTGGGTTGCTTTTAATGAGTATGCGTTTAAAAAAGCTGCTTTTGCAAAAGCATTTAATAAACGAAAAGCTAATACAGACCATTGGATGACATTGAGCGTAGGTTCATCTGCTTGCTATATTAGTTTGTCGCAAATAAGAAAATATAATCATATCATTGTTGAATGGTACATTTCTAATGACAAGGAATTGTATCATAAATTCTATGATAATAAAGAGGCAATTGAAAGTGATATGGGTGTTCAACTTGAATGGAATGAATTGCCTGAGAAAAAAGCAAGCCGTATCTTGGTGTATAAAACTGTTGATTTCGACAATAAGGATACCTGGCCGGAACAGTTTGACTGGATGATTGATATGGCTTTGCGAATGAAAAAAACATTTAAAAAATATTTATAGAATTAGTAGAGATTCCGATGGCTTATTCAGGCTCTATCGTTAAACGGTAGATTTAGCTTTGAATGAGCCTTGTTTTTTGGTTTTGATAATATTTTGGTATTTGAATACCAAAATACATTGACAAGAAATAAAGTTGGTGATATATTGTTGTTAGAAAGAAAAGAAGTCTATCTTTTTAAGGAGGTATATTGCATGAAGAAAGATAAAGATAGAATTGATAGATTATACTCCTTTTTTAACGCTATAAGGGGAACTAACACACCAAATGAATACGAAAGTACATTAGCAGTGCTAAAAAAAGTAATAGATATACAAGAACAATCTGTAAATGAGCTGAGTAATGAAGATTTATATCATATTATGAGACAGGTTGCAGAAGATTTTGAAGTGAGAAATCCGTTCCCTGATCCGAACAAGTTCTTAGATATTTATAGAACGCTTAGAGGATTTGAGACGGTTACTTGGGCCGATATCATTGAATACGGTGATAGAAGGGCGAAGTTCAGAGTACCCGAAGCGTTAATAGATGAAATGGAAAAGAACTTTATTGACGGATTTCAGGAGGTGCTTATTCCTGAAGCGGAAAAGTTTTCGCCTTGTTTGGAACGACTGGTAAACACTCATAGCGATTCTCATTTCACGTTGACTTCTATGGATCCGTTTTATTATAAGGTTCTTACAGAGATGTTCAGTGACAATGAAATGGTCGATGTGAAACAAACGAGCATCTATGAATACGAGTTTTCGTCAGAGAAGTTTGATTTAATACTTGCTGTTCCGGTGTTTGGCGTGAGAGATAAAGCGGATGAAAACAGAAACTTTATTTGCAGAGAATACGATTTAATTGCAGCAGAAAACCTGGCGCTACATTTAAGAAGTGAAGGAATCTTGTCCATCGTCCTCCCTGCTAGAATTACATTCGGCGGTGGTAATGTTAGAGAACTTCGTAATTTTATTCAGTCAATGTACTGCTTAAAGGAAATCGCAGATTTGCCAGCAGGCATTTTTGAAAACACCGGTGTCAAGACATATTTGCTTACAATTACAACGGGAAGAACCGACGAGGTGATTATCAAAAAATATGTTACAGATACGGAAAATCCAAGACGAGATGGTTTGAATAAACTTATCGTTCAAGACGACACGTTTGTTCTGGAAGATGAGTTATACGATATGGGAGATTGGAATATCGACAGAATTTTCGAGTCACAGGATGAGGATTGGATCAAGTTTCAAGAGTCAAATGTAAAAAAACAGGAGCTTGGGACAGTTGCTTCTATCTTCAGAGGAAAAGCTGTAAATAAAAAAGATACTCATGGAAATATTGGCGTAGTAAATATATCAAACATTGGCGACTATGAAATAGATTATGCCGCATTAGAACACTTGGATGAGGAAGAAAGAAAGGTTACGAATTATCTGCTTCAGACCGGAGATTTGCTTATTCCGGCAAGAGGTACGGCGATACGAGTGGCAATCTTCAAAGAACAGCCTTATCCATGCATTGCGTCATCCAATGTAATTGTGATTAGGTCTACGGACGAAAGTTTATCTACCACATTTTTGAAATTGTTTTTTGACAGCCCACTGGGGAGAAAAATGTTGGTGACCAGGCAACAAGGAACAGCGGTAATGAATATCAGCTATAAGGAATTGAACAATATTGAAATTCCGCTTCCTTCTATTGAGGAGCAGAAATCTATAGCAGAAGAATATGAAAAAGAACTCGAAGTTTATAAGAAAGCAATCCGGGCTGCTGAAAACAGATGGTCGACTACTTTAGCGAGACTTCAAGGAAGGATATAAGGTGATAAAATGTTAGGTGCAATTATTGGTGACATTGTAGGGTCACGTTTCGAATGGAATAACAATAGAAGCAAGGAATTTGATTTCCTTACATACAAGTGTTTTCCAACAGATGATAGTATTATGAGTTTGGCTGTTGCTCAGGCAATTCTGGTAAGCAAGCCGGATTACAGCGACTTATCAAAAAATGCAGTTGAATGTATGCAGAGCGTAGGTCGAAACTATCCGAACTGCGGTTATGGTGGAGGTTTTTATCGTTGGATGTTTTCTGACAATCCTCAGCCGTATAACAGCTATGGTAATGGTGCTGCAATGAGAGTCAGTGCAGCAGGTTTCGCAGCAGAGAGCTTAGAAGAAGCAAAGAAACTGTCCAAGCTGGTTACAGAAGTAACACATAATCATCCGGAAGGGATTAAAGGCGCAGAAGCTACGGTGGTGGCAATTTATATGGCTAAGACTGGTAGCAACATGCTTGAGATAAGAGATTACATTGATAAGTATTACTACCCTATGAATTTTACGCTCGATGATATCAGGGATACATACGAGTTCAATGAAACTTGCCAAGATACAGTTCCACAGGCGCTGCAGGCTTTCTTTGAATCGACTGGATTTGAAGACGCAATAAGAAACGCTATCTCCATTGGAGGAGATAGCGATACGTTAGCAGCTATTTGTGGTGGTGTAGCAGAAGCATATTATGGAATTCCAACAGATATTAGAAAACATGCATTCACCTTCTTAGACCAGAAGTTGATGCAACTGCTAATCTTATTTGAAAATAAATATCCGCCGGTAATGGAAAAGAAACGCGATGATGTAAGTATAAGCATTAAGCGTTCAGCGGATAAAAAGGTCAAGACAGGGGGTCGCGGTTCTATGATTCAATCAGCTGCAGAAGTAGCAGATCAGGAATTAAAGGAGTCCATTCCTGAAAATGAAGAAACGACAAGTAAAAAATTATTTGCTCATCTGTTTGAGGCTTGCAATATTTTAAGAGGTCCTATTAACCAGGACGAGTTTAAGGATTATGTTACACCAATTTTGTTCTTTAAGAGAATTAGTGACGTATACGACGAAGAAACCCAAGATGCATTGGAGGCTTCTGGCGGAGATGAAGAATTTGCAGCTTTCGATGAAAATCACAGTTTCATTATTCCAGAAGGTTGCCATTGGAGTGATCTGAGAAAAGCAAGTAAAGATGTCGGTAAGATAATCGTCAAGGCCATGAATGGTATTGAACGTGCTAACCCAGAAACACTTAGCTGTGTATTCTCTAGCTTCGATGATGTTACTTGGACAGATAAAACCAAGCTTACAGATGAAAGACTGAAAGATCTTATTGAGCATATGTCCAGTCTAAAGGTTGGTAATAAAAATTACAGTGCAGATGTTATGGGCGATGCTTATGAGTATCTGATCAAAAAGTTTGCTGACCTTTCAAAGAAGAATGCGGGGGAGTACTATACCCCAAGAACAATTGTAAAATTGATGGTTATGCTGATGGATCCTAAACCGGGCGATACCGTATATGATCCGGCCTGTGGTACGGGTGGTATGCTTATCGAGGCTATCAGACACATTGATAACAAGCAGACGACTTATGGAAAGATTTATGGTCAGGAAAATAATCTTTCTACATCGGCGATTGCTAGAATGAATTTGTTCCTTCACGGAGCTAATGACTTCAAGATTGCGCAAGGAGATACACTTAGAAATCCTAAGTTCTTGGCACATGACCAGTTACAAAAATTCAATTGTGTATTGGCAAATCCTCCGTTTGGTCAGGAAAAATGGGGTGCAGATAGTTTCGAATACGATAAATATGGTCGTAATATGTGGGGATGTCCGTCAGATTCAAATGCTGATTTTGCGTGGTTGCAGCATATGGTAAAATCCATGAAGCCGATGGAAGGTAAGGTCGCAGTAGTCCTTCCTCAGGGAGTTCTTTTCCATGGTGGTAAAGAAGGAGATATTCGTGAGCAACTTATAAAAAGTGATTTGATTGAAGCAGTTGTTGCTCTTGCAGGCGGTGTGTTCTATGGAACAGGCGTATCGGCTTGTATTCTCTTCCTTAACAATCATAAGAAACCTGAACATAAAGGAAAGGTTTGCTTGATTGACGCTACAAATATATATACACCGCAACGTGCACAAAAGGTGATGGAAGAAAAAGATATCCAGGAAGTATTCAAGCTCTATCAGGATTACACGGATGTAGTTGAGAAATGCAAGATTGCCTCTATAGCAGATTTGGATGCTGCTGGTAATACATTAGCGGTTAATACTTATATAGAAAAAAAGAAACAGGAAGTCATTTCGCCTGAGTTTGTAAGGATTGAGTATATTAATGCGGTGGAAAATGTTAAAAGAGCAGAAGCACGTATGAAAGCATATTTGATAGCAGGAGGATATATTGATGAAAAATAAAATTACAATAGATGAACTTGAAAAATACCTTTGGGGATCTGCTGTTTTGCTTCGTACACATGTGGATGCAGGTGCATATAAGCAGTATATTTTTCCACTGTTATTCTTCAAGCGTCTGAGTGACGTATATGATGAAGAGTGTGAAAAAATTAGAGAAGAATATGGTGAAGAGGCGTTAGACTGGGAAGAAAATCATCAGTTTATGATTCCGAATGGAGCTCATTGGGATGATGTGCGCAATGTTTCTAAAGACGTTGGCAAGGCATTAAAAGAAGCTTTTCATGCAATTGAAGTAGCTAACCCAGAGAAGCTTCAGGGCATTTTCGGTGATGCTTCATGGACGAATAAAAATCGCTTACCAGATAGATTGCTTAAAGATCTAATTGAGCATTTTAGTTCTAAAACTCTTTCTATCGAAAACTGTCCAGCGGATGAGCTTGGTCAGGGATATGAATATCTCATCAAACAGTTTGCCGATGATAGTGGACATACTGCACAGGAATTTTATACTAACCGTACGGTTGTAAACCTTATGACAGAGATGTTAAAGCCACAGCCGGGAGAATCTATCTATGACCCAACGTGCGGCAGCGCGGGCATGCTTATTTCAGCAGTAGCTTATCTGAAGCAGCAAAAAAAGGAATGGCGAAACTTATCTATTTATGGACAGGAAATCGTTACACTTACATCTGCAATTGCAAGAATGAATTTAATTTTGCATGGTGTACAAGACTTTGAAATTGTGAATGCTGATACACTTAAGGTTCCTGCGTTTACAGATCATGCTAAGCTACAGCAGTTTGATATTGTCCTTGCGAATCCACCTTATTCCATTAAGCAGTGGGATAGAACAGCTTTTGAAAGTGATAAGTATGGGCGTAACTTTTTAGGGACACCGCCTCAGGGACGTGCGGATTATGCTTTCTTCCAGCACATATTGAAAAGTATGAATTCTACGACCGGAAGATGTGCAATCCTATTTCCACATGGCGTGTTGTCGAGAAACGATGAGCAATCAATGAGAAAAGCACTTGTGCAGATGGATTTGGTTGAAGCAGTAATTGGCATCGGTAAAAGTTTGTTTTATAACTCTCCTATGGAGGCATGCATCATTATTTGCCGTTCTAAGAAGAATTCGAATAGAAGACATAAAGTGTTGTTTATCAATGCAAAAAATGAGGTTACGCGAAAAAATGCTCAAAGTTATTTAGAACCAGAGCATATTCAAAAGATAGCAGAAGCGTATGATAAGTTTGCTGTAATTGAAGGATTCTCTAATGTGGCTACAGTAGAGCAGATAGGTAAAAACAACTATTCGTTAGGAATTCCTAAATATGTTTCTGGTGTTGTAGAAGAAACAGAAGAAGAGCAAAATCTTGATGAGGCAATAGACAATTGGATGCGCAGCTCAAGCAGTGCACAAAATGAGTATGAGATTTTAAATAGTCTCTTATTAGAAGGTGGTGAATCAAATGCCTAAAGTGTATTTAAAAGATGTGGTATCCCGCATCAAGGATAAGGTTGATAAAGATAACACAGACCTGGAGTTTTACATTGGTGGTGAACACTTTGATAATGGTGAAATTCAAATATCAAAGAGAGGCGTAATAGCTGGAAGTACTATAGGGCCAGCTTTTCATATGCGTTTTGTACCAGGTGACGTGCTACTAATGTCAAGAAATCCTCATTTGAGAAAAGCCGGTGTAGTTGATTTTGAAGGTATATGCTCAGACGTGAGTTATGTCTGCAGAACTAAGGATGAAAATATCCTTATGCAGAAATTCTTACCGTTCATTTTTCAGTCTGACGACTTTTGGAAGTTTGCAGAAGAAAACAAAAAAGGCTCTACAAATTTCTTCTTGAACTGGTCTGATTTTGAAAAGTATGAGTTTACCCTTCCAGACATTGAAACTCAAAGAAAGTTAGTTGAAATGCTGTGGGCTTTTGAGGATACAAAAACAGCTTACAAAAAGCTATTAGAGAAGACAGATGAGTTGGTGAAATCGCAATTTATCGAGATGTTTGGTGATCCAACAAAAAATCCTATGGGGTGGCCAATGCGTAAACTATCGGAAATTGCTAAGGTAGATGGTACAATGACGAAAGAGTATGAGAGGTATGCAAATTATCCTCACATCGGAATTGATAGCATTGAGAAAAATACCGGAATTTTGTCAGGATATCGTACAGTCCAAGAAGATAATGTTATAAGCCCTAAATACTACTTTGGACCACAGCACATACTGTACAGCAAAATTAGACCAGCTTTAAACAAGGTTGCTCTCCCGGATTTTGAAGGATTGTGCTCTGCAGATTGTTATCCGCTGTTGATTATCGATAAGTGTGATAGGACGTTTTTAGCGCATGTGTTGAGATCAGAGTATTTTCTTGATTATATACTATCCTACAGTGGAAGATCTCAGATGCCAAAAGTAAACAGAAAACAGTTGGAAGGTTTTGAATTTCCGTGTCCCCCAATGGAACTTCAAGAAAAGTTTACAGTAATAATTAAACAGAGCGATAAATCAAAATTTGAATTGAAGCAGGCAATTGCAGATGTTGATAGCCTTGCAAGAGCCTTGCTTCAGCAGGAACTTAATTAACGGAAAGGAGTAAACACATGTCACAGTTTAATGAAGATAATACAGTGGAACAGTTATTTATTGATTCACTGAAAAAGAACGGCTGGAAGTATATTCCGGCAGACGAACTGCCACGCGATTTGACAGATGTCATCGTAGAACCAATGGTAAAGGATGCTTTGATTAGATTGAATCCTGAAATCGCAGAGGATCCTTCTAGAGCAGACGAAGTAATTTATAAGCTTCGTGCTATGCTGCAGCCATTCCCAAGCGACAATCTTGTAGCACAGAATGAAGCATTTAAGAAGAAGTTGTTTGAAGAAAACTCATATCCATTTGGCGAGGATGGAAGATCCACATCTATCAATTTCTTTGGTACGATGACTAAGGAAGAATTGGCCAAGAATGAATATGTAGTTACTAACCAGTGGGTTTACCCTTCTGTGGAAAATGGTAAGAGATTGGATATCGTTCTGTTGATTAACGGTTTCCCTGTTGCAATTGGTGAACTTAAGACACCGGTGCGTAATTCCATTTCATGGTTGGACGGGGCTCAGGATATTGCAGATTATGAAAAGTCCATTCCTGAAATGTTTGTACCGAATGTTTTCAATTTTGCATCTGAGGGCAAATGCTACAGATATGGGTCTGTAAATATGCCTCTTACAAAGTGGGGGCCTTGGCATACTCCAGACCATAAGGCCGAAGGAAGTCTGGCTGACGTTCGTATTAGTATTGGAGATATGTTTACACCTGAAAAGGTAATGGACATCATGCAGTTCTTTACTCTGTTCTCTACTGATAAAAAACACAGAAAGATTAAGGTTATCTGTAGATATCAGCAGTATGAAGCAGCAAACCTTATCGTGGAACGTGTAAAAGAGAATAAAATCAAACAGGGTCTTATTTGGCATTTCCAGGGTTCAGGCAAATCATTGCTGATGGTGTTCGCAGCGCAGAAACTTCGTATGATGCCAGAACTTCAGAATCCGACGGTTGTAATTGTTGATGACCGTATCGATCTTGAAACACAGATTACAGGCGACTTCAATGCTGCAGATATTCCGAACTTGCAGTCGCTGGCTACTAAAGAAGAACTTATGAACTTTTTTGAACAGGATATGCGTAAGATTGCTATCACTACTATTTTTAGATTTGGTGATGTTGAAAAGGCACTGAATATGCGTGATAATATCATCCTCATGGTAGACGAAGCCCACCGTACTCAGGAAGGTGATCTTGGCGAAAAGATGAGACTTGCATTGCCTAACGCATTCTTCTTTGGTCTTACAGGTACACCGATTAACAGATTGGACAAGAATACGTTTAAGACATTCGGCGCCATCGAAGATAAGAGTGGCTATATGAGTAAGTATTCCTTCTCCGACTCTATCAGAGATAAGGCAACACTTCCTCTTAATTTTGAGCCAGTTCCAATAGACCTTCATGTTGATAAAGATGCTTTGAACAAGGCTTTTGATGAACTGACAGAAGGTCTTTCTGATGAAGATAAAGGTGAACTTTCAAAGAATGTTACTATGAAGTCTATCATGTATGACCGTAAGCGTATCAGAAAAGTTTGCGAGCATATTGTAAATCATTATAAAACAAAGATTGAACCGAATGGATATAAGGCACAGGTTGTTGTTTATGATCGTGAATGCTGTTTAATGTATAAAGAAGAGTTAGACAAGCTCTTACCGGAAGAATCATCTACAATCGTAATGCATACAAATAGTGACAAAGAGGACCGCTACAAAAAGTATCGTCGTAACAGAGATCAGGAAGCGAAGGTTCTTGACCAGTTCCGTGATAAGGATCATCCGCTTAAATTCGTTATCGTTACGGCAAAACTGCTTACAGGTTTCGATGCACCTATTCTTCAGGCTATGTATCTCGACAAACCTATGAAGGACCACAACTTGCTTCAGGCAATTTGTCGTGTTAACCGTACATACGATGAGGGAAAAACAAACGGTCTTATCGTAGATTATATCGGTATTTTCGATAATGTTGCAAAAGCTCTGAATTTCGATGAAGCCGGAATGAAGAAGGTTATCACAAATATTGAGGAAGTTAAGAAACAGGTGCCTGCTCTTATGCGTAAGTGTTTGAGCTATTTTATGGGTGTAGACCGTACTGTTGAGGGATGGGAAGGATTACTGGCAGCGCAGGAATGTTTACCTAACAATAAGGCAAAGGATGAATTTGCAGCAGATTACCGTGTGCTGAACCGTGCATGGAATGCATTGTCGCCAGATCCATTCTTGGAACCATTCAAGTATGACTATGTATGGCTCAGTAAAGTATATGAATCTGTAAAGCCTACAGACAATAGAGGTGCATTGGTATGGGCTGCACTCGGTGCAAAAACATTGGACCTTGTACATCAGCATATCGAAGTTGGTAAAGTTCATGAGGATGTAGATATTCTTACTCTTGATGCGGCTCTCATCGATGAGTTTATTGAGAAGCAGAAGGATATCAAGAAGACAACCATGAAGGTTGAAATTGATCTGGTTGCAAAAATTCAAAAGCATGGAAAAGACCCTAGGTTCAAAAAGTTGGGTGAAAAATTAGAGGAACTTCGTGATCGTCATGAACAGGGCTTAATTACCAGTATCGAATTCCTGAAGCTTCTGTTAGAACTTGCGAAGGAAGCTGCAAGAGCTGAAAAAGAGGTTGTACCGGAAGAAGAAATTGATAGAGGTAAAGCAGCGCTTACAGAACTCTTCAATGGCCTTCGTAATGACAAAACACCTGTCATTGTAGAAAGAATTGTAAATGACATCGATGACATCGTAAAAATCGTACGTTTCGATGGCTGGCAGAAAACTACTACAGGCAAAAACGAGGTTAAGAAAGCACTTCGTAGTGTTATTTGGATTAAGTACAAAATCAAAGATAAGGAAGTCTTTGATAAGGCTTACAGCTATATCGAGCAGTACTATTAATACCAAAGGATCAGACAATTTATTTAAGTGGTGCAGGATGTTGGTACGAAAGGAAAACCATCATGAAAGCACAAATTATAGAACAGATTGAAAAAGTAATGCAGTTGCATCTGTCAGATGCACAGATGCAACTGCTACATAAAACATTGAATGCAATCATCCCTACAGCGGAAATGGAATCCGTAGACGAAAAACAGCCAGATTACGTTCAAATTTTTCTGGCTGCAAAGCGTGTTGAGGGATGTTCAGATAAAACGATTCGCTATTATGAATCAACAATTCGCAATGTAATCACTGCGATAAATAAGTCGCCGGAACGTGCGACAACAGATGATATTCGTTTATACTTAGACGATTACCAACAGAACAGCGGGGCCAGCAAGGTTACCATTGATAATATCCGCAGAATTTTATCCAGCTTCTTTGCATGGTTAGAAGATGAAGATTATATAGTAAAGAGCCCGGTGCGCAGAATTCATAAGGTAAAAACCTGCAAAACAGTAAAGGAAACCTATACGGATGAGGCGCTTGAAATTATGAGAGATAGTGCTGAATGTGTTAGAGACCTTGCGATAATTGATATGCTGGCATCAACCGGAATGCGCGTTGGGGAGCTAGTGAAATTGAATAAAACGGACATTGATTTTCAGAATCGTGAATGCGTAGTTCTTGGTAAAGGTAATAAACAGCGAAAAGTTTACTTTGATGCCCGCACTAAGATACACTTGAAAAAGTACCTGGACTCAAGGTGTGATGATAACGAGGCTCTATTTGTTTCTCTTCAAAAGCCGTATAGCAGACTGCAAATAAGTGGCGTGGAAATTAGACTGCGCGAGCTTGGTAAAAAGCTAAATCTGAATAAGGTGCATCCACATAAATTCAGAAGGACGCTGGCGACAATGGCTATCGACAAAGGTATGCCAATAGAACAGGTACAGCAGTTATTGGGTCACCAAAGTGTGGATACCACTTTGCAGTACGCAATGGTTAATCAGAATAATGTGAAGGCTTCGCATAAGAAGTACATTGGGTAGAAAGGAAAAACATGGACAATAAATTTATTTATAGACTTGATGATAATATATCTTTTAGAAAATGTGACTTATATGGTGAGATGCAGGTTCAGCATGGTGATTGCACAAATTATGTTAAAACGGAAGCAAACTTTCGAGAATACTATGTGTGCAATCAAGATGGCATACATCTACACTGTACAGATCATCCGGAAATCGAATTTGATTTGAAATATGATCAGGAAGATGATGAGAAGCCGTATGTACTTATATGCCCTAAGTGCAAGAAAGAAATCCGTGTTGCCAATTTGAAAGAAATATACTCTAGATGCTTGAGACTATTGAACATAGAATTATTTAAAAACGCAACATTGGTACGTTTGGACGATTGGTATATTCCGGAGTTGAAGGATAAGCTGAAGTCAGAGTCAGATTATTGGATTACCACCAATGTGAAAACGGATAAAGACGGAAATACGATAGTTGTGCTTTATATAGGATATAAAGGGACTAAGGACAAGACACAATTTTTTATAAAGCCGGAAAGATTACAATTGTCCAGCGATCATAAAGATATGGATCCAGCTAAGGTGCTTTCAAAGATTGAAGTAACACTGAAAAACAGAAAACTGATTCAGGAATATGATACTGCTGAAGAATAATGGTATCGCAATTTATCGAGATGTTTGGTGATATAAATGAACTGCCATCAGACGAAAAAACAACAATCGGTAAAATGGCTGAAGTCGTTACGGGAGGGACTCCTAGTATAGGTGTTTTTAAATAAGTGGACTATATTCTTGTCGTGTAGTATAATGT
>ERZ1032130.284-NODE-284-length-14095-cov-4.040812_pt1 | contig 14095 bp, 19 predicted proteins | sample MGYA00517879_ERZ1032130 | MGnify/ENA primary metagenome ERZ1032130 (study PRJEB33719, sample SAMN04262597) | wastewater metagenome | biome: rural village; feature: animal feces; material: feces | host: Bos taurus | place: El Salvador | collected 2012-01-31 ...
AGATCGGTCTCGGCATTCCTGCTGAACCGCTCTTCCGATCTCCGAAAATAGATGGAGCTTAAGCACAAAGAACGGATAGAAAGTATTGCAAGAAGGAGAAATCTGGTAAGATCTAAAAAAGAAAATGAAGCAAGGGTAACGGAGATATTAGCACAGCACGGATTTTTGGATGAGAATCTAAAAGACATCATAATTAGAAAAAGTGGTGTGTATCAAAAGAAGGAAAATGAAATTCAAATGACCATCGTTACTTCAGAAAATCAGGTGTTAAAGCTCGAAAAAGCGATTGATGGAATTCCAGTAACTTCTGTTGCGAATAAAGAACAGGGAAATGATATTACCCGGATCTTATATATTGGAAATTTTGTCCGGGAAATTAAAAAAGGAGCATTTCAGAAATTTTCTAGACTGGAAAGTGTCAGACTATTTAAAGGCCTGGAAGTGATCGAGGGACAGGCTTTTATGGAGTGCCAGAGTCTGACGGGTGTTATTCTTCCAGGCACATTAACGACCATTGGAGAGAAGGCTTTTATGAATTGTACCAGCCTGATGAGTGTTAAGATTCCGCCAAGCGTAACGAAAATCGGAAGGAAAGCATTTGCCGGATGTAAGAAGCTGACCATTTATTGTGAGAAGAATTCTTACGCTTACCGTTATGCTAAACTTCGTCGCATACCGGTAAAAATAATGCCACTGTCCTTGTAGGAAAAAGCGGTTTCTGACTGCCAAGCCGGTTACTTTTGAAGAATTTTGTGACCGTTGTGGAAAGTGTGTCAGTGTTTGTCCTATGGGCTGTATTTCTGAAGAGGATATGACAAAAAACACTGGTATCTGCATTAAATGTCAATTCATAAGTGTCCTAAGGGAGCAAAATTTTTTGATGATCCGGCGTTTCTGAGTTACAAGAAGATGCTGGAGCAACATTATGCAAAGCAAAAGTTACAAAATGAGATTTATGTGCTATAATCGTTAGCGGAAATGTACTTAGGAGGGAGAAAATGCTGTCATTTGAAAGTGATTATACAGAAGGAGCACATCCGAAGATTTTAGAAAAGTTATGTGAGACCAATATGGAGAAGTTGCCTAGCTATGGAAGTGACCCATATTGTGAAAGTGCAAAGAATAAGATTCGAAAAGCTTGTGGATGTCCGGAAGCGGAAGTTATGTTTTTAGTAGGTGGAACTCAGACAAACGCGACGGTCATTGATGCCATGTTAGAAAAATACGAAGGAGTTTTGGCCGTACAGACAGGACATGTCAGTGTCCATGAAGCGGGAGCCATTGAATATACCGGACATAAGGTTTTGGAACTGCCTTCTCATGATGGGAAGATGGATGCAGAGGAGCTGGAAGAATATCTTCAGAAGTTCTGGCAGGATGAAACTCATGAACATATGGTATTTCCAGGCATGGTTTACCTGTCCCATCCGACGGAATATGGAACACTTTATAGCAGGGAAGAACTGAAAGCAATTTCTGTTATATGTCAGCAGTTTCATATTCCATTATATCTGGATGGAGCACGGCTTGGATATGGGCTGATGAGTCAGGAAACCGATGTGACCCTGCAGGTGGTAGCTCAATATTGTGATGTATTTTATATTGGAGGAACTAAGGTTGGAGCACTGTGCGGAGAAGCAGTAGTATTTACCAAAAAAAACATGCCAAAATATTTTATGACCATGGTAAAGCAGCATGGGGCACTTCTGGCAAAAGGACGTCTTCTAGGGATTCAATTTGACGCGTTATTTACGGATGAATTATATTTTAAGATTAGCAAGCATGCCATTTTAATGGCACAGCTGCTCAAAGAAGGATTTCAGGAAAAAGGATATGAGTTCTATCTGGAATCTCCAACGAATCAGCAGTTTATCGTATTGGAAAATGAAGAAATGGAACGATTGAAGGAAAAAGTTTCCTTTGGTTTCTGGGAAAAAGTCGATCACAAGCATACCGTTGTCCGTTTTGCGACCAGTTGGGCTACTCAAAAGGAGGATGTGGACCGTCTGATGGAAGTGCTGGAAGAAAATAAAAAATAGAAATTAAAATGCCTTTACATGTATCGGGGATGCATGTAAAGGTATTTTTGTATAAAAAAAAGGTGATTTGAGAATCCTAATGCCAGAAAAACGAGAGAAAGGAGATAGAGGATGGCAATTATAAAAGTGGCAAAGGATTATTTTGAGCAGGAGGTCCTAAAAGTAAAGCAGCCGATCATTTTGGATTTTTGGGCAGCCTGGTGTGGCCCGTGTCAGGTACTGATGCCGGTAATGGAAGAAATTGCGCAGGAGGAGAGGCAGATAAAAATCTGTAAGATCAATGTGGATGAGGAACCGGAATTAGCCAGGAGATATGAGATCCAGACTATTCCAACGTTGGTATATATAAAGGAAGGGCAGATTGTAGACAGGATGTCTGGGGTAAGATCCAAAAGGGAGATTGTAGAGATCATAGAGAGGAAGCTAAAGTCATGATGGAATATGATATCGTTATCGTCGGAGCTGGACCGGCAGGACTTTCTGCAGCAATTTATGGAAAAAGAGCAGGGAAAAAGGTTCTGATTTTGGAAAAGAAAAGCTATGGGGGACAGATCATAAATACGCCAGCGGTGGAAAATTATCCTGGAATTCCAATGATTTCTGGCTTTGCATTTGCATCCACACTGTATCAACAAGTGGTAGATCTGGGAGCAGAGATTAAGTATGAAAAGGTGGGTGGGATAGTAGAGGAAGGAAATTTTAAAATCATACAGACTGATCAGGCATCTTACAGGGGAAGGTCAGTGATTCTTGCTACAGGAGCCAGAAATCGTCCTTTAGGACTGGAGCGGGAACAGGAATGGATTGGAGCAGGGGTGTCCTATTGTGCCGCCTGCGATGGAATGTTTTATAAAGGAAAGACAACGGCAGTTGTTGGAGGCGGAAATACCGCATTGGAAGATGCGCTGATCTTAAGTGAATATTGCAGAAAGGTATATCTGATCCACCGAAGAGATACTTTCCGCGGTGAAGCAGTGCGCCTGCATATATTAGAAGAAAAAGACCAGGTTGAGATTTTGCGGGACAGTCAGGTTACAAAGCTTCATGGAAAGGATCGATTAGAAGGGATTACCGTTATTCATCATAAGGAAGAGAAAACACAGGAAATCTCAGTGGATGGATTGTTTGTAGCAATCGGACAGATGCCGGAAAACGATGCTTTTTACAATGTTGCAAAACTGGATTTTGCTGGTTATATTCTGGCAGGAGAGGAATGCAGGACAAGTACTCCTGGTATTTTTGCAGCAGGAGACTGCAGGACAAAGGAAATCCGCCAGCTGACCACAGCGGCAGCTGATGGAACAATAGCAGCATTACAGGCATGCAGTTATCTATATAAACATTTTTCTTTTTTGTAATGATAAAATAACCCGAGCGGAGTTTTGACAAACTTCGCTTTTTCTATTATAATGGCAGAGACAAAGGAAGCGTATTGTATTTTTTTATAACAAATATTTGGAATAAAACCCATTTTCTGGTTTTGTTTAGAGGAGAAAATTATGTTTAGAAGTGTAAAATACGTTCTGGATGAAAACCTTAATAATCTTTATCGAATTTATTCGATTGCGAAATATGAATTATTAAGTGATATGCGAGAATCCAATCTGGGGTTATTTTGGAATTTTGCACATCCACTGATCCAGATCGTGACTTATTGGTTTGTATTTGGACTGGTATTCAATAGAAATGATGTGGATGGTATTCCTTTCATTCAATGGATGCTCGGAGGTATGGTCGTATGGTTTTTTATCAATCCATGTATTACGAAGGGATGTAATGCCATTTATACCAAGCGGAATGTGGTAACGAAGATGAAGTTTCCGGTCAGTATTCTGCCTGCCACGGTAGTGTTACAGGAACTATTTAATCATCTGTGTATTTTGATCATAGTAATACTTTTTATGATGGTTCAGGGAAGGATGCCAAGTATATATTGGCTGGAGCTTTTGTATTATATGCCGTGTGCATTTATTTTTGCTACGTCATTGAGTATGCTGACTTCTGTGTTGAATATGCTTGCCAGAGACGTAAGGAAGATGATCCTGGCATGTATGAGGATGCTTTTGTATTTGACACCGATCCTGTGGCCGATCGACCGGCTGAAAGATTATAAATTGATTACATTTATCGTAAAGATAAATCCGATTTATTATATTGTATGTGGTTACCGAGATGCATTCTTTTACCATAGGGGACTCTGGCCTTATCACGAACAGATGTTGGCCTTCTGGGTGATCACTCTGGTGATTTTTGTAATTGGAAGCTGTATGATGTTCAAATTCAAACGTAAGATTATTGATTTGATTTAAGAGGTGTGGGATGGTAGAAAAAGAATATGCGATTAAGTTTGATCATGTATCAAAGATCTATACACTAAAATCTAAGCAGAAGAAAAAGAAGAAGAAACAGCAGTTCTATGCACTGAAGGATATCAGCTTTGAAATTCCGAAGGGAGAGGTTGTTGGAATCCTGGGGACCAATGGATCGGGAAAGTCTACCATGTCTGTTGTTCTGGCAGGAATCTCCGAGGCCAATGAAGGAAGCATGATCGTCAATGGGGAACAGGCATTGATTGCCATTAATACCGGATTGAACGGCCAGCTGACCGGGATGGAGAATATCGAATTAAAAGGAGCACTCTTAGGACTTCCGAAAAAGAGGATTGAAGAGATCAAGGAGGGAGTCATTGAGTTTGCAGAGATTGGAGACTTTTTATACCAGCCGGTTAAGAAGTATTCCAGCGGTATGAAGTCCAGATTAGGATTTTCCATTAATCTATGTCTGGATCCGGATATTATGATCGTAGATGAAGCGTTGTCTGTAGGTGACCGTGGATTTGCGAGAAAGTGTCTGCGCAAGATGAAGGAACTGAAGGAACAGGGAAAGACGATTATTTTTATTTCCCATTCTTTAAAGCAGGTGCGGGACTTTTGTGATACAGCCATCTGGATTGAAGGTGGAGTTCTTCAGGAGTATGGACCGATTGATGAAGTATGTGCTCACTATTCGACGTATGTAGAATTTATGAACTGCTTAAAGCCGAAGGAGAAGAAGAGACTTCAGGAACGAAAGTTTGAACGAAGAATCATAAAAGAGGATAAAAGGACCTTTTTCCAAAAGTTGTTAAATTAAAGAAAAAATTAAGTCACAAGCGTAGAATCCTGCAGAGCAGGATTCTTTTTATCACATATCTTTACTTTAGTATGCTAATATGCTATTATGTTAGCAGAATTATTTAGCGTGAAGGCGGATACTTGTGCCTTACAGGGAAAACGGAGGAAATAAGAGATGAAGATGAAAAAAATATTAGCTCTTCTTTTAGCATGTGTGATGGTTTTTTCATTGGCAGCATGCGGAAGCAAAGAAGATGCGAAGAAAGATGACACTGCAAAGGAAAGTTCCAGTGATTGGGAAGCAGTTAAGAAGTCTGGTAAGTTAAAGATTGGTATTACGATATATGAACCAATGAACTATAAGGACGAAGATGGCAAGCTGATTGGTTTCGATACAGAATATGCAGAAGCAGTATGTAAGAAGCTTGGTGTCGAACCAGAATTTATTGAAATCAACTGGGAAACAAAAGAGACCGAATTAGAATCTGGCAACATCGACTGTATCTGGAATGGATTTACCATCAGAGATGATTTAAAGGAACAGATTACATTCTCTAATCCATATATCAAGAACAAACAGGTTGTTGTTATCCAAAAGAAGAATGCAGATAAATATACAGATGCTAAGAGTTTAGAAGGTGCATCCGTATCTGCAGAAAAAGGTTCTGCAGGAGAAAAGGTATTAACCCATGAAAAGGCATTGGGTGATGTAGAATGCGTAACTGTGTCTAAGCAGACAGATGCTTTAACAGAGGTAAAAGCAGGAACTTCTGATGCAGCAGTTCTGGATTATACACTGGCATCTTCTATGGTTGGCAAAGGAACAGATTACGATGATCTGATAATGGTTGATGGACTGGAACTGGCAGTAGAAGAATACGGAATTGGATGCCGTCTGAATAGTGATTTGGTAGATCAGTTGAACGACACGACAGATGAATTAGTTAAGGACGGAACATTAGATAAAATTGCTGAGAAGTATGACTTAAAGGCATCATTAATTTCTAACCAGGAATAAGAAATAACAATAGTATAAAAAAGAGATCAATAAGCAACGAGGTGAGTACGAGGCAGTTCTTACCTCGTTGTTTATTGGTGATTAAAGTGAGGATGTATTTATGAGTTTGTATAATGTAACATTAAGACTTTTGGAGGGGTTTTCTGTTAGTTTTCAGCTGTTTTTTGGAACACTGATCTTTGCGATTCCTCTTGGACTGATTATTTCTTTTGGCTCTATGAGTCGGTTTAAGCCTCTTAGATGGCTGGTCCGTACATATGTATGGATTATTCGTGGAACACCGCTGATGCTGCAGTTGATCATCGTATTTTACGGACCTGGGCTGATGTGGAATGCCACTGCTTTTTCTCGTATGAATGCAGCATTTCTGGCATTTATCATTAACTATTCTGCCTATTTTTCAGAGATTTTCCGAGGTGGAATCGAAGGTATTCCACGGGGACAGTATGAGGCAGGACAGGTTCTTGGAATGACCAAAACACAGATTTTCTTCCGGGTAGTATTGCTTCAGGTTGTAAAGAGAATCGTCCCTCCAATGAGCAATGAGATCATTACGCTGGTAAAAGATACCTCTCTTGCCAGAATTATTGCAATTCAGGAGATTACATGGTTGGCACAGGAGTATATTTCCAGTCAAGCGATCATTTGGCCATTGTTCTATTCAGGAGTTTTCTACCTGGCGTTCTGTGGTATTTTGACACTGTTGTTTGGATATATAGAAAAGAGATTAAGTTATTTCAGGGTATAAGGTATGGCAACATTAGAAGTAAAGAATATTAGTAAAAGTTTTAAAGAAACAAAAGTATTAAAGGATATTTCCTTTTCCATGGAAAAGGGAGAAGTGGTAGCGATCATCGGATCTTCTGGAAGCGGTAAGACTACACTGCTCCGTTGTCTGAATTTCCTGGAAACACCGGATAACGGACAGATTCTCGTGAATGATGAAGTGTTATATGATGCAGAAGATTCTGCTACGAAATCAGAAGCGGAGATCAGAAGAAATCGTCTGCATTTTGGTCTAGTATTTCAGTCCTTTAACTTATTTCCTCAATATACAGCAAAGGGAAATGTTATGCTGGCAGAACAGCTTCTGGCAAAGAACAGACCAGATTATAAGAAACGGAAGAAGGAGATTTTGACAGAAATCGAAGAAAAAGCCATTCGTATATTATCTAAGGTGGGACTTCAGGATAAGATGAATAACTATCCGCATCAGCTTTCCGGTGGACAGCAACAGCGTGTGGCGATTGCCCGTGCCTTGGCACTTAGTCCGGACATTTTATGCTTTGATGAACCAACATCTGCATTGGATCCGGAGTTAACAGGAGAGGTACTTCGGGTTATCAAGTCTCTGGCAGATCAGGATACAACCATGGTCATCGTAACCCATGAAATGGATTTTGCAAAGGACGTAGCTGACCGGGTATTATTCATGGATGGTGGAGTGATCGTGGAGCAGGGGCCACCAGAAGAAGTGTTATTAAATCCGAAAGAGGAACGGACCAAACAGTTCTTATCACGCGTGCAGAGTATATAACGTTTTGGAATTGTAAAAAAATGAAAATCTCCTAGCCCATAAAGAGGATTTATGATAAAATAATAGTACTATATATTGTATCTAAAATTTTATGCGAGGAGGGTGAAATATGACAGTAAAAAAGGCATATGAAAATAAAGACGGCGTATTTATTGAATTTTATACGAATGATGAACTTTATTGTGGAGAGATATTAACGATTGACGGTAAAAACTATAATTCTGGTGAACACGTATTTGAGATTGTAGAAATCGATGCTGGATTAGAGAAATGTAAAATAACTGCACAGTATTTGAAGAAGGTGGATGCACCGGCAGAAGGAAAAGCGGCTAATATTACCGGTTCTCTTAAGTTAAGAAATGCGACTGGATGTTATATATACAAATTCCAGAACACAGGACAGATGTAGAATCAAGACACAAGGCCAGTGGTAATTATTACCGCTGGCTTTTTTTATTGCTAAGGAGAAGTATGTTATCAAAAAGAATTAGAACTATGACACCGTCCACTACGAATGTATTGTTTGTCAAAGTGGCACAGCTTAGGGGGCGGGCGAGGATTATCAGTTGGATTTTCATGCATTGAAGAATCGTATTACAAAAAAGACAAAAGCGATCATGATCAATACGCCCAATAATCCTACAGGTGTCTGCTATACAAAAGAAGCGTTGTTGGAGTTTGGAAAATTGGCTGTAGAGAAGGACTGACGTATTTGTTACATGAGAAATTCTTCGTGAGGATCATTCTTTTTCATTCTCAAAAAGATTGACAAAATTTTCCAAATGAATTATAATACAAGTACATCAGAAAGGAGGAGATGTTATAGAAGCAAAGCTATTAACAGAGGAACAGTTTGGGCCGTTATATCCATTGATTCTGGATCATCAGATTACGGATATTAACTGGAATGGCAGACAACTTTGGATCGACCATTTAAAGCGCGGCCGATATCGTTCGGATATGACTTTAGAGACGCCATTTATTCAGCAATTCACATCTCATGTGAGTAATGTTGTCAGTCTTAATTTTAATAAGCATATCCCTCTTTTGGAGGCAGAATCCAATGGCCTCCGCATTTCTATTATTCATGAAGCTTATGCCAGAAGCGGTAGGAGCATATCAATTCGAAAATCACCACCAGTCAAGCGTTTGAACGATGAATATATGATTCAACAGGAATATTGCACAAAGGAAATGCTGATATTCTTAAAGAACTGTATTCGGGCTCATATGAATCTGATCATCTGTGGTCAGGTAGGAAGTGGAAAAACAGAGCTGCTCAAATATCTGACGGGTCAGATTCCAGCCTATGAAAGGGCGATTACCATTGAGGATAATTTAGAAATTCATTACAGTACGATTAATCCTGGAAAGGATTGTGTGGAGATTAAGGTGGATCCAGATCACTTTTCTTATACACAGGCCATTAAGGCTTCTCTGCGGCAGCTCCCCACGTGGATCTTGCTTTCCGAATCTAGAGGCGATGAGGTGCGATATTTGCTGGAATCTCTGACTACGGGTCATTATTGTCTGACGACGATGCATACCGATGATGTTCGTAAGATTCCGGAGAGAATCAAGAATATGGTTTCAGACAGCCATTCAGCCATCAGAGCAGGAAAGGAAGTGTTTATCTTTCTGGATATTTGTATTCTGCTTCGGAAGAAGGTGGATGGAAATGGGAATATCGTCAGATATATTGATCAGATTGGATGTCTCTCTTCAATGGAAGGGGGAAAACGGCAGGAAATCATTCTTCTTGCAGAGGATGGAAGGTTCGTAAATCACCAGATTCCGGCAGATGTTATGGGCAAGTTTGAGAGAAATCAGATTTATCATCCATTTGGGACAGAAGAGAGGTGAGCGGATGAAAAGAAGTTCCTGGAAATATCTTAGATTCCGACACCTGCAGACCAGAATTGAAGGATATGGATACCATTATTCTTTTTCCAGATATGCATTTATGTTGGCAGCAGGAAGTGCAGCGGTTATCGGAATCGGCAAATTAAATGGATTGGAGACTATATTCATAGGAATATTAATGGTGGCTCTTTTGGGAGTGATACCGATACTGGTATTAAAGCAGTTTGCCTATTTGTATGATCAAAATCGTTTTCAGGATCTGGTTCGTTATATGGAGCAGATGATTTATTCTTTCCAGAAGCATCCGAAGATTATTTCTGGTCTGGAGGAGACGGAGGGGATTTTGGATGGAGAGATTCAGTTACAGGTCCGAAAGGTCAGAGAAAGAATTGAGATGTCTCAGGCCATTACGTATAAGGAAGCGTTTTATTCTATAGAAGAAGCATATCCATGTGAGCGGTTAATGGAAATGCACGATTTCTTTATCAAGGTGGAGGAAATCGGAGGTGAGTATCAGAATGCGTTAGCGGCAATCCTGGAAGACCTTAAGATGTGGAGAGAACGGACATATCTTTTTCAGAGGGAACGAAGTCAGATGAAGAAAAAGATCACATGGAGCATTTTATGTGTTATGCTCTTATGTTCGGTATTATTTCGTCTTATGTCAGGCAGTTTGGAAATGATGAAGACTATGGATTCTTTCTTTTATCAGATAGGAACGACAGGGATTTTGCTGGGATTTTTATGCCTATTTGTTTTCTCTCAATGTGCATTGACCGGTAAATGGTTGAAAAGGCCAAAAGAGATTTCAAAGGAGCAGATACAGAAGGACTGGAGCCATATAAAGGAAGCGACAGGACAGTATCAAAGAGCACAGAAGCGTTTACAAAAGGAAGTGGAAAAGCAATTTCCAAGGTGGCTTCGAACGATGATCTTAGGCCTTCAGACCGATAATGTATACCGGGCTATCGTAGAATCAGCGGATGATGCACCTTATGTGCTGAAGCTTCCGTTAGAAATTCTCATAGAAGAGATAAAGGAAGATCCGGTATCCATGCGGCCATATGATCATTTCCTAAAGGAACTGCAGGTTCCGGGAATTCATTCCGCTGTAAAGATGTTATATGCTTATACAAATACGGGAACAGAAGAGGCGAAGGAACAACTTGGCCAGATCATAAAACAGAATATTGAGCTGACGAATCGGGCTGAGCGTATTCAAAATGAAGATGAGATTGCCAGGTATTTTATGCTCTTTTATGTTCCGATGTTCCTGGGAACGGCGAAAATTATGCTAGATATGTCCATGCTATTTCTCGTAATGTTTTCGTTATGGGGAAAGATGTATTGAGAAAGAGGGAGGAAATTTAGATGAAGCATTTTTTAGAGGAATATGGAGAGACGATTTTTTTTCTTCTGCTGGCATTGACCATTGTAGCAGTTTATCGTGAACTTGTGAATATGTCCTTGGTGTGAGGAGGAATTTTATTGAGAGAAATCATAGAAGAATATGGAACGTATGTAGCAGTGTTTTTCGTAGGAACAGGAATGCTGATTGGATATCGACAGGTGGTAGAGTGTCTGAAAATGGCAACCTTGGTCTTTTTGGAGCAGCTCTGCTGAGGAGGAAGAAAATACGATGAAAATATGGATCAGTGAATATGGAAGAATGGTGGTTATGGTATGCTTGGGAACCTGTCTGCTGGTGTTTCTTCGGGGAGCTTTTTTGAATCAAATGAGAGAAAGGATATCTATCGGAGATGCCCCTGTAAAATCGGATCGGCCGTCTATCTCCTATGGAAGTGTACCCACTTTAAAAGGACTTGATAAGAATGGAAAAGCATTGGCACTAAAAATACCAGCAGGGGACAAGTTTTCCCCATTGTATACAGAAGATATGATTCAGGTACAGGCAATGGATGAAAAGGATGGGGATATTACGGACCGGATCCAGGTTTATGTCGTAGGAGAGAAAGCTGTAAAAGAACGGTTGACAGGTAATCTGGATACTTCGGGAAAGAAGAGGCATTATATCTTATCCTATGAAGTCACCAATTCTTCTGGCTTTTGGACAGGAAAACGAATCAGTGTATTGATTACGGAAAGTGGAGGGAAAGGATGAAGCTTCCAATGTCCATGCTTTTTGGCACTATTTTGTTGCTGATGACAGTGTTCGTTTTGATTGGGTGCAATCAGATTGCCTATACTACAAAAAGGGCGTGGAATTATTATGAGAAATGTGTACAGGCAATGGAAGATAGTCATTTTCAAACAGAGGTAATAGAAGAAGTCATAAAGGAGGGAAAGAAAGAGGGATACGAGATTCTGATCTGGGAGGACGGTGCCTATGAAGAGGTAAAACGGTATCGGATTACGTTGGTTTATACCATCCGCCTGCCCATACTTTCTTTGGAAAAGCAACGGGAAATCAGAGGATATGCATTATAGGAGATGAAGATGAAGCTTGGGCTGGAGACAATGATTGGAATGTTATTCTTATTAACAGGAATACTGTTCTCCTTTTCCGTCTATCACGCAGGGGTGAAAGCTTCTGATGCCAAACAATACCATGTGTGGGTAATGGAACGACTGGAAGGGGCGAAATATGCCAAAGTGGTGAAGGAAGCGTGTGTAGAGGAAGCCAGGGAACAGGGATATCGCCTTATCTTCCAGGAAGAAACAGAAGATGAAAGAAGAATAGAAAAGGTGAGTCTGTGCTATAGTGTGGAGCTGCCATTTCTGGAAGAAGAACAGCAGTATCAGGTAAGTGGATATTCCCATATAGAGGGGAGGTGAGAAGGATGAAAGAGTTTATGGCAGAATATGGATCAGTAGTAGTAACCGTTATTATTGTATTAGCAGTCTGTGCATTTGTAGGGGCGGTATTTACTCCACAACTTCAGACCGCCCTTACAGACACCCTGAATACCTTTTTTAAGGAGTCAGGAGCAGTGCATAGCTGATGAAAATGGAGGTGTACTATGAAGCAGATGATTTTGGGAGGGTGCTGTCTTCTTCTGGTGGTATATGCCGTATATATCAATGCTAATTTTACTGGAATGGCTTCTAGAGAAGTGGAGATATCGATGGCATTGTCACATGGAATCTCCCAAACATTAGAAGCTCATAAAAGTGAAAGATTTTCATCAGAGGGTGATATGGAGAAGTATTTTTACAAGGTATTTCAGGCACAGGTGATGTCGGATGGGAAGCTGGAAATTTATGTAATTACCTCGAATTGTCAGTACGGACTGCTGGATGTTGAGGTAACCCAGTATTTTCAGACATCGGATCAGAAGGAAAGGAAGATTACAGTTCGAAAATGTGGAATCATCGAAGAATAAATAAGCTGGCATTGACTGCTCTGGCTGGAATTGTCCTTGTGGGCAGCTGTTTATTGGGGGAGAATAAGACAGTAAGTGCAAAGGAGATATATGTGTGTAGTACGGAAGAGGAACTTTCCAGAGCAATTATCTACAGTAATCAGCACAAAGAGACATGGGTTTCTATAAAGATTCCTCGTATGATTGAAATCTCAAAGGGGTATGAGATCAAGGGGAAGGTGAGGCTGTTTGCTTTGGAAGACTCACATGGGAAAATCAGGAGAAAAGGATTTGAGGTTTCTATGTTCTCGATTACTGGAAGGCTACAGTTGGGCAGTGCTTCTGAGGAAACCTGGATCGAAATCGATGGAGGAGCCAGACAGGGAGAATGGGGAAATGCGGCTGTAGAAGTAAAGAACGGTGGAAAACTGGAAATGCTTCAAGGGTGCAGGATTCAATATAATTATAACAAATCTGAAGATAAGGAAGTATTTCCAAGAGGTGGCGGTGTTCTGGTAAAAAGCGGCGGAACATTTATTATGAATGAAGGACAGATTCATGATTGTTGGTCTAAAAATACGAAGATTTTGGATGTAAGGGAGAAAAATGCAGCAGTGGGAGGTGGAGTGGCAGTGGAATCTGAAGATGAAAGTCATTATGGGACTTTTCTCATGTATGGCGGTAGGATTTACCATTGTGCCTCCCAGCAGGGCGGAGGAATCTTCTCTTGTGGAAAGTTTCTAATGGAAGGAGGAGAGATTTGTGAAAACTATGCGGATGTAAAGAGTCATGGTAGTGAAGGCTGTCGGGTTTCTTATGAAGAGTGTGCCTATAATACTGGAGGAGGAATCAAACTTCAGGGGTATTTGGATGAAAGTTCTCCAAGGTTATATGCCAGAACGAAGATTACAGGGGGAAATATCTGCCATAATGAAGCGTATAATGGAGGTGGGATCCGAATCACCAATGGAGCTAGATTAAAGATTACAGGGGGAGATATATTTCAGAACCAGGCTGCAAACAGAGGAGGAGGACTGGATATTGGAAATGGAAAATATGAAAAACGAGCGGTGACGGAAGTGCAGATCACAGATGGGAGCATTAGTGGATGCCAGGCGAAGCGGGGAGGTGCCTGTGCGGTTTCCCATGGAAAATGTCATCTTCTTGGACTTCAGGCCGGTGCAAATAAGGCAAGAGAAGAT
>ERZ1032130.286-NODE-286-length-13922-cov-5.905171_pt1 | contig 13922 bp, 13 predicted proteins | sample MGYA00517879_ERZ1032130 | MGnify/ENA primary metagenome ERZ1032130 (study PRJEB33719, sample SAMN04262597) | wastewater metagenome | biome: rural village; feature: animal feces; material: feces | host: Bos taurus | place: El Salvador | collected 2012-01-31 ...
AAGAACCTGTATCTCGATGATGTGATCTATGTCAAGACCGATGCCGCTGGCGGCACCGGTGATGACGACGTTTTTATCCTTCAGCATCATGGATAGGCAAGCAGGCGCGCATAGTATATACCATAAAAAATAAACGGAGGCAACAACATGAGTGAATTAACAGCTACTCAGTGTGGATGCAGCAGAGACAACTGTTCAAACAACAATTCAGGATGCAATTCATGGATTTGGATCATCATCCTTTTATTCTTCTGTGGAGGTTGCGGCAATAACAACGATTGTGGTTGTGGTTTCGGCGGTTTTGGCAACTTATGGGGCGGCAACGGCTGTGACAATGGCAACAACTGCTGTGAATGGATTATCATCTTACTTCTTCTCTTTAGCTGCTGCGGTAACAACAACTGCTAAACAAAAGAAAAATGGCTCCGGGGAATTTCTCCGGGGCTAATTTATTGTCTGACTTTTGCTCAAACGGGTATTTGTCATATATACCCTATCTTTTTCATAAAATGAACAAACAAAGGAAGGAGTTTTCATTATGGAAGAATTAAACGACGACTGCATCAAAAAATTTGATGCCAAATATTCCTCAAACAAAATTCAGTGTCTCAAAATTATCAGCAGCCACGTAACTCCTAATATTCAAAATCTACTGGCTGTATATATTAAGTTTCTGGAAATAAGGCTCTGTCTCTCCCACTTGGACAATCATATAAACTTCGGCGATATTGCCCATTGTACGGATAAAATAAACATTCCGAACCTAATAGGCGATATTATGCCTTATCTTTCACCCTCCGAGCAGGAAAAAGTATCCCAAATCAGACAGACCCTCTCTCAGATTGAGCACTATCAGTCCCTGTTCTCAACCTTTCAGATGATGCAGGACTTATTCGGCGATGGCAAAGATAATCCTTTCGGTAACCTTTCGCCCGATATGGATATGAGTGAATTATCTTCTATGATGGAACTTTTTCAGAATTTTAATTTATAGGTGGTATATTTATGGATGCAAACTGGATGCAGGATAATGAATTATCCAATATTTCCAAAGATAAACTGGTACTCATTAACTCGTTCTTAACCGACACAAGCCGTATGAGTCAGAAAGAAATGATGATGTTCATTATGAACGTGGTAAAAAAATGCAAGGAACAACACATCCAATTCTCCAAAGAAGAAATGGAACAGATTTTGTCTGTGGTAAAAAAACACGCCACACCTGAGGAACTTAATAAAATTGACAAAGTAATGAAGATGCAGAATATGATGAAATAACTGAATAAACTGAAAAGTGGAGAGAACTTTTTCCGTTTCTCTCCACCAATATTAATTATTTATGGCTTTACTACAATATTCACAATTCTGCCCGGTACATAAATTTCTTTTACGATTGTACCCGCAAGCTTATCGCCAAGTGCTTCTTTTGCTGCGGTAATTACAACATCCTTATCTTCGTCTTTTGCGATACCGATGGTTGTTTTCGTTTTACCGTTAATCTGAACAGCAATTTCCACTGTAGATTCCACTGTTTTCGCTTCATCATATTCAGGCCATGTGGTCTGGTATACTCTGCCTTCAAAACCCATAGCATTCCAGATTTCTTCTGTAATATGTGGTGCTACAGGGTTAAGTAAAGTGATAAGTGTTTTGAATTCACCCTTTGTCACCTTGTTCGCTTTGTAGAAATCATTGATTAATGACATCATTGCTGCGATAGCTGTGTTATATTTAAGGCTTTCAAAGTCCTGACTCACTTTCTTGATAATCTGGTGCATCTTTGTTTCCATTTCAGCTGAATATCCATCACCGTCTACTACCAAATCCTGTAACTTCCAAACTCTGTCAAGGAATCTTCTACAACCTTTTACGCCGTCCTCTGACCATGATGCGCTTAAATCGAAAGCACCGATGAACATTTCATATGTTCTAAGTGTATCCGCACCATAATCTCTTACGATATCATCAGGATTAACTACGTTACCACGGGATTTAGACATCTTTTCACCGTTAGAGCCTAAAATCATACCGTGTGAAGTTCTCTTCTGGTATGGTTCTTTTGTCGGGACAACGCCCTGGTCGTATAAGAATCTGTGCCAGAATCTTGAATATAACAAGTGAAGTGTTGTATGTTCCATACCACCGTTGTACCAGTCAATTGGTAACCAGTATTCCAAAGCTTCTTTGCTTGCAAGGGCTTCTTCATTCTTCGGATCTGTATATCTTAAGAAGTACCAAGAAGAGCCTGCCCACTGAGGCATTGTATCGGTTTCTCTCTTAGCAGGACCGCCACAACATGGACACGTTGTATTGACCCATTCAGTCATTGCTGCCAATGGTGATTCACCGTTATCTGTCGGCATATAGCTTTCTACTTCCGGTAATTCAAGCGGAAGTGCGCTTTCAGGGAGTGCTACATAGCCACATTTTTCACATTCCACAATTGGAATCGGTTCACCCCAGTAACGCTGTCTTGAGAATACCCAGTCACGAAGTTTAAAGTTAGTCTTTGCGTGACCGATACCTTTTTCTTCCAAATACATAATCATTCTGTCTTTTGCAACAGATACACTTAAACCATTTAAGAAAGCTGAATTACAAAGGATACCTGTAGCAACATCTGTGTAAACTTCCTGCTGAACGTCTTTGCCGCCTTCTACTACTTCAATAATCGGCATATTGAATTTCTTTGCAAATTCCCAGTCTCTTTCATCATGTGCAGGAACCGCCATAATCGCGCCTGTACCATAAGACATAAGAACATAGTCCGAAATCCAGATTGGGATTTCTTTGTTATTTACAGGATTGATTGCTGTCAAACCGTCAATCATAACACCGGTCTTTTCTTTGGCAAGCTCTGCTCTTTCAAAGTCAGATTTTTTACTTGCGGCTTCTCTGTATGCTGCGATAGCATCCCAGTTTTTCAGTTCATCTTTGTATTTGTCGATGATTGGGTGTTCCGGTGAAACAACCATATAGGTTGCGCCAAACAATGTATCGCATCTTGTTGTGTAAATTCTTAATTTATCTTTTTTACCTTTAATAGCAAAATCTACTTCAGCACCAACGGATTTACCAATCCAGTTTTTCTGGGATACTTTGACTCTTTCAATGTAGTCTACGGTATCAAGACCTTCCAATAATTTGTCTGCGTATTCTGTGATTTTCAGCATCCACTGGCTCTTAACCTTACGAACTACTTCTGCACCACAACGTTCACAAACACCGTTTACTACTTCTTCGTTGGCAAGACCTACTTTACATTCTGTACACCAGTTGATTGGCATTTCTGATTTATAAGCAAGGCCTTCGTTAAACAATTTCAGGAAAATCCACTGGGTCCATTTGTAGTAGTTCGGGTCCGTTGTATTGACTTCTCTTTCCCAGTCAAAAGAATAACCTAAAGAATGTAACTGGTTTTTAAATCTTTCCACGTTATTCTTTGTAACAATCTTCGGATGGATGTGGTTTTTAATTGCATAGTTTTCTGTTGGAAGACCAAATGCGTCCCATCCCATCGGGTAAAGCACGTTGTAGCCCTGCATTCTTCTTTTTCTTGCAACAATGTCAAGCGCTGTGTATGGTCTTGGGTGACCTACGTGAAGTCCCTGTCCTGACGGATATGGAAATTCTACAAGTGCATAATATTTTGGCTTTGAATAGTCGTTTTCTACATGGAATGCCTGTTCATCATCCCAAATCTTCTGCCATTTCTGTTCAATCTCGTGATGATTGTAAATGTCTGCCATTTTAATATATCTCCTTTAATTTAGTAAGTAACTTTCTTGAAATTTTTCTTTCCGCGTTTTACAACTGCGCCTTCGCCTGCAAAATCACTTGGAGCATAAGATGTTTTCACATCTGTTACTTTTTCGCCGTTTACGGTAACGCCGCCCTGTTCCACATTTCTTCTTGCTTCGGAACGTGACTGTGCAAGACCTGCCGCTACAAGTACGCCGCAAATGTCGATTGCACCATCTACAAAGTTATCGTCTGTAAGCTGTACTGTCGGCATATTATCAGCATTTCCTGCTGAGAAAAGTGCTCTTGCGCTTTCCTGCGCCTTTGCTGCTTCTTCTTCGCCGTGAACAAGTTTTGTAAGTTCAAAGGCAAGAATTTCTTTCGCAGTATTTAACTGGCTGCCCTCCCAAGAATCCATTTTTCGGATTTCTTCCATCGGAAGGAAGGTAAGCATACGGATACATTTGAGAACATCGGCATCTGCCACATTTCTCCAGTACTGGTAAAATTCAAATGGTGTTGTTTTGTTCGGGTCAAGCCAAACTGCACCTTTCTGTGTTTTACCCATTTTCTTGCCTTCTGAGTTTAAAAGAAGGGTAATTGTCATTGCATATGCATCTTTTCCTAATTTCCTACGGATAAGCTCTGTTCCGCCGAGCATATTTGACCACTGGTCATCACCGCCGAACTGCATATTACAGCCGTATTTCTGGTACAATGCGTAGAAGTCGTAGCTCTGCATAATCATATAGTTAAATTCAAGGAAGCTTAAGCCCTTTTCCATTCTCTGTTTGTAACACTCTGCTGTAAGCATTCTGTTTACACTGAAATGTGCACCGACTTCTCTTAAAACATCAATATAGTTTAAGTCTAAAAGCCAGTCTGCGTTATTTACCATAATTGCTTTGCCGTCAGAAAAATCAATGAATTTTTCCATCTGTTTTTTGAAGCAGTCACAGTTGTGCTGAATGGTTTCTTTAGTCATCATAGAACGCATATCTGTTCTTCCTGACGGGTCACCAATCATAGCTGTACCACCGCCGATTAATGCAATCGGTTTGTTACCTGCCATCTGTAATCTTTTCATCAGACATAATGCCATAAAATGACCTACGTGTAAACTGTCTGCTGTTGGGTCGAAGCCAATATAGAAGGTCGCTTTACCGTTGTTAATAAGCTCTTTAATTTCTTCTTCGTCCGTAAGCTGCGCAAGCAGACCACGTTCTTTTAATTCGTCAAATACTGTCATCTTTCCTTATCTCCTTAACCGTCTTATTTATTTACCATCAGTTTTTGCATAGCTTTATTAAGTCCATCTACTGATAATTTATACATTGGTAACATTTCTTTGATTGCAGTCTCCGCTTCTCTCCAAGGTGCCGCGCCCGGAGCCATTTTCGGATTCATCCACACAATCTTTTTAAAATGACTTTTCATAAGGGTGATCCATTCCATACCGGAAAGCCCTCCGTTTGGACCGCGATAGTTACCTGTTTTGGAATACAATTCCTCAGGTGCCATAGCCGCGTCCCCTACAATAATTACTTTATAATCACTATCCAAATTTTTAAAAACCCATTCAGTTTCCACCCAGTCACCATTTTCACACTCCGGTGTTTTATACAAGTGACTGTAAATACAGTTGTGGAAAAAATAGGTTTTAACATCCTTATAGTGATTAGATTTATGCACCGACTGGAACAATTCACTAAGTAATGTCGTATAGGGAATCATCGTTCCGCCGGAGTCCATAAGCAGTAAAAGCTTTACCGCGTTCTTTCTTGGTTTTTCCATAACAATCTGGAGATACCCTCCGTTGTTACAGGTTTTGTCAATGGTGCTGTTTATATCCAGCTCCGTCTTTGGAATATCCAGTTTGGTGGAAAATTGGCGCAGTTTTCTTAATGCCTGCTGGAACTGTCTGTTATCCAGTACTCTGTCATCACGGAAATCCCTGTATTTTCTCGCCCCAATGACCTCAAAGGCAGACTGATACCCTGTACTTCCGCCCACTCTGATACCACCGATATTACCACCTGTATTACCAAAAGAAGTTTTACCCATAGTTCCAATCCAGTAACTACCACCATTATGTTCGCTGTCCTGGTCACGAAGTCTGTCGTTAAACTTCTGTTTGACATCTTCTTCATTCACCTGAATATCTTCCGTTTTATTCAGATGGTCTCTGGCTTCTTCGTGCAAAATCTCGGTCATTTCCGGCTTATCCAGCCACTTTAACATTTCTTTTGTAATTTCCGTGTCCTTTTGCACTGCCTTGAAACATTCTTCAAAAGCCATATCAAATTTGTCAAATTCCGTTTCACTTTTTACAAGTATCATTCTGGCTACATAATAGAATTCTGTTAAAGAACTGTGACACAGATTCTGATTTAAAGCATCCTGTAATGTGAGCCATTCCGTAAGCGTAACCTTTAAGCCTTTTTCTTTTAATGTGTAAAAGAATTTATTAAACATTACATCACCCTATGCTTTACGGCTTCCAAATCCTCATCTTTTTTAACAACAACACCTACGAAAGGAAGTGTTTTCTTTATCGCATCAAATGGAATTCCGCCAAGCTGTAAGGCGTTAATCCAGTCAATTAATTCCGAAGTACTCGGTTTTTTACGAATTTCACGCATACTACGGATTTCATAGAAAACATCCATAGCCGCGTTCAATAAATTCTGTTCTACATCCGGATAATGGGTTTTTACGATTTCTTCCATCAGTTCTTTGTTCGGGAACTCAATGAAATGGAAAATACATCTTCTAAGGAACGCATCCGGTAATTCCTTTTCCGCATTGGACGTAATGATTACAATCGGTCTCTGTTTTGCCTTGATGGTTTCTTTTGTTTCGTGGATATAAAATTCCATCTGGTCTAATTCCCACAATAAGTCATTTGGGAATTCAAGGTCCGCTTTATCAATTTCATCAATCAACAAAACAACCTGTTCTTCGCTTTTAAAAGCTTCACCAAGTTTACCAAGTTTTATGTAATGTGCAATATCATCTACACCCTCTTCACCAAACTGTCCGTCGTAAAGACGCTGGATTGTATCGTACATATAAAGCCCGTCCTGAGCCTTTGTTGTAGATTTAATATTCCAGATAATCAGTTCTTTTCCTAAAGAATTGGCTACCGCTCTTGCGAGCATAGTTTTACCTGTACCCGGTTCACCCTTAATCAGTAACGGTTTCTGAAGTGCAATTGCTACGTTAACGCTTGCCATCAATTCTTCACTTGCCACATAATCATTTGTAGATGTAAAATCATTTCTCATTGTATAACCCTCTACCATTTCACAACAGAATTTTCTACTCTCTTATCTCTAAACATCAAATCCTTTACCGCTTCATCTGCCGGCTTATCCGCAAATAAAACAAGATTTACCTGCTCGATGATTGGCATGGAAACATTATATTTTTCTGAAAGAAGCATGGCTGCTTTTGCAGAATAAACACCTTCTACCACCATCTTCACTTCCTTCATAGCTTCATCCATTGTTTTTCCCTGTCCGATTAAAACACCGGCTTTTCTGTTTCTGGAATGAACACTTGCACAGGTTACAATCAAATCCCCGATACCTGTAAGTCCATAGAAGGATTCTGCCTTACCACCCATTGCTACACCAAGTCTTGAAATTTCCGCAATACCTCGTGTAATTAAAGCTGCCTTCGTGTTGTCCCCATAACCAAGACCATCTGCGATTCCGGCCGCAAGAGCAACTACGTTTTTCAGCGCTCCGCCAAGTTCCATACCTAAAATATCCGAACTTGTATACACTCTGAATACATCATTCATAAACATATTTTGCAAATAAACTGCGGTTCCTTCTGTTTTTGCACCCACTACAATCGTTGTAGGAACGCCCCTTCCTACTTCTTCTGCATGGGAAGGACCTGATAAAACAGCCACATCTGCCTGTGGAATTTCTTCTTCAATAATATCAGATAAGGTCATAAGTGTACTTTCTTCAATACCCTTTGCCACATTGACAATCATCTGACCTTCTTCTACATATTTTTTCATTTTGTTTGCAGTGCCTCTTGTGAAAACACTTGGAACTGCCAAAACCAAAACCTTTTTGCCCTTAATGGCTTCTTCCAAATCGGTTGTAAAAATCATATCTGAAGGAAGTGGAACACCCGGTAATTTGTCCACATGCTCTCTTTTTTCATTCAGCATATCGATTTCTTCTTTTACAATCGACCATACAGTCACTTTGTTTCCGTTTTTTGCAAGCAATAAAGCCAAAGCAATGCCCCAGCTTCCTGCTCCGATTACACTAACATCTGCCACGATATTAAGCCTCCTTATTTTTCTTGAATAAATAAGTTTTTCTTTCCTCATGAAGTATCAATCTGGCAATATTTGCGCCGTGCATATAATAGGCTAAAACCGCCATAAAGAAGGTGATTCCGTAAAGCTCTAAAAGCTGTAAATTGGAAAAGCCTTCAAAAAATCCAATCTGTCCCATAATGACCATCTGAATCACAAAGCCCGCATAAACAAGCAATGAGCCAAGTGACACATAATGTGTAATAAGAAAAGCACCAAAGAAAAGAATAATGCCAACCACTACAAAATGCCAGTCAAAAGCAATAATCATTCCTGCTGTAGAAGCAATCCCCTTTCCGCCTTTAAATTTCATATAGAACGGGAAATTATGGCCTAAAATAACGCCTAAGCCTGTGTACAGTTTCAAAAATTCAGTTGCCATAGAACCTTCTTTAAAAAGCCAGGTTGTAAGTAACACTGCGAGAATACATTTTACACAATCTCCGAAAAAAACAAGAAGTCCTGCTTTTGTACCAAGAACGCGCAATGTATTGGTAGTTCCCGAATTGCCACTACCATGCTTTCTGATATCAATCCCCTTACATTTTCCAAGGATAAATGCTGTCTGAAAAAGTCCGAACACATATCCGATTAAAATACAATAAATTCTTTCCATTACTTTTCTTCGCCTTTTCTCTCCCTAATAATAAATCTAAGAGGTGTTCCTTTGAAACCAAATGCCTCTCTAATTCTGTTTTCAATATATCTTGTATATGAAAAATGCATCAACTCTTTATCATTTACAAAAATTACAAAAGTCGGCGGTTTTACGGAAACCTGCGTAATATAATACAGTCTTAAACGCTTGCCTTTGTCTGAAGGCGGTTGCTGAAGCGCCACTGCTTCTGTCATAATTTCATTTAATACACCTGTCGCAACTCTGAGTGCATGGTTTTCGCTAACCATATCAATGGTTTCGTAAAGCTTTGGCAGACGCTGACCTGTTTTTGCAGAAATAAAAATGATTTCCGCATACTGCATAAAGGACAACGTATCACGTACCTTTGCAGTCACTTTATAAATTGTCTTATCGTCTTTTTCGATGGCATCCCATTTATTTACCGCAATAATGACCGCCTTACCTCTGTCGTGGGCGATTCCGGCAATTTTCGCATCCTGTTCCGTTACACCTTCTTTTGCATCAATAACCAGAACGACAACATCCGCTCTTTCCACCGCACTGACAGTACGAACAATCATATAGTGCTCTAATTCTTCTTTAATCTTATTCTTTCTGCGAAGTCCCGCAGTATCAATAAACACATATTCTCTGTCCTGATAGGTTACTTCCGTATCTACCGCATCTCTTGTTGTGCCCGCGATATCCGAAACAATTAATCGGTTTTCTCCAAGAAGTTTATTGATAATTGAGGATTTACCTACGTTTGGTTTTCCTACAATGGCAACACGAATTCTGTCATCTTCTTCCTCTTCGCCGGCAGTTTCCGGAAAATGCGAAATCACTTCATCCAACAAATCACCAATACCGAGACGATTCGCTGCCGAAATCGGATGTGGGTCACCAATACCCAGATTATAAAATTCATAAGTGTCTGCCATAAATTTTTCAAAGCTGTCCACTTTATTTACTACCAAAACAATCGGTTTATGCGAACGACGGAGCATATCTGCCACCTTGGAATCTGCATCCACAAGCCCCTGCTTCACATCGACCATAAACATAATAACATCTGCAGTATCAATGGCAATCTGCGCCTGTTCTCTCATCTGGGATAAAATAATATCATTACTGTCAGGCTCAATACCGCCGGTATCAATCAGTGTAAATGAATGATTTAACCATGTTATATCTGCATAAATTCTATCTCTTGTAATCCCCGGCGTATCCTTTACGATAGAAATCATTTCTCCCGCCAGAGCATTAAACAATGTACTTTTACCAACATTTGGTCTGCCAACCACAGCAACGATTGGTTTTCCTTTTCTTGTTGCCATTTATTTCCATCCTTTCAAAATCACATTTAAAAAGTCATATCCGCTTGATTTTACAATATCTACCTTTACTTGTAAAGCCTTTTCAACCTCTAAAACCCTAATATTGTCAAGAAAAACGTCCTCTCCGCTCCGAAGTACGTTGACAGGAAGCAAGAGTCTTTCTCCCAAATTTTTCTCTTTTAACTGGGCGATAATATCCTGTCCCGTCAAAAGTCCCGATACCGTAATATTTTCTCCAAAAAAGTCATTTGTTATGGCGTAGACATTGATCTTTATGCCATTTACCGTATTTTCTATCGTTTCACACATCCTTTTCAAATACGGATAGGCCAGTTTTCCCGTTGCCAGGGAAATTATCTCAGTCTTCTTCGCCAATGCCGCTACATCCAGTCTTTCCATTGCATCCGTAAACTCATCTTCCAAAAGCCGAAGCATACCCACACCGTTTTCCAGCTGCAAATACCCGTCATAATTGTCTTCCGGCGGCAATTCCTGTTCCGCTAAAATATACCACTCATCACTGGCGTGAATAAAATGTGTTCCCCATTTTTCATAAATGACTTTCTGCCACTTATGAATCGTATCCAGCACCTCTATGGCGTCCTCTTTTGTAAAAGGCTCAAGCGGATACAATCCGTCACGATATTTAGATAAGCCCACCGGAACAACCGATACACTCTCTAAATTCGGCAGATACTTTGTCAAATCCGAAATGCTTCTTTCAAGCTCCTCTTTGTCATTTACGCCTTTACAAAGAACAATCTGACCGTTCATATGAATTCCGGCTTCAAAAAGCGTGTCCACTTTTTTCAGGGCATCCCCCGCAAAGCGGTTGTTAAGCATTTTGCAACGAAGCTGGGGATTGGTTGTCTGGAACGAAATATTAATCGGCTCCAGCCTGTAAGTAATGATTCTGTCAATATCGTGCTCACTCATGTTGGTCAGTGTCACATAATTGCCCTGAAGAAACGAAAGTCTGGAATCATCATCCTTAAAATACAAGGTTTCACGCATTCCCTTAGGCATCTGGTCAATAAAGCAGAAAATACATTTGTTATGACAGGAACGATAATCGTCCATAAGCCCGTTTTCAAAGTTCAGCCCCAAATCTTCCGAATACTCTTTGTCAATTTCCAAGAGCCATTCTTCTCCATCTGGCTTTCTGATTAAAACCTCTATATATTCATCCTGAATCAGATATTGATAGTCAAAAATATCTTCAATTTCCGTATCATTTATTTTCAACAGCTCATCGCCTTTTTCGATACCAAGCTCCTCGGCAATACTGCCGTTATTTACAAGGCTGATAATATGCCTGCTTTTTTTCATAATTTGTCACCATTCATATCTTTATTATTATATATTTTTTAATTCAACACTCTTAATATACTAGAAATTTCTTGACGTGTCGAGTGTAGAATGATATAAAAATAAGGTATATATTTGATTTTTTTAGGAGATTTTGAATATGCCAAACTTAAGAGAACTTGAAAATGCAATGCCAATTGCACCACTGAAAATTGTAGCACTGGATTCCGCAAGAGAATTTGGTGAAAAAGTAAACAAGCACCTGGTATTTTATCGTAAAGAAGTAGACATTAATAATGCGGTAAAAGAAGACCCTGCTTTCCACGGCTACATCGAAGACAACTACCTGGCAGACTTCGATGTCCCACGTTTTGGCTCAGGCGAAGGAAAAGGTGTTTTCCATGAATCAATCCGCGGAAAAGATTTATTTATTTTAGTAGACGTTACAAACCATAGTATTACATACAAAGCCAACGGCTTTATTAACCATAAATCCCCTGATGACCACTATCAGGATTTAAAACGTGTGATTGCCGCAGCTGCCGGAAAAGCAAAACGTATCAACGTTGTTATGCCATTCCTTTACGAAGGAAGACAACATAAAAGAAGCGGCCGGGAATCCTTAGACTGTGCTTACGCTTTGGAAGAGCTTCGCGATATGGGCATTGCCAACTTTATTACATTTGACGCCCATGACCCACGTGTTTCCAATGCTACTCCACTGAATGGTTTTGACAATTTCTTATCTCCATATCAGTTTGTAAAAGCGCTCCTTGCAAAGGTTGAAGATATCAAATTAGATCCTGACCACTTGGTTGTAATCAGCCCGGATGAAGGTGCTTTAGACCGTGCCATTTATTTTGCCAGCGTTCTTGGCGTAAATACTGGTATGTTCTATAAACGTCGTGACTATTCTGTTATCGTAAACGGTAAAAACCCAATTGTTGCACATGAATTTTTAGGCGACTCTTTAGAAGGAAAAGACGTTATTATCATTGACGATATGATTTCTTCCGGTGAAAGTATGCTTGATACTTCAAGACAGTTAAAAGAAATGCACGCGAACCGCGTATTTATCTGCTGTACCTTCGGTCTTTTCACAAACGGCTTTGATAAATTTGATGAGGCTTATGAAAAAGGCTGGTTTGACAAGGTTGTCACAACAAACTTAACGTATCTTCCACCGGTTATTTACGAAAAACCATACTTCGTGGAAGCTGAAATGAGCAGTTTCTGTGCATCCATCATTGATTTCTTAAATCATGATGTATCACTTTCCAACGTTCATACAACAACAGACAAGATTTACGAATTCCTCGAAAACTACACAAAGAAACAGGAACAGTAATTTCAAAGGGTGTGCCTTTTGGCACACCCTTTTCTAATTCTTAAGGCACAAAAACGCCCCCAAATTTCCTCGCTTATCTCCCACTTTTCTGTGAGAAAACATTCTGTCACTGTTACAGTGGGTACAAAGCCTTGTTACCTCGATATGTTCTTTTAAAACACCGGCATTTATCAGTATAATTTCATTGGCCTTCCACAAATCAAGCTGATATTTGCCGTTCTCTTTCTGATAGCAAATCTGCGACATTTCCTGCTCTGTAAATATAAGCGAAAACGCCTCAATTACATCCGAAGAAACTTCGTAGCAATCCATACAGATAGAGGGTCCGATGGCCGCATATACATCCTCCGGTTTTGTCCCGAACTCTTCTGCCATTCGTTCCAAAGTCCTTTTTCCCATTTGTCCGGCAGTTCCCTTCCATCCCGAATGCGATAAGCCAATTGCCCTATTTTTTACATCTACAAAATACAGTGGCACACAATCTGCATACATAGTACAAAGCACAAGATTTTTCTCATTGGTAATAAGACCGTCTACATCCTCGTAATCCCTGTCAAACACAACGCCTTTGCCGCCGTCCTCTTTTGTAACACGTCTTACATTGGTGGTGTGGGTCTGATGGGAACAGACAATGTCCTCTAAGCCCACATCGAAAATCCCTGCAATTCTTCTGTAATTTTCCAGTACCGCTTCTCTGTCATCGCCTCTTGTAAAACTCACATTCATCGTGGCATAGTCGCCCTTTGAAACGCCGCCTTCTTTGGTGGTAAAAATATGCTCTACATCCGGTAACCCTTCCAATAACGGGAATTTTAACACCGTCACATCATTGCACTGACACTCTCTTGGTATGTTTTCGTTATTTTTATAAATCATCATAATAAAATGCGTCCTTATCCCAGCGGATTTTTTCTCCCAGAATGCTGACAACATCGTACCGGATTGGCACATTGTCGCCTATATGCTTTCGCATTCTGTAATAGCCGGAAACAAGACTGATTTTCCTTCTTTTATTTTTCGACACGGCTTCCTGAGGATAACCTGTGTTTATATTCTTCCGATACTTTACCTCAAAAAACACAAGATAATCGCCATCCCAGCCGATTAAATCAATTTCCCCAAATTTACAGGTAAAATTTCTTTCTGTTATGTTTATGCTCTGACTTGCCAGAAATTTTTCAGCCAGTTCTTCCTTTTCTTTGCCGATAGTTCTCTTATTCACCC
>ERZ1032130.287-NODE-287-length-13903-cov-4.629044_pt1 | contig 13903 bp, 10 predicted proteins | sample MGYA00517879_ERZ1032130 | MGnify/ENA primary metagenome ERZ1032130 (study PRJEB33719, sample SAMN04262597) | wastewater metagenome | biome: rural village; feature: animal feces; material: feces | host: Bos taurus | place: El Salvador | collected 2012-01-31 ...
GGTACGGCATTTCCTACCATTTTATACCCATCTTGAATGCTTGTATAAATGAATCTAAATGAATCGGGGAATGTCTGAATTCGAGCACACTCCCTTACACTTAGTCGCCTGTATAAGTGCTCATAGCCTGGAGCAAATATCCTTTCATTTTTATTCTTAAACACCATTTTTGGTGCTTGAGGATGCAATGGCTCATTCTTTGCCTGTGCCTGAATGGTAAAAGAAACCTCATTCCAACTGCGAACTCTATTCCGAGCCATAAATTTGGCATCAAAAGGACCCACATAAACATCATGATTTGAAAAATTATCGTTTGCTACGACTTGTTCATTAAAATATTTAGTTGGTTCTACCGAAATATCACCGATGGCTTCTCTTAAAGTCACTTTTGGGGATTCTACGGGGTTGGGGAATAAATAATATTTGCAATACTGATTTTGGATTCCTAGAATAAAAACCCTAAATCGGTCTTGGGGTATTCTATAATCGGCACAATTTACGAGAGCATACGTTACGTCATAATCTGCTTCATACAATCTCCGTAGAAACATATTAAAAGCCTCAGAATGTTTGTCTTCTAAAATTCCTTTTACATTTTCTATGAGAAAGAATTTCGGCTGTTTGTCGCAAACGATTCTGATATAGTCAAGAAATAACTTCCCTCGCTCATCGTCAATGCCTCGACCTTTTCCTCCTTCGCTCCATGATTGGCAAGGCGGACCGCCGATAATTCCGTCACAGTCGGGTATGTCGGAGTTAAGTAATTCTCTTATATCTCGCGTTTCCAAAATAGTGTTTTTATGATTTGCCTTATATGTGCTCGTAATTGTTTTATCAATTTCATTTGCCCATATAACGTCATATCCGGCTTTCTCAAAACCGTAATCCAATCCACCACACCCGGAGAATAGAGATACAAGTTTCATTAGTTTATTCCTTTCTCATTCAGATATTTCTTAATTTGCAATGCTACATGATATGCAAGATTCACGGGCACGGCATTTCCAATCATTTTGTACCCATAATTCACATCATCATAGATGAATCTGAAGTCATCAGGAAACCCCTGTACTCGTGCAACTTCTCGTACACTCATTCTTCTATATAAATTTTCTTTTCCTTCAACAAACTTTTGAAGGTTTTTCTCGATTTTTATCATTTTAGGAGCCTGTGGGTGCAACTGGCATTGTCGTCCGCTTGCTTGAACGGTGAAACCCGGTTCGTCCCAACTTCTCACACGGTTTCGCGACATGAATATTGGGGAATATGCTCCGATAAAGTATTCGTGATTAGGCACTTTACAAGCATCTCCATTAGTTTTATTATGTGCTTTTGCCGGGATTACATTATCCTTCAAATCCCAAATACATTCCTTTAGGGTGGGCTTATGTCCGCAAGGCTTGGGATATTCAAATTGATGAATATTCAAATCCTTTCTGAAACCGATATAAAACACTCTGTCTCTATCCTGTGCCACATCATAGTCATTTGCATTGAGCAATTTATACACCACATCATATCCGGCCTCATCAAATAGCCTAAGGAATCCAGTTACAGCCACACTATGACGATTGGCAAGCATACCCGACACATTCTCTGCGACAAAGAAGAATGGCTTTTTATCACGCAGAATTCTTATATACTCAAAGAAAAGTTGTCCTCTTGCATCTTCTATTCCTTTCAGTGTGCCGGCTTCACTCCAAGATTGGCATGGAGGACCACCTATTATGCCGGTAATATTATCGGGGAATTCCGAACTGCTAATGTCTCGAATATCACCCTCAATTAACTTAACATCAGGAAAGTTGGCTCTGAATGTAGGGCATATTTTTTTATCGTATTCATTAGCAACGACTGTCCTGAACCCTGCTTTATGAAAACCAAGGTCTAAACCTCCAGCGCCACTAAAAAGACTAATAATTTCCATTGTTTCAATAAATTATTCTGTTAGTAGCATTTAAGGTTGACCACACCTCCATACCACTTTCAGTTTCATTAATAATCATAATCTGGTCTAAGCGGAGATAACTGCCACTGTCTCCTTTCGGCAAATTTACAAATTTTTCTGCTATCCTTTACGAAGTTTTAAATTTTTCTTTCTTAGTAATTGCTCGAGCACTATTTTACAGCCGATGTAGCACTGCCTCATCTTGTTTTCCCAATTTATTCTGCTTTCACTATCATTTCTGCTAAAATTTTGCTAATTTTGCACCACAAATTATCGACACTTATGGAGAAAAAAATCACTATAGCAATTGATGGATTTTCGTCGTCGGGAAAAAGCACGATGGCGAAAAAGTTGGCGAAAACTATCGGTTATGCCTATATCGACACCGGTGCAATGTACCGAGCCGTCACTCTTTTCTGCCTCAACCACAACCTTATCAACGGCGATGTGGTAGATGTGGCTGAACTGGAGCGTAGCCTCCCCGACATTAAAATCACATTCGGCGTGAACCCTGCCACCGGTGCCTCTGAGACCTACCTCAATGGGGAGTGTGTGGAACACGAAATCCGCGAAATGCGCGTTTCGGGCAAGGTGAGCTTTGTGGCTGCCATTCCCGCCGTGCGCCACGCTCTCGTGGCTCAGCAACAGCGTATGGGAGCCGAAAAAGGCATCGTGATGGACGGCCGCGACATAGGCACCGTGGTATTTCCCGACGCAGAAATGAAAATCTACGTTGATGCCTCTGCCGAGACTCGGGCCCGTCGCCGCTTCGATGAGCTTCGTGCCAAGGGTAACACCTCAGTCACCTTCGAGGAAGTGCTGCGCAACGTGCAGGAGCGCGACCACATCGACCAGACCCGCGCCGAGAGTCCGCTCCGCAAAGCCGATGATGCCCTGGTGCTCGACAATTCGCACATGACCATTGCCGAACAGGATGCCTGGCTCCTCGACACCTTCCGTCGCATCACAGCCCAATAATTTGCTCTCTCAATAATAACAGGAAGGAGGTGCCTGCAAACGTAGCATACACCTCCTTTCCCTATTCACTCTCGCGCTAAGATATGCCTAATCGAGCGCATTGCCAACCGCGTACGGCTCAAGAGCAGTTCATATTCCCGGCGCGTAGATCGCACAGGCACGAAGCACCGCATAAGCACACTCGCCGCGAGATAATCCTCCATACGCCGGCGAATCAGCGCATAGTTTATTGCCGCCATGCCAGCCGTAATACGCAGCCTGATTTCGGTGAGTCCGTCGGCACTGTCATCGATGTGCTCAATATATCCTCCAATCTTCGAGCACATCACTCCAAGTTCCTCATTGTAAAGCACCTTGAAGATTCCCGGCAAGTCGCACTTTGCATACTGCATCGGTGCCTCTTCATCGCCCTTTCCTGCCACCACGAGGGCATATTCAGCCATCATGGCGCGATAAATCTGCTCACGGTCGAGCATGATTGTCATTGTAATGTAGTTTCCCATAGCATTCATATTCCTTAAAATTTCCGTTTAATCAAAATCATTGCCACCACTGCCGCAATCACTATCGCCACAAGTGCCACACGGCACAGTCGCCCTGTGCGTGGCACAGCCTTCTCTGCCACCTCCTCACGCACAGCCGTCTCTGCCACTACAGCCGCTTCGGCACTGCCGCTACGCTTCATGCTCAAGTGCCTTATCACAGCCGCTTGGGGTGCACGGGCATCGTGCCTGCTTTTTTGCTCCATTTCGCAATTAATTCCCACCATCTGAGGTAGCGGTTGGGGCAGCGTATCGTGGTAAAAATACCATTCATCTACCATCACTTCCACATTCTCCTCAATCCGTAGCGAATCGCGCACAGTAGAGCGATGGTCCGCCACCATCTCTGCGGTTTTAGCCGTTCGGCACGCGGTGAAAAGCATCACCGCCATTGCCGTCATCATTGACACTCTCATGTTTCAAGCCCGGCTAAAGTGTGTAGCACGTCGGTTGCGGGCATCGCGCTGCACCTCATAGATATAGCGATAGGCATATCGTGGGGTGATAAAGTAGCGCGAGGCACGCCCCTCTCCAAGCACTCGTGTCAGTGCCACATGCATCGGCATACCCTCATTCTCAGCCATCATAGCCTGCACTTTCTCATAGATTTCGAGCCACATGGCATTCTTAAGCGAGAGTTTACGCCCGGTGATTCCGCGGTGGTTGATGCGAGCCATCACATTATATGCCTGGCTGAATTGCAGATAGTAGCGCGGACGGCCTGTGGCAAGCACCTCCTCTATGATCTTCATTCGGTTAATTTCCTCACCGCTCTCCATTGCGGCACCAAGTCGCCTACGGTAGTCGCGAAGCAGCTCAGCATCGCGCATTCTGGTCAAATCTCTTTGGTTTTTCATCGCATTCATTGTGTTTTTTCTTACGTTGGTATTATTTTTGGTTGCAAAGTTAGCGCAAATCGAGTGCAGAAACGCCAAGCTCGCTTGGGCGGTTATGCCGAGTGCAGCTAAACTTCTGCAAAGTTAGCGCAAATCGAGTGCAGAAACGCCAAGCTCGCTTGGGCGATTATGCCGAGTGCAGCTAAACTTCTGCAAAGTTAGTATATCAATGGTAATTTACCAAATTATTGGCGGTATTTTTACCTTATTTGTTACTTTTTCTCGAAATACATCATTGTGCCTTTCCTCAAAAAATCAATCTATTCGTGGGAAATCTCAGCTATTATGTGTAATTTTGCATAGATAATTACTTACGTTTATGAAAATCACTCCAATTATAAAATACGCCTGTGCCATTCTGCCGCTCTGCGCCACCGCACAAACCGGCTTCATCAGCACAGCCCCCGATGGGTTCCTCTCTCGTGGCAAACTGATGATGGCCGATGGCAACTTCACAGGTGCCCTCGACCAGCTGAACCACTTCACCAAGCTACCTGCCGACGCTTCTCTGCTCGCCGAAGCGCGTTTCCATATCGCACGCTGCCATTATGAGCAGGGTAGCGACAAGTGCATATCCGAACTCCGGCAGTTCATAGCCGACAATCCCACATCGCACCTCGTGCCTCAGGCTTGGGCTACCATCGGCGACTTCCACTTCTTCAGTGGACGCTTCGGCGAGGCTCTGACGGCTTACAATGAGGTGGGCGTTGCTGTGCTCGATGCCGATGCCGACCTCACTCTCGCCTACCGCGAAGGCTATTCGCTGCTGCGACTCGGCGAGTTTGATGCCGCCCAAGTTCGCTTCGACCGCCTCGCCCTATCCAAGAAGTATCGCGATGCCGGTGTATTCTTCCAGGGCTATATCGATTACGCCCAACGCCGCTACGATGCTGCCGAGGAGAAATTCTCATCGGTAACCTCTTGCCCCGAACTCTCCGACGCCGCCCGATACTATCTGTGCCAGATTCTTTTCACCCGTCACCAATTCAGCGACGTTATCGCCCGCGGCCGCACGCTCCTCAACGATGGTCCCGCCCCCGACTTCCACGGCGAAATCAACCGCCTTGTGGGCGAAAGCCAGTATCATGAGGGCAACGACACCGAGGCTGCCCGTTACATCAGCTCCTACCTCGACAGCTGCGAAAGCGCACCCGAGCGCACCGCACAATACATCATGGGCGTGCTCGACTACCGCAATGCCGATTTCAAGGCGTGCATCGACCACATGGCCGGTGTCACCGATGCCGACGATGCTCTCGCACAGAGTGCCTATATGTTTACAGGTCATGCCAACGTGAAAGAGGGCAACATGAAAGCCGCTGCCATTGCCTACGAGAAGGCTTTCGGAATGTCGTTCGACACTTCCGTTCAAGAAACCGCCTATTTCAACTATGCTCTCACCCAGCGCGACGGCGGTCGCACTCCGTTCAACCGCTCCATCGACATATTCGAGCAATTCCTCAACCGCTTCCCCAAGTCGTCGTATGCCGGCGAAGTTGAAGACTATCTCATCAACGCCTATATCAATGGCAACGACTACGAGCGTGCCTTGCAAAGCATTTCTCACATAGCAGCACCGTCGCAGAAAGTGCTTCGCGCCAAGCAGCGCGTGCTCTACAACCTCGGCGTGCAGTCTCTCTCTAATGGCAAGGTGGCTGAAGCTCACCGCCATTTCTCCGATGCCTACGCCCTTGGCAACCTCGACCGCGCCCTGCGCAATGAGTGCAACCTATGGATTGGCGAGTGCCAGTATCGCAGCGGGAAATACTCGGCTGCCGCACAGAGCCAAGAGGCTTTCATTGCCGGAACCAACTCGAAAAACGCAAATTACGCCCTCGCCAACTACAATCTCGGCTACTCGCGCTTCCAGCTACGAAGCTACGCAGCCGCCCGCTCAGCATTCGAGAAGGCAGTGGCTTCAAAGTCGCTCGGCGGGGCTTCGCGTGCCGATGCCTACAGCCGAATCGGCGACACCTACTACTATGCCAAGAGCTACAATGAGGCTGCTTCGGCTTACGACCGTGCCTACTCCACCCACCACGCCACCGGCGACTATCCGCTCTACCAGAAGGCGGTAATGCTGGGTCTCACCAAAAGCCACGCAGCCAAAATCGAACTTATCAACCGTCTCCTGAAGGAATATCCCAACTCCCCCATCGCGTCGGCTGCCATGCTCCAGAAGGCTGAGGCATACGTTGCTGCCAACGATGGCGAGGCTGCCGTGAATGCCTACGAGGAGCTGTCGAAGCGCTTCCCAAATTCTGCCGATGCCCGCAAGGCTCTCCTCCAGAAAGCTATCACTCAGCGTGGAATGGGCAATGAGGCGCGTGCCATCGAGAGCTACAAGAGCGTAATCTCTCACTATCCCACCAGCGAGGAGGCTAAGGCGGCTGCCGAAGACCTCAAACTCATCTATGCCGACCGCGGCGAACTTCAGCAATACATCTCTTTCCTCAACAGTGTGCCTAATGCTCCGAAACTCGACGTGAGCGAAATCGACCGCCTCACCTTCGAGACCGCTGAGAAGGCTTATATGGCTGAAAAGCCTTCAATCGCCAAGATGCGCGACTATGTGAAGAATTTCCCCGACGGTGCCTATCTCGCTAAAGCCCGCTACTACATAGCCCGACACGAATATAAGGCCGGCAACTACGACACTGCCCTCGCCGACATCAACACCGTGCTCGCCACCGTGGGCGATGCTTCGTTTGCCGAAGATGCTCTTGCGATGAAGGGCGACATCCTCTTCCGCAAGAAGCAGCTTCGTGAGGCTCAGGAGGTCTATTCCGACCTTGCAACCCGTGCTTCGTCGCACGACAACAAGCTCAATGCCAACCTCGGTATCATGCGCACCGCACTCGAACTTGAACAATATCAGAAAGTACACGATAGTGCCGATGCTCTGCTCCACCTTGGCAGCCTATCGCCCGAGGAGGAAAACGAGGCTACGTTCAACCGTGCTTTTGCACTGAAAAAGCTAAAGAAGGGTAGCGAGGCTGTCGATGACTTCAACCGCCTTGCCGACAACACCCGCTCTATATATGGCGCCCGCGCTGCCTACGAACTTGCCGACTACTATTATCACGCCGACAATCTGAAACGTGCCGAAAAGGTGCTCAATGAGTTTATCGATGCCGGCACTCCTCACCAGTATTGGCTCGCCCGCGGCTTCATTCTTCTTGCCGACATCTACCACAAGCGCGGTAACACCACCGAGGCTACTCAGTATCTCGAAAGCCTCCGCAACAACTATCCGGGTAGCGACGACGACATCTTCCGAATGATCGACTCCCGCCTATCGCAGTGGAAAAAGTCGTCGAAGTCATCGAAAAAGAAGAAATAGTCACAAGCCGACCCAAATTAAACAATTGATTAAAAACTCACTACGATTATGAAACGTATCACGATATTTGCCTCTCTCCTCACGTCACTGCTCCTCTCTGCCACAGCTGTGGCTCAGGAGGACCTCACCAAGGAGATTACCGTAGAAACCGACTACACTCCTCACGAGCGCAAGGCAAAGAAGCTCAATCTGCTGCCTGCCGTCGCAAAGTCGCAGCCAACTACGGGCAACATCTCCTACAGCGAGTGGTCAGTGCCCACCGATGTACCCGCCACAGCTCCTCTCATGATGCCCTACGACTACATGACCTCCCACGATTTCTCTCACAACCGTGGCTACCTCGACTTCGCTGCCGGCTCCTATGCCAACATTGCCGCCAATGCCGGATATGCCCTTATTGCCAAGCCCGAAACTGAGCTGAAATTCTGGTTTCAGCACAATTCCACCTGGGCATGTCGCAACCGCTCTGAGAATCTTCCCGAAGAATTGACCGAGCCTCTGAAGCAGAAATTCAACAACAACATCATTGCTCTCGATTTCAGCCACCGCTTCCCAAACGGCACTCTCTCAGCTTCGGCAATGTGCCACTTCGACCACTTCAACTACTATGGCGGTTATGGCTTCGACAGCTACCACACCGAGACCGCTCCGGGATTGGAAGGTGATTTCATTCTCGTTCCCGATTACCACACCAATGGCTGGAACTCTTCCGACTCCATGCAGTCGGTCAATGAGTTTGCCATCGCCCTCGGTTGGCGCAGCAAACGCAGCGACGATTCTTTCAAATATTCAGCCAACCTCCTTTTCTCTCACTTCGGTTTCTCTAAATCGGTGAATAAGAGCTTCTACAACAAGGGTCTCTCCGACAACAGCTTCGTCCTCTCCGTTTCGGGCGAAACCAATCACCGCACCGACCTCAATTTCGGTGCCGATGCCCGATTTGAGTATCTTGGCAGGAATTTCCCTGATTTAGAGCACATTTCAGGCGGTCCTACTCCGCCGGAGTACCTAAAGCACACCGACGAAATGGGCTTGGTAACTATCTCGCCCTTCGCCCGCTACGCCAAAGATAATTTCTCGGCTCGCGTGGGTGCCAATGTGCAGTTCTCAATGAGCGACGGTCCCTCTGTACGCATTTCGCCCAATGTTCGCCTCAGCTATGCCGCAAGCAGCGCATTTGCCATTGAGCTGAAAGCCACCGGCGGCAAGAGCATCACCACGCTCAGCCATCTTTACTCGCAAAACCGCTATCTCTCGCCCATCAGCCCGCTCTCCAATCCCTACATTCCTGTCGATGCCGAGCTTTCGCTCCGCATTGGCCCGTTCACAGGCTTCTACGCCAAGCTCATTGCAGGATATGGCATCTTCAAGGATATGCCTCTCCCTACCATCTCCCAATACTGGTACAACCACTTCCACACCATATATGAGCCTTTTGAAATAAAGGGCTGGAAAGCCGGCATCGAGCTGGGCTATCGCTACCATTCGCTCGTTGATGCTCGTCTGGGTCTCACCTATTCTCCGCAGGAACTCGACAAGGGCTACTTCCTCGGCTTCGACCGCGCAAAGTGCGTTGCCGATTTTAATGTCACCATTACTCCCATCGAGAAGCTGAAGGTGAACCTCGGCTATCAGCTCCGCGCAAAGCGCAGCTCGGCACAACACATCACAACCATCAAGTCACCCAACTCAACCAAAGAGATCGACTCTTTCGAGCTCTACAACATCGGCACCGTGAGCAACCTCTCGCTCGGTGCAAGCTATCAGGTGACAAAGATGCTCAGTGTGTTTGCCTTGGGAAGCAACTTGCTCGGAAAGAAGTGGGACAACTACTACTCTCTGGGCGCACAAGGCTTTACACTCATGGCAGGCGCTTCGCTCGTGTTCTGAGAATTGCCCCCAAAATATAAACTTGAATATTTGCAAACTTCTAAGATAAATGAATGATTCTTTCGACATAAGAGAGCAGCGACTCGAAAGCGACCGCGACTTTGAGCGTGCCCTCCGACCAATGAAATTCGACGATTTCGCAGGTCAGGAGAAAATCATCGAGAACCTCCGCGTTTTCGTTGCCGCTGCAAGGCTTCGTGGCGAGTCGCTCGACCATACCCTGCTCCACGGTCCTCCGGGATTGGGAAAAACCACTCTCAGCAACATCGTAGCCAACGAACTCGGCGTAGGCTTCAAGGTTACTTCAGGCCCTGTGCTCGACAAGCCCGGCGACCTTGCCGGCATCCTCACTTCCCTCGATGAAAACGACGTGCTTTTCATCGACGAGATTCACCGCCTCAGCCCCATCGTGGAGGAATACCTCTACTCGGCAATGGAGGATTACCGCATCGACATAATGATCGACAAGGGTCCCGGTGCACGTTCGGTGCAATTGACGCTCTCACCGTTCACACTCATCGGTGCCACCACTCGCAGCGGCTTGCTCACATCGCCGCTCCGTGCACGCTTTGGCATCAACTGCCACTTGGAATACTACGACCACTCCACGCTCGAAGGCATAGTGCGCCGCTCAGCCCACCTCCTCTCCGTGCCTATCACCGACGATGCTGCCCGCGAGATTGCCCTGCGCAGCCGTGGCACTCCACGTATTGCCAATGCACTGCTGCGCCGCGTGCGCGACTTCGCCCAGGTGAAAGGCTCCGGAAAAATCGACACTGAGATTGCACGCTTTGCCCTCGAAGCCCTGAATATCGACAAGTATGGTCTTGATGAAATCGACAACAAGATTCTCACCACCATCATCGACAAGTTTAAGGGTGGTCCCGTGGGACTAACCACCATCGCCACTGCCCTTGGCGAAGACCCTGGCACTCTCGAGGAAGTGTATGAGCCTTATCTCATCAAAGAAGGCTTCATTAAGCGCACCCCGCGTGGCCGCGAAGTCACCGACCTCGCCTATCAGCACCTCGGACGCAGCCGCTTCGCCGGAACAGCCTCTCTCTTTGAGTAAAAATGTAATTTTCAGAACTATGCCATCACTGAAATCTCTCGCTAAGGAAACCGCCATCTATGGAATGAGCAGCATCATCGGACGCTTCCTCAACTATCTCCTCGTGCCGCTCTACACCGCCAAGCTCTCTGCCGAGTCGGGCGGCTACGGCGTTATCACCAATATGTACTCCTATGTGGCTCTCCTTTTCGTAATCCTCACCTACGGAATGGAAACCACATTCTTCCGCTTCTCAAATAAGCCCGAGGAAAACCCGGCTCGCGTCTATTCCACCACGCTCATCGCCGTGGGCGGCACCTCGCTGCTTTTCGTGGCTATGGTGATGCTGCTGCTCTCGCCCATTTCATCGGCTATGGGCTATGCCGCCCACCCCGAGTATGTGGCTGTGATGGCGGCATGTGTGGCTATCGACGCATTCCAGGCTATTCCCTTCGCCTACTTGCGCTACCAGAAGAAAGCCATAAAGTTTGCCTCGCTCAAGATGCTCTTCATAGTCATGAACATAGGGCTTAACCTCCTCTACTTCGTGGTATTCCCTGCACTCTACAAGGATTACTCCGACGCAATAGGCTGCATCTACAGCCCCACCGTGGGCGTAGGCTACGCATTCTTCCTCAATCTCGCCTGCACCGCCTCCATCACTTTCTTCTTCTGGCGTGAGCTGACGGGATTCCGCTACGTATTCGACCGAGCACTGCTCCGCCGCATGCTCCGCTACAGCATGCCCATCTTGCTGCTCGGAATCGCCGGAATCCTCAACCAGACTGCCGACAAAATCCTTTTCCCCTTCCTCTGCTCGGCCGACAACGCCTCGCGCGAACTCGGCATCTATGGTGCCGCAAGCAAGATTGCAATGATTATGGCTATGATTACGCAAGCCTTCCGCTATGCCTACGAGCCTTTTGTGTTTAGCAAGAGTAACGACCGCGACAGCCGCGAGACCTATGCTCTGGCAATGAAATACTTCATCATCTTCACCCTCCTGGCATTCCTTGCAGTCATCGCCTACCTCGACATTCTCAAATATCTCATCGCCCCCGACTACTGGAGCGGACTCCAAGTGGTGGCAATAGTGATGGTTGCCGAAATAATGATGGGAATTTACTTCAACCTCTCCTTCTGGTATAAGCTAATCGACAAGACTATGTGGGGAGCACTGTTCTCCGGCATCGGCTGCGCCGTGCTCATCGCCGTCAATGTGATTTTCGTGCCACGCTACGGCTACATCGCCTGCGCCTGGGCCGGCTGTGCCGGATATGGCACCGCAATGCTTCTGAGCTACTTCGTGGGTCAGCGCAAATATCCCATCGACTATCCGCTGCGCAGCATCTTCGGCTACACACTGCTCGCCGCCGCCATCTTCGCGGGCTATCAGATCCTGCCCCCGATGGGAATAATCACCGGAGCCGTCGTCAAGACCATCGGCATCGCAATCTTCCTCGCCGCCATCGTCCGCACCGAGCGCCTCCACCTACCCACCCGCAATTCCCGGTAATCATGTTGAAAGCCGCAATCACAATCCTGACATTGCTCTCATTGGTATTTCCTCGCAGTTGCACAAAATCGGCAGCTTGGGAGCAGATGGACAGAGCAGAATCGGTAGTCGAATCTCGCCCCGATTCCTCATTGCTAATCTTAGCACAAATAGATTCAACCGATTTGCGATGGGACAAGCCCAAAGCCCGATTTGCAATTCTCAAATCAATGGCACTTGAAAACCTGCACATTGATACGACCTCTTTTGAAATAATCCAACCTGCCATCGACTACTGCCTGCGCAATGACTATAACATCAGCCACGGCTCACCCGACAGCAGACTCCGGACGCTATATTATCAAGGACGTGTCTATCAGAATCAAGGCGACGATAACCGGGCAATGAATGCCTTCCTCAAAGCCCGTGAAATTGATGAGCCAATCACCGATTCCCTCACTTTTGCTCGCGTTCTTTCTGCGCAAGGGACAATATTCCGTGCCATCAATCAAACCAAGCCATATATATGTAACAATTTGGAGGCTTCACGCATATTCCATTCGCTCCACCGCACCGACTTACATTCTTCTGCTCTTGCCAACGCCCTGTATGGCTGCATTATCTCACAAGACCGCGAAAGAGCCGACAGCATTGCCGGTATATGCCATAAATTATTGTCTTCCGATATCGGTTTATCCAAATTTTTGCGCACCGACCTTCTACACTATTATGTAACATTCGGCACAAGCAATGAGATTAAAGAAATGCTGTCCACAATTACTGATGATTTGTCGGGAGAAATCTTGCTCGTTGCAGCTCAAGGTTTCTGCGAAATAGGTGATGCCGAAGGTGCTAATCGCTGCCTTGATGCAATCGACAGTACTACTATTGCTCAACACCCTCTGCAATTCACATTCGCAACAGCTTGCACAGAAGAACTAAAGGGCAACAACCACGCTGCACTGCAATCTTTCAAGGAATACGTCAACCAGTTGGAACATCAGCACTCCTTGCTCCTCGATAATGGCTTGCATTTTGCCGAGGAACGTTATCATCTCGAAATGGCAACCATTAGCGAAGCCAATAGCAAAAACAACATTGTATGGATTAGTATTGCCTGCTGCATCATTCTCCTCATTGCAATTGCATGGATCGATTATCAATATCGCTTTAACCGCGCAAAGGCGGTCGCTGCCGAATCTGAAAAATACCGGCTAACCCTTGAACGCGACAATCTGCAACTTGAAATCTCGCGTCTTGAGGGAGAAAGTAAGAGTCTGCAAAATTTGCTGCATGAGCAACAGCAACTCGAAACGCCACTCAAAGACGTTGTTAAGCAACGTCTCGCAATGCTCAACAGTCTTCTTGCCAAAGAAATCACTGCCAATGATTCCTATGCCACACCCTATCGAAAGTGGATTGAGTCAATTCACAACGACAAGCAGCAGTTTATGGACTCTACACGTCTTGCTTTCAAAGCTTCACACCCTGCATTTATGTCATATCTTGAGTCAAAGGGGCTAAGTGAATATGAAATTAACTATGTTTGCTTGTATGCAATCGGACTCCGGGGCAAAGAGGTGGGTGAATACATTCAGCTGAAGCGCCACTATAATATCAGCAGCGAAATCCGCCACAAGCTTGGCATCAACGAACACGAAACCAACCTCGGCATCTACATTCGCAACCTCATGCAACAACTCGCCTAATCATCATTAGTAAAGATTCAGCCTCTATATGATAAATTGCTGCAAGTGTTA
>ERZ1032130.288-NODE-288-length-13865-cov-4.725923_pt1 | contig 13865 bp, 11 predicted proteins | sample MGYA00517879_ERZ1032130 | MGnify/ENA primary metagenome ERZ1032130 (study PRJEB33719, sample SAMN04262597) | wastewater metagenome | biome: rural village; feature: animal feces; material: feces | host: Bos taurus | place: El Salvador | collected 2012-01-31 ...
AAGACCCATAACCATCTGCTTGTACTCTCTGATACGCACCTCACCGTTAAAGGGATCGGTAGAGTAGCTTCCCTCGGGAGTATCGTAATTCTTGGGATCATAACCCCAGTTGAACTCGCTGTCGGGATTTGCCTCGTCAACGGTGGCATAATCGTAAACGGGAAGAAGGTGCACGTGGGTGATACCGAGGATTACAAGGTAGTCTACACCAACCGCCTCGCCCTGCTCGTTAACAAGTCCGCGCTCGGTGAAAGCAAGATATTTGCCTCTGTATTTAGAGTCTGCAATTTTATTGGAGAAGTCTCTTACGTGCACCTCCCAGATGATAACGTCCGAGTAGGATTTGATAGAATTTTCGAAATTGTCGTTTTCCCAACCGTCGGGATTGGTTTTTGTAAGGTCAACAACCATACCTCTCTCACCGTTAAGTCCGCAGGACTTTGCATAGGGGTCAACGGCATCGTTTGTTCCAACGACGGTAGTTACGGTATAGGTGTAGTAGGTACCGTGACCGCAATTTTCGGTGTAGGACCAAACACCTCTGTTACCGCGAAGCATATCAACACTCTTGTATGCTTCACCCTCGTGTCCCGAGGAGAAGAGGTTAAGTGTAACCTTTGATGCGGTGGGCGCCCACAGCTTAAAGGTGGTGCTGTCACCGTTTATGATAGCACCGAGATCGCTTTCGTCATAGGTGAAATTATCTATAAAGTATTTAGTGTCAAATATATCCGTGGGTACAACCGTCTTTTCACCGTAGCCATCAATTACTACGCGATAATCCTTGCTGATATCAAGAGATTCGTCAAGCTCAATAACACCTGTACCCTCGTCGTTGCCTGCGCTAAGACTAAGGATATTAAGCTCTCTGTCACCCTCGAACATCTTGATCATATCAAGCGAGATCTCAGCCTCGGGAGTAATGCTGTACTGTATTTTGTTTACATCAATCATTCCCGCAAGATTGAATGTCTTGATCATAATAAATATCTCCTCTGTAGACGTTTAAATATCTCATATATTTTAGCACATACCACACAATCTGTCAACCGTAAAGTATAGCTTTTTATAATAAATGTAGCCGCAAGGTAGATTCTCTGCGGCTACACGAAAATATGTTATGTATTGGTATTATCCTGTCTTATCTGCTCGGTAAGTTTGTCAAGGAAGCTTACCCATTTTACCGAGTCGTTTTTGTTGGGTTGAGGATAAATATAGATCAGTCTGCCGTTGTGATAAATGTCAATATGGTCACCGGGGGAAATGGGGAATGCGCCAATCTTATCGGACTGAATACTAAACTCGATTTCCTCGCCGTGAAGTATACCCGACAGGCGGAAGATATCCTTGTCCATATATACCTGACCCTCACCCGCACCGGGATCCATAAATCCGTCCTCACCGCAGCATCCAAGTTTTGCCTTGGTCTCGAGATGTCCGTTTTCAACGTCAATAGATGTCTGCTGCCATTCAAACCATTCGTTTATACGGCTGAAGGGTGCTCCGTGAAGCCTGTACTCGTTGTCAAGCGTTGCATCAAGTCCGCATTCGCATCTGATGTGATTGCCATCGGATGTGATCTTGTCCTCTGCGTGACATACAGGACATTTAAAGAGTATTTTTTCTACGCCCTCTGCCATGGTTTTGCTCTTGTATTCGACGTCAGCCATTGCAAGCTCGTCATCGTGGAGAACGGCCTTTTCGGTAATCTCCTTAATCTCTGAAATGCTTTTTTCGTTTGCATCCTCGGCGGTCATAACATGCTTGAGTGTACAATGGATCTTTCCGATTCGGTCATCACCCTTGTTACGCCATTTTGGGAAGGTAAGATATGCTCCGTTTGCCTTCCAGGCGTATACGTTGACACTCAGCTTTTTGATCAGCTCTGCAGTTCCGTCTGCAATGGGCAGGGTGTGTCCGTAGCAGGACTGTCTGCCTTCGGCAAAGATGACTATAACCGCATTTTCCTTTTTGGCGCGAAGGATGTTCATTATGGTGGAAACGTCGGGTGTGAACATTTTCTTGCTGATAACGTGCATAAGCTTCAGCAATCCTGCGGTATCACGCTTGTGCAAAAAGTGATCGCTGACTACGTAGGTTGGGCGAATTGGATATAGAGTCATGCCTGACAGAATGTGGTCCTGATCCGAGGTGTGCGTGGCAAGCACGATTGCAGGTCCTTTGATGTCCTTAACAATCTTTTTGTCAAAGGTTATGCGATATTTTATCCTATAATAGGTTCCGAGGGTGGCATACAAAGCACCGTAGAGCAGGGGATTGACCTTGCCTATCTGCTTCTTGTTCTTTTTGTTTTGAGCCATGTTGATCCTCCGAAATGTCGGTAAATAACAATCGTTTTTTGTCATTATACCATAAATCAACTTAAAAGTAAAGTAAAAAGGCAAAAAAGCATGAATTATTACCAACAGAGTTGGATTTACCCTGTAAATTAATGCTGAATTCGATGTATTTTGTGATAATAAGCTACCGCATATTTTTTATAAAGGTATTGACAAGATTTTATTTTTATGTTAAAATACAAAAAAATAAACATTTAAAGGCTATGACAAGAAATAGTAGGCATTTTCGATGCTACAGAGAGAGGGCGGTTGGTGCGAGCTCTTGCAGAAGGAATGTTGAACCCGTCTTTGAGCCGCGAGCCGAACCTTAGTAAGCTTTGCCGGGGGTCTCCCGTTACAGAGATAGGTATTGTTTCAATACCGATAAGTGCGGATTTTATCCGAATTTAGGTGGTACCACGGGCTAATTGCTCGTCCTAAACTGATTTTTGATCGGTTTAGGTTTTTTTGTTTTTTATTAAAATTTATCATAAACGTAGATGGAGGTCTATTATGAAACTGGAAAAGCTCGTTGGCGAAAGATTTAAGGAAAAGCCCTCGGATTGTGTGGTTGAGAGCCACGCGTTAATGGTAAGAGGCGGATACATGAAGTACGTTGCAAACGGTATCTTCTCGTCCTACACCCCTCTTAAGCGTATTACTAAGAAAATTGAAAATATCCTTCGTGAGGAAATGGATGCGATCGACGGTCAGGAGGTTAGCTTCCCCGTAGTAATGCCTGCATCTATTTGGCAGGAGTCGGGCAGATATGACAGCATCGGCAAGGAGCTCGTTCGTTTTAATGACAGAAACGGCAGCCCTGTTGTTCTCGGTATGACTCACGAGGAGGCTGCAGTTCAGCTCGTTCGTGAGTACGGTCAGAGCTATGTAAAGTATCCCTTTATGATCTATCAGATCCAGACCAAGTTCCGTGATGAAGCACGTCCCAAGTCTGGTCTTATCCGTGTTCGTGAGTTCACAATGAAGGATGCCTATTCCTTCCATACAAGCCAGGAGGATCTTGAGCAGTATTACGATAAGTGCCACAAGGCATACGAGCGTATTTTTGCAAGAGTAGGTATTCCCGAGGTTGTTTCTGTTGCATCAGACTCGGGTATGATGGGAGGTAGCATTTCTCACGAGTTTATGCTTCTTACCGATATCGGTGAGGATTCTATCGTTATCTGTCCCGAGTGTAATTACCGCGCTAATATGGAGGCTGCTGCCAACATTACCGAAAACAACCGCGCAGAGGTTTCCGAGGAGCTTAAGAAGGTGCTTACACCTAACGCTCATTCTATTGAGGAGGTTTGTTCCTTCCTTAACTGCGATGAGAAGTCTTCTTGCAAGGCTGTTGTATATCAGCGTAACTCCGACGATAAGTACGTTGTTCTCTTCCTTCGCGGCGATCTTGAGGTTAATGAGACCAAGCTTACCAACTATCTTGGCTTTGATATTCATCCCGGTGTCGTTACTATTGATTCCGGCTTAAGCGCAGGAAACATCGGCCCCGTTGGTCTTGAGGGCGATTTCATCGTTCTCTATGATAGCTCTCTTAAGGGTATGAACAACCTTGTTTGCGGCGCAAATGAGAGCGAGTACCACTTCACCGGTCTTGATATGGACAGAGACGTTCCCTCTGCAGAGTTCCACGATTTTGCAAAGATTCAGGCTGGCGGCATCTGCCCCTGCTGTGGCAAGAAGGCTATTACCATTTCCCGCGGTATTGAGGTAGGTAACATCTTCCAGCTTGGTACAAAGTACACCAAGTCTATGGGTATGATCTACACCGACTCCGAGGGTAATACACAGCATCCTATCATGGGCTGCTACGGTATCGGTGTTGGTAGACTTGCAGCTGCAATTTGCGAGGTTCATCACGATGATTACGGTCCTATCTGGCCTATTTCCATTGCTCCCTGGCAGGTTCATCTTTGCGCCGTTCGCTCTGATGATGCAGAGGTAAAGGCATATGCAGATAAGCTTTACGACGAGCTTAAGAGCCGCGGTGTTGAGGTTATCTATGACGACAGAAACATCAGCGCAGGTGTTATGTTCTCTGATGCCGATCTTCTCGGTGTACCTTACAGAGTAATCGTAAGCCCCAGAAATATGAAGCAGAATATCGTTGAGATATCCTCCAGAGATAAGAGCTTCAAGGCAACCGCATCTGTTGACGAGGCAGCAGACGATATCGCTAAGATCATTTTTGATGCATTACACAGTATCTGATAATTAATAAAATATAGCCGATGAGGGAAAGAAATTGACCTCATCGGCATTTTTAGTCTAAAAACATTGCTTTTTGACCGCTACTATGGTATAATATCATCAAAACAATGAAGGAGAAACACAATGAAAACCGTCAAAACCATAGCTTTGATGTTAATTATCGTCTTATTTGGCAGCATTATTCTTCAGTTCGGCTACAATATGCTTTTCGTTCAGCCGTTTGCGGCTGAATCCACCATCGGTGACGGAAAGCTTACCGAGATGCTCTATCAGTCGGAATTTCTCGAGGATTCCTACTTTGATGACGTAGCACTTGTCTCCTCAAATCTCGAGGGAGCAATAGAGCGAATCGATATAAGAGAGGATTGCGCAGACTTTACCGCCTGCGGTCTTATCAGATTCTATATCGAAAATAAGCACCGTCTTGCAGAGGAAAATAAGGCAGAGATCAAGGAGTGTCTTACCGGATTTAAGTATTGGATGGATCAGTACGATGGCAGAAAGGACAGTATGTGCCATTGGAGTGAAAACCATCAGATACTCTTTGCTACGACAGAATATCTTGCAGGCTGTCAGTGGCCGGATGCTATCTTTGCCGACGGCAAGAGTGGTGAAGAGCACGTTGCTATGGCAAAGGAGAGAATTGAAGCGTGGATGTCACAGAGATATTACTACGGCTTTAACGAATACTACTCCAACAACTATTATCCCGAGGATATTGCTCCTATGGCAAACTTCATTCAGTTTGCAAGAAGCGAGGACGGTGATTTGGTTGACCGTATGAAGATAGTTATGGATATAATATGGATCGACATAGCTACTCAGTCCTGGAAATATACCGACGGAGAGGGAAATACACAGTACGCCTTTATCTCCGCCAGCGGAAGAATGTATATGGACAACAAGTCCAGCGACGATACAGGCAACAGACTTCGTCCCTATATAAATCTTGTGCTTGAAAACGGTGAGGATTACAAGACTAACAGTAATAGATTCTTCGTTTGCTTTAGAAGAATGTATGAGGCAGAGATTGACGGAGAGCCTATATATCAGCTTCCTGAGGTTATCAAGGAAATATTTAACGATACAAGCGAAAAGCAGGTGGTAAAATCCTCAAACGGTATTACTATCTCCGAGCTTGTAGCCGATGGATTTATCGGTCAGTCGGTTGGTCAGATCATGATGCAGATGGGTATGGAGGCATTCTCCAACAAGGAGGTTATTGATAACTCCATTGACTATCTCAATAAGAATAAGCTTTTCAACAACGAGTTTTTAAATGATTTCAAGCTTGTAAACCTTTGGCCTCTCACTCTTACAGACAGTCTTGGATTTGCTTCCGGACTTCTTAATCCCTCTACTAACGGAAAGGCTATCCAGCGAGCTAACGTTTATACATATCAGACCCCCTACTATTCCATGAGCACTTCTCAGGAGCATTTTGCAGGCGACTATGCCGATCAGCATCAGATCAATATCAGCACCTTGGCTTCGGAACTTTCGGTTTATACCGCACAGCCAATGAGAAACAGCACTCGCGGTCAGTATTGGGTTGGCTATGGCCGTCTTCCTTACTCCGTACAGGACGAGAACGTTAATATTTCTATCTACACAATTCCCGAAAAGACGGGTATGCTCGAGCCTCATATCGTGCAGTACACCCATGCTTATTTCCCTGTAGGTCTCTTTGACGAGGTGGTTACCGATCATCTTGACGAGGGATTTATCTTCGGTCGCAAGGGCGACAGCTACATTATGCTTCATGCGATTTCCGACGGAGAGGGCAGTCTTATGTTTAAGAACGATATTCCCGGTGTTACCGATGATGAAATGGCAAACGATCGTTCGAAGATCAAGGACAACGTTCGTGAGATGATCGAGGCGAGCGGTGATCTTCGCTATGATCTTATCCTTGAGGGTGGCGCGTCTCACGCATGGATCACCGAGCTTGGAAGTGTTGCTGACAATGGCTCTTTCGATGCTTTCGTTGAGGAAATGCTCTCAAATAAATGTGAGTATAAAGACATGACTGTTAGCTATGAAAGTGGAGAAAAGTCGTTTAATGTAAAGTATAATGTGCATTTTATGATAAACGGCGAGAAAGCTGACACCGATTACGCAAGATACGAGAACGATTGTGTTGACGGATCTGTTGAAAGAAAAGCAGAGATAATCGAGTTTTCATTCAATGGAAAGACTCTCACTCTAAACTACAAGGAAGGAACGAGAGAGGACTGATTATGGATTTTGGAGTACAGACGTTTACTATCAGAAAGATGCAAAAGTCAAATATGGCGATTGCATACCTTGTCCTTAAGGAAATGGGAATTTCCTCGCTTGAAATTGCAAGGATAAAGTTCAGCGAGAAAAACGCCTACAAGGTAAATCGCATTTTAAGCTCTTATGAAATGACCCCCGTATCCATCCAGGTAAAGCCGAAATATGTTTTCGGTGATCCTGAGGGAGTTATCAACTTCTGCAAGATCACAGGCTGTAAAAACGTTGTTATTTCAATGCTTCCGTTTAGCTGTATTCTCGGAAGTGAGGAGAAATTTTACACCTTCGTAAGCCTGCTTGACAGAATGTATGATATATACGCAGATCAGGGTATTACCCTTGCATATCATCACCACAACTGGGAATATATCCGTCTCTCAAACGGCAATACCAGAATGGCAGAGCTGCTTTCGAGAACGAAGAAGATCAAGTTCGTTCACGATACCTATTGGACGGCAAGAAGCGGTGTTTCCCCCGTTGCACAGATAAATGAGTTTGGCGACAGACTTCTCGGTATTCACCTGCGCGACTTGGCATTTAAGAAGAAATTTCTTGACGTTGTGCCTCACGACACCGCGGTAGGCGAGGGTGTTATCGACTTTAAAGCCGTTCTTGAGGCGGCGCGCGAGGTTGGCTGCGAATACACCGTTATCGAGCAAAAATCCAAGATTCCCTACACAGACATCGAGCTTAGTCTTAACAATCTTAAGAAAATCAGTTCCGAATCAAAGGAGTAATTCGAATGAGTAATCAAACTAAAACCATGAAAAAGGGCGAAAAGCTGTTCTTTGCCTTGGTCGATTTTTACGGTGGCGGTGGACAGGCACTTATAGGTGTGCTTTACTTTGTTTTCCTTACCAATATCGTTGGACTTCAGCCTGCGTTTGCAGGTGCGGTTACACTTATTTCCGAGATTTGGGATGCTATCAGCGACCCTCTCATGGGTGTAATCGGAGATAATACTAAGAGCAAGATGGGCCGTCGCCGTCCCTACATTCTTGTAGGCGGATGCCTTCTTGCGGTAGCCTTTGCGCTTATTTTCTTCCCCATCGGTGCAGAGAGTCAGATCGTAAGATTTGTTTACTGTGCAGCTACATATCTCTTCTACAACTGTATTTCCACTATGATAAACGTGTCCTACAGCAGCATGTCGGCAGAGATAAGTAAGGTTAGCGAGGAGCGCGATTCTGCCAACGTTTTAAGGCTCGTGGTTTCTACTGCCAGCGCTGCGGTATGTACGCTTCTCCCTTCTCTTGTTATCGATGCGTATAACAGCGGTAAGATAGACGTTACCACATTCTACCTTATCGTGGGTATAGGATTTGGCCTTCTCTTTGCCCTGCCTGTTGTGCTTTGCGCTATTTTCGTTGAGGAGAGAGTTGACGTTCCAGAGGAAAAGAAGAAATTCTCTATCAAAGAAATTATTACACCTATGCAGTGCCGTCCCTTCAGACAGCTTGTGGGAATGTATCTCGGTCAGGCGCTCTGTATGGACGTATTCTCCACAGGCGTGGCTATCTTTGCGATGTACGTTACCAAGCCCAAGGGAAGTACAACCGTATTCCTTGGCATCTTTATTGCGGTTCAGCTTCTTGCATTCCCCATCATCAACAAGCTTATAAAGAAGATCAACATCAACAGGATATACGGCTTTGGTCTTCCTCTTTCCATTGTTGCGCTCATTGCCTTTGCGGTATTTGGCTCTAATCTTTACGCAGCTTACGTATGCGTATTCTTCGTTGCGGTTGGCTTTGCAGGTGCTCAGCTTACAAGCTGGATCATGTTCCCCCACGCAGTTGATGCAAGCGAGCTTATTTCCGGCAAGCGCCAGAGTGGTGGATGCAGCGCAATTATGACCTTTGCAAGAAAGAGCAGCTCGGCTCTTGTAATCTTCCTCTTCTCGCTTGTGCTTCAGTTCACAGGCTATGACGCAAATCTTACCGTTCAGCCCCCCTCGGCACAGAATGGCATCAAGTACGTTATGGCATTCACTTGTATCATATTTATGGTCCTCGGCTTCGTAATGGCTAAGAGATATGCTCTTTCGGCAGAGAAGAACAAGCAGGTAGAGAAGTACCTTGCTTATCAGCGCGAGGGTAGACTTGACGAGCTTTCCTCAGATGAGGCATCCGAGCTTGAGAGCCTTAAAAAGTCGCTTTCGTGAGGTGGAAAATGAATTTTAACGTGGAATATTATTCGAAGGTCGTAAGACTTGCCGACTATATCACCAAAACCTCCGATCCCAAGATGAAATGGATGTGGGGCGAGGCTCTTCTTGGCTATGCCCTTGACGAGCTTGATAAGGAAAACGGCACGGAAAGCTATACCGATTTCCTGTGTAGCTACTGTGATTATTGGGCAAAGGCAGATCCTGCGGTGGATCAGTCGGATACAGCAGCGCCGGGCCTTATTACCTATGCTATGTACAAGAGAACGGCAAACGCGGAGTATAAGAGGCTTACCGACAAGGTGCTTGATTACATTCGTTATGAGCCGAGACTGTATCTTGATTGCTTAAACCACCTCGGATGTAGCAAAAAGGGTAAAATTTATCCTAAAAGCGTGTGGATCGACAGCGTTATGATGTTCTCTGTATTCACATCTCTTTATGCAAACGAAAGTGGTGACAGAGAGCTTCTTGACTTTGCCGCCCGTCAGCCGAAGCAGTATGCTTCTATGATGCTCGATAAGGAGAAGGGGCTTTGGGCTCATTCTTATTGGGTAAATCAGAAGACCGCATTTCCAAAGCACGATCTGTTCTGGGGGCGCGGCAACGGTTGGGTAATCTGTGCATTCCCGATGATACTTGACAACATCGGTCTTGATCACAAGGAAGCACCCGAGATCATTCGTTTGTTCAGACAGACAAGCGAGGCGCTTCTCGACTGTATGAGAGATGATTATACCTTCAACACTCTGCTTAAGTATAAGTCATACCGCGAGCTTTCTGCGACTGCGCTTATCAGCGCGGGGTGGCTTCACGGTATAAGATGCGGCTATCTTGATGAGAAATTCCTTGAGCCTGCTATTAAGGCATTCGAGGCATGCGTGAATGCAATGGAAGAGAGCGACGAGGGGGTATATATGACAGAGATCAGCGGTCCTACAATTCCTCTGCCTCTGTTACCCAAGCTTGGATACAAGATGATTCCCCTCGGCAAGAACTGGAGCTACGGTGTGGCTGCCCTTATCTTTGCGGCAATAGAGTACAGAAAGCTACTTAAATAAAAACAAATCACTATTCAGGAGTGAAAATATAGATGTCGATATTTGTGTCGGAAAAACTGAATAAAAGACTTATATATCTTTACCCACTGTTTATCAGTCTTTTCTTTTTAGCGGCAACTCCAATTGCTGTTATTTACACCGAGGAATGGGATTTTTTTGAAAATCTTGTGAGGATCATTACCTCGCCCAGCAGACTCGTTACAGATTATTTTGCCCTCGGAGGTCTTGGCAGCACACTGTTTAACGTGGCAATTTGCGGATTGATCACCAATCTTATCATGTATTTGAGCCGCGCCAAGGCAAATGCTGCTATTCTTGCAGGATATATGCTTGTGGTGGCGCATTGCTTCTACGGCTTGAACTTTCTTAATATGTGGCCGCCGCTTCTTGGCATAGTTTTATACTGCGGTGTTACGAAGAAAAAGCTCGGAGAAAATATTGATATTGCATTTTTCTCAACCGCCTTAGCTCCTTTTGTCAGTGAACTGTGCTTCAGATATGCCGTGGAGAATTACAGCGCAGCTGTCGTTAACGTAAATTGGGTCGGCGTAGCTCTTTCTCTTGTATGTGGATTAGCCATTGGATTTGTCGTTCCTGCGCTTTTGCCCGGAACCTCTGCTATGCACCATGGTTATAGCCTTTACAAGGCAGGACTTGCTATCGGTATTTTGGGTATATTCCTTAATGCCTTTATGTATAGCACACTGGGTGTGCAAAGACCCGAAAACACGGTCATCGTTAACGACGCCTACTATGCGCTTCCTTACGGTTATCGCGGATTTATGAATATTTTCTACATAATCCTGTTTTCCGTAACCTTTATCGTCGGATTTATTCTTAACAAAAAGAGTATTCGAGGTTACCGTGATTTGTTGCATTGCACGGGTCACGGAGTCGATTTTACCGACAAATTCGGAATGCCGGTTTGTATGATCAATATTTCTATATACGGTTTTGCAATTCTTGCATATCTGAATTTGGTGTTTGTGCTTCCTTCAGTATTTCCGGAATTTCCCACCGGTGTTGGTTTTACCGGTGCAACTGCAGGAATAGTCCTGGCGGCTATTACGTTTGCGGCTGACGGACAGCATATTAAAAACGTATACCCCATTGCCGTGGGATATGCTTCCTTATTCGTCCTTGTAAGCGTTATTTGTACGGTCGCAAAGCATGATATTCCTTGGACTCTGTCCACTCAGGCATATATCAATGGATTGGCATTTGCAACCGGACTTTGCCCAATTGCCGGAAAATACGGTTTTCGTTACGGAGTTCTGGCAGGATTTATGAGCGCAATTATTTGTGCCGTAACCGCAGAAATGCACGGCGGATTCGTTCTTTACAACGGTGGCTTCAGCGCAGGACTTACAGCACTCGTGCTTATACCTATTCTTGATTTTTACAACGTTAAGCCTGTCAGAGAGTCTGATTGGTGATAATGCTGAAGGGGCTGTCACATTTGGTAAGACCGAAAAAGACCGAAAATAATAAAAAATCGTCACAAATACAAAGGAAATCGTAAATGAGACAATATAAGGTTGAAATCATACTGATTTCTTAAATTTTAATGGTCTTTTTCTACCGCCGTTTCCTTCCTCTCGACGTATATAAATACGCCTTCGGGGCGGAAAACGACGCTTCTTCCTCAAATCTGCCTATCCCCCTTGTCAAACCTAAAGAGGCTGTCTCAAATTTTGCATTTGAGACAGCCTCTTTTTGATGAGATAATTGATATGCGTATTCAAAATCGCTTATAGCACACATTTTGGTGCTTTTTTATGAAAATGATTGAAAATAACGTTTTTATGGTGTATAATGACAGTGTAAACCTGAAATATGTTATAATGGATAATTATGGCTATAATTTTACCAGTCCAGTATGAAACGGAGGTATTGTACGATTATGGATCTACAGAGTTTTAAGAAAAATAAAGAGTTTTTGGTTTGCATTGACAGTGACGGTTGCGCCATCGACTCTATGAATATAAAGCATATTAGGTGCTTTGGTCCTCGAATGATTGACGAGTGGAATCTTCATCAATGGGCAGAGGAAATACTCAACAGCTGGAACTATGTAAATTTATATTCGCTTACAAGAGGCATCAACAGATTCAAGGGATTGCTTGTGGCACTTCGCGAAATAAACGAAAAGTACGTTGAGATCGAAGGTCTTGAAGAATTTGCCGCTTGGGTTGAAACTACAAACGAGCTGTCTAACAGCTCACTTACAAGAGCCATAGAGTCGAAGCCTGACGGTGTTTGTCTTAAAAAAGCCTTGTCGTGGAGCAATCTGGTAAACGAGTCTATCAAGAAACTGCCTGAGGAGGAGGTTGTTCCCTTTGAAATGGTAAAGGAGGCGTTGATCTTCGCTCACGAAAAGGCGGACGTTGCGATCGTATCCAGCGCAAATCTCGGCGCAATCATGGACGAATGGGAAAGATATGATCTGCTTCCTCACGTAGATTTAGTTTTGGCACAGAATGCGGGTACGAAGGCGTATTGTATTCAGGAGCTGCTTAAGAAGGGATATGACCCCAAAAAAGTAGTTATGTGCGGAGATGCGCCCGGCGATATGGACGCGGCGAAGGTAAATGGGGTATTCTATTATCCGATCAATGTGAATTTTGAGAGGGAATCTTGGATCGAGTTTATGGATATTGGTTTTGCCAAGCTTCTTGACGGAAGCTATGAGGGTGATTATCAGTCGCAGAAAATCAACGAATTTATCAGCAATCTCTCAAAATAAGTGTGAAGATCATGGTAGATTGAAAATCATATCATCATAGGTAAAATAGTGAAAAAGCTAAAAAAGGGCTAAAAAAACCTTTTTCTGCAAAAAATAAGACCAATCCGAACACGGATTGGTCTTATTTTTTGACTAAAATTTTAGCCCGTAAGAGTGTTTGTTACGGTGAGTATACAAGCCACTATTGCCATAATTATACCACCGATATATGGGTTTTTGGTCTTGCGGTAAATTACGTGGCTTATCAGTACCGACAGCGGCAAAATAAGTACGATGGGGAACAGCCAGATGCCCATAATACCCGTGATGGGATCAAGGAACATTTTACCTGTTATAAAGAACTTTAAATACTGCGCCATAATCATAAACTGAGGGCCGATGAACACGAAGAACATCTGCCATACAACACTTGTCCAGGACTTTTTGCCCATTTGAGTGTAGTTGTAACAGTTTCCTGCAACGCTCGTTGCAATATAGTATACTAACCAGAAGGGAAGGAAGCAAAGTATCTTTACAAAATGCTTCGCATCAAAGGCTCTGATGGTTGCAAAGCACCACAAACGGTAGTCGGTAAGGAACAGATAATCGGAGAGGAACACGAGAGCAAACGCACCGCATACGACCACAAGTGCAAGCACTATGGTGCGTATCATCTTTTCCTTTCCTATACGTACGCCTCTTTCTTCCGGGTCAATGGGGTATTTCTTGTTGTTGCCACGGATCGTAGCAAGTGTGAAGAGACCGCAAAGCAGCGACCATGCACCGATTGTTAGAGATGCGCCCTGATTCCAGATTCATATAAACGACGACATAAGGAATCCGATGATAAAGCCTATGAAATAGAAGGGAACACTGAGCACCGAGCCCCAGATATTCTTGTTCCAATAGCGTTTTTTCGCCTTGTCCTCAAGCGCGGACCAAGGAAGAACCTCTGTCTCGGATTTAAGAATTGCAAAGTAAGGAAGCTCAAGGAGAGCAAGCGCGAAGAATACTATGAACATAAAGAATCCGGCTACTCCGAGAGCATTGAACAACGCCTTAAG
>ERZ1032130.289-NODE-289-length-13857-cov-11.559629_pt1 | contig 13857 bp, 15 predicted proteins | sample MGYA00517879_ERZ1032130 | MGnify/ENA primary metagenome ERZ1032130 (study PRJEB33719, sample SAMN04262597) | wastewater metagenome | biome: rural village; feature: animal feces; material: feces | host: Bos taurus | place: El Salvador | collected 2012-01-31 ...
CTGCCTACATTCCCACCAACGTCATCTCCATCACCGACGGCCAGATCTTCCTGGAGTCCGAGCTGTTCAACTCCGGCATCATGCCCGCTGTTAACCCCGGTATCTCCGTTTCCCGTGTCGGCGGCGATGCTCAGATCAAGGCTATGAAGAAGGTCGCAGGCTCTTTGAAGCTGCTGTACTCTCAGTACCGTGAGCTGCAGAGCTTCGCCCAGTTCGGCTCCGATCTGGATGCCGATACCAAGAGCCGTCTTGCTCTGGGCGAGCGGATCGTGGCAGTTCTGAAGCAGAAGAACAACGCCCCCAAGGAAGTTGCCCAGCAGGTGTGCATCATCTACGCCGTCACCCACGGCTACCTGAACAACATCGATGTGGAGCGGATTCCCGAATTCGAGAAGCAGCTGGAAGAGCATATGGACAATTTCCATTCCGGCGTGCTGGAGACCATTCGCCGCACCGGCAAACTGGAGACCGAAACCGAAAACGCACTGAAGGCCGCACTGACAGAGCTGGTCGGTAAGTTCGCATAAGGGAGGAGGTTACCCATGGCTGGCGTTTCCACCAAGGAAATCAAAAACCGCATCCGAAGCATGGAGTCTACACGGCAGATCACCAAGGCCATGGAAATGGTGGCTGCCTCCAAGCTCCGCCGTGCTCAGGCGCAGATTTCCAGCTCCCGTCCCTATTTTGAGATTCTCTATTCCACCATCCAGGACATTACCCGGTCCAACAAGGACTTCTCCTCTCCCTATCTGAAGAAGCGGGAAGTCAAAAAGGTGATGTATCTCGTCATCGCCGGTGACCGCGGCCTGGCTGGCGGCTATAACAGCAATATTCTGAAAATGGTCTATGCCGATATTCAGGGCAAGGATGCCGTGGTGCTTCCCATTGGCAAGAAGGCTGTGGATTTCTTCCGCAGCAAGAATGTCCCCGCCCTCACCGAGAGCTATGCCGAAGCAGCTGATGTCTCCATCGGCGACTGCTTCTCCATCGCAAGACTCCTCAGCCGGGGCTTCCTGGCCGGTGAGTTTGACGAAGTGCATGTGGCCTATACCACTTTCGTATCCGTCCTTTCCCAGGTGCCCGCTTCCATGAAGCTGCTGCCTCTGGAAAAGCCGGAAATCCAGGCTGAGCCCACGGACAAGCGCCTGTGCGATACCATTTATGAGCAGGAACCCGAAGAGGTCTTTGCCGCCATCGTCCCCGAATATCTGGGCGGTATTCTCTATGGTGCCCTGTGCGAATCCCGTGCCGCTGAGCAGGCAGCCCGCCGCTCCGCCATGGACTCCGCAACCCAGAACGCCGACGATATGATCGCAGACCTGAGCCTGAAGTTCAACCGGGCAAGACAGGCTGCCATCACCCAGGAGATCACCGAGATCGTCGCCGGTTCTTAAAAGAAATTCCATGTCATTGCGAGGAGCGCAGCGACGTGGCAATCTCCCCGTTTTCCAAGTACCCCGGATATTTCGGGGGATTCCCACGCCAGTGTGCGCACTGGCTCGGAATGACAATGTAAAGGAGTTGAATCCCCAATGGCCAATAACAAAGGAACTGTGATCCAGGTCATGGGTCCCGTTCTGGATATTCGTTTCGCTGACGGTCAGCTGCCCATGCTGCTGAGCGCCATCGAAATTCCCATGGGTGAAAGCACCATCATCGCCGAAGTTGCACAGCACATCGGCGACAATGTGGTCCGCTGCATCGCCATGTCCTCCACCGATGGCCTCCAGAGAGGCACCGTGGCCACCGACACCGGCGCACCCATCTCCGTCCCCGTTGGCGATGAGTGCCTGGGCCGTGTCTTCAATCTGCTGGGTCAGCCCATCGACAACAAGCCCGCCGTTTCCGGCGATGCCAAGTGGCCCATCCACCGTCCCGCTCCCTCCTACGAGGAGCAGCAGCCTGCTACCGAGATCCTGGAAACCGGCATCAAGGTCATCGACCTGATCTGCCCCTATGCCAAGGGCGGTAAGATCGGTCTGTTCGGCGGCGCAGGCGTTGGCAAGACCGTTCTGATCCAGGAGCTGATCTACAACATCGCCACCGCTCACAACGGCTACTCCGTCTTTACCGGTGTCGGCGAGCGTACCCGTGAGGGCAACGACCTGTACAACGAAATGACCGAGTCCGGCGTTATCTCCAAGACCGCCATGGTCTTCGGTCAGATGAACGAACCCCCCGGAGCCCGTATGCGCGTGGGCCTGTCCGGCCTGACCATGGCAGAGTACTTTCGTGATGTGAAGCATCAGGACGTGTTGCTGTTCATCGACAACATCTTCCGTTTCACCCAGGCCGGTTCTGAGGTTTCCGCACTGCTGGGCCGTATGCCCTCCGCCGTCGGCTACCAGCCCACTCTGGCTACCGAAATGGGCGCCCTGCAGGAACGTATCACCTCCACCAAGAACGGCTCTATCACCTCCGTTCAGGCAGTCTACGTCCCCGCTGACGACCTGACGGACCCCGCTCCCGCTACCACCTTCGCCCACCTGGATGCCACCACCGTTCTGGACCGCGGCATCGCTTCTCTGGGTATTTACCCCGCTGTCGACCCCCTGGACTCCACCTCCCGTATCCTGTCCCCCGAGATTCTGGGTGCCGAGCACTACGAAACTGCCCGTGCCGTCCAGAGCATTCTGCAGCGCTACAAGGAACTGCAGGACATCATCGCCATCATGGGTATGGACGAACTGAGCGAAGAGGACAAGCTCACCGTCAACCGCGCCCGTAAGGTCCAGCGTTTCCTGTCCCAGCCCTTCCATGTCGCTGAGCAGTTCACCGGCTATCAGGGTGCCTATGTTCCCCTGAAGGAAACCATCCGTTCCTTCAAGGAGATCATCGAGGGCAAGCACGACGAGATCCCCGAGTCCTACTTCCTGTTCGCCGGCTCCATCGACGAGGTCGTGGCAAAATACCGGGGCGGTGAGAACGCATGACCCCCTTCAAGCTGAAAATCGTCACCCCTGACGGTCTGATCTTTGACGGCGAGGCTGAAAAGCTCATCGTCCGTACCACCGGCGGCGACGTGTGCATCCTGGCCCGGCACATTGACTATGTTGCCCCCCTGGGCATGGGCCGCGCCATTGTGGAAGCCGGCGGCAAGCGCCGCAGCGCTGCCTGCATCGGCGGCATGCTCAGTGTTTCCGGCGGTGAGGTCACCCTGGTGCCCACTACCTTCGAGTGGTCCGAAACAATCGATGCCGAGCGCGTGGAACGCTCCTACCAGCGGGCAGACAAGGTCCTCAAGGATACCAATGCCAGCGATGCCGATATCGCACTGGCAGAAGCAAGACTGCACCGGGCTCTGGTCCGCAGAAGTGTTGTTTCCTTCAAGTAAGCATTCGCGCCGCCGGAACCATCCGGCGGCGCTTCCTTATCGACACTCGGTCATCGGTGCCCAGTGTGTGAAATAGCCGTATTCTCTCCGAAAAAATAATAATTTTTTGTAAAAATAACATTTGACAAATCGCGAAATTCCCTATATAATATCTAGGCACGACTGTGAGAAGGGGGAAAAGTATGCTGTTAGGACTTTCCAAAATAATTGACTGTCCCGGCGCATCGGTCACCTTTTCCACCAGCGTGGATCTGAGTGATCTTTGTTACGGTGTCAGTTACCCCGTGTCCGAGCCTGTTCTGGCTGCGGGTACGGTACGAAACACCGCAGGCGTTCTGGTGATGACCGGTGAAATCTCCACCACCATCCACGGAATCTGCGACCGCTGCGCTGCAGACTTCGACCGGGATGTAAATATCCCTATCGATGTGGTGCTGGTCACAGAAATGGCCAACGAAGAGAACGAAGATGAGTGGGTATTCCCTCTGGAGGGAGACAGCGCCGATCTGGATGATATTGTACGGACAGTTTTCGTCCTGAATCTGGATTCCAAGCTGCTGTGCAAGGAGGACTGCAAAGGACTCTGCCACCGCTGTGGCAAGAACCTGAATGACGGTCCCTGCAATTGCCAGAAGGAGCTCGATCCCCGATTTGCTGCTTTGAAGCAGCTTCTTGAGAACAAGTAATCAATTATGCTGTTAAAAGCAGTTTGACCAAGGAGGTGTCACCATGGCTGTCCCTAAGTGTAAAGTGTCCAAGGCCCGCCGCGATAAGCGCCGTGGCTCCAACTGGAAGCTGTCTGCTCCCAGCGTTGCAGTTTGCCCCAAGTGCGGTGAACCCGTCATGCCCCACAGAGCTTGCAAGGCTTGCGGCTCCTACAATGGCCGTCAGGTTCTGGCTGTCGAGGCTGAGTAAGACAAAAAGCGGAAATGCAGAGGAAGGCTTTCGGGTCTTCCTCTTTTTCCTTTTATTTAGACTTGCTGTCATTGCGAGGAGGCCACAGGCCGACGTGGCAATCCCCTCCAATTCAGGAGATTACCACACCACTTAAGCGGACTGGTTCGCAATGGCATAGAAAACTTGTTTCCAAAATCAACAAATTCTTTATTATAAATTTGTAAATAACAGCAAATTCCCATTGCTTTTGTTGGGAAAATGTGTAATAATAAATTGATAACTTCGTAAGAAAGGAAGTGTTTTCATGGCAAAACCTCTGGTTGCCATTGTTGGCCGACCCAATGTAGGCAAATCCATGTTATTCAATAAGCTCACCGGACACCGCACCTCCATCGTAGAGGACACCCCCGGTGTCACCCGTGACCGCATCTACGGCGACTGCGAATGGTGCGGACGTACCTTCTCTCTGGTGGATACCGGCGGTATCGAGCCCGGCACCGAGAACGATATGCTGAAATTCATGCGCCGTCAGGCGGAGATCGGTATCGAACTGGCAGATGCCATCGTCATGGTGGTGGATGTCCGCTCCGGTGTCACCGCCGCCGACCAGGATGTCGCCACCATGCTGCGCAAGTCCGGCAAGCCCATTGCCCTGGCTGTCAACAAGTGCGACTCCATTGGTCTGGTAAATCCCGATGTCTTTGAGTTCTACGCCCTGGGCATCGGCGACCTGTTCGAAACCTCCGCTGTCCACGGCCATGGCACCGGCGACCTGCTGGACTGGGTGCTGGACAACATCCCCGAAGATAACGGTGAGGAAGAAGACAGCGACCTCATCAAAGTCGCCATTGTGGGCAAGCCCAATGTGGGCAAGTCCTCCCTCTTAAACCGCATTCTGGGCGAGGAGCGGGTCATCGTCTCCAACGTAGCCGGCACCACCCGGGATGCCATCGACTCTTACTTTGAAAACGAGACCGGCAAGTACTGTTTCATTGACACCGCCGGTATGCGCCGCAAGAGCAAGGTGGACGATGCCATCGAAAAGTATTCCAACATGCGCTCCATCAACGCCATCGAGCGGGCCGATGTGTGTCTGATCCTCATTGATGCCAATGACGGCGTCACTGAGCAGGACACCAAGATCGCCGGTCTGGTCCACGAAGCCGGCAAAGCTGCCATCATCGTGGTGAACAAGTGGGACGCTGTGGAAAACAAAGAAACCAACACCATGCGGGATATGGAAGCTGCCGTCCGGGATGGCTTAAGCTACATGACCTACGCTCCCGTGCTGTTCCTGTCCGCCCTCACCGGCTCCCGCGTGGACAAGCTGTATCAGGTGATTCAGGATGTCCACGCCCAGAACACCATGCGCATCACCACCGGCGCGCTGAACAGCGTCCTGGCCGATGCCACTGCCCGTGTGCAGCCTCCCACGGATAAGGGCCGCCGCCTGAAGATCTACTATATGACCCAGGCCAGCTCCAAGCCCCCCCATTTCGTCATCTTCTGCAACGATGCCCGGCTGTTCCACTTCTCCTACCAGCGGTATCTGGAAAACCAGATCCGGGAGGTCTTCGGCCTGCAGGGCACCCCTGTGCGGATCACCATCCGACAGAGGGGCGATAAGGAGGACGACTGATGCCCATTTCCGTTATTCTCGTGACCATTCTCAGCTGCTATTTTCTGGGCAACCATAACGGTGCCATCTGCGTCAGCCATATGCTCCACGACGATGTCCGGGAGCATGGCAGCGGCAATGCGGGCCTGACCAACTTCATCCGTTACTACGGTGCCAACCGCAGCATTCTGGTCATTCTGATCGATGTGCTGAAGGCAGTGCTGGCCTGCTGGCTGGGCCGGGTACTGTTCACCCCCTACGGCTACGGTCTGGAGGGTGCTGCTGTAGGTGGCCTGTTCCTGATGGTGGGCCACGACTTTCCCGCCCTCATGGGCTTCCGGGGCGGCAAGGGCATCTTAAGCGGCTGGTTCATTGCATGGATGGTGGACTGGCGGGTGGGCGCCCTGATCGCCGTGGTCTTCTTCACCGCATATCTTACCACCCAGTACGTTTCTCTGGGCAGCGTTCTGGCTGCCGCTACCTTCGGCGTGGGCTTTGCCATCTGGCACCTCCACAATCCTGTGGTGCTGGGCTGCGGCCTCGCCATGAGCCTGCTGACCATTTTCCAGCACCGGAGCAACATTGTCCGTCTGGTTAAGGGCCAGGAGCGGAAAACTAACCTTCTCAGGAAAGGAAACACAAAATGAAAGCTACCGTCGTCGGCAGCGGTGCCTGGGGCACCGCCCTTGCCATCCGCCTGTGCAAAAACGGCCACGATGTGACCATGTGGACCTTTGAAAAGGACCTGATTCCTCAGATGGAGGAAACCCGCCGCAATCCCCGCCTCCCTTCCGCGGTTCTGCCGGAAGCTTTGAAAATCAGCAATGACTATGCCTGCATCCAGGGTTCCAAGCTTGTTGTCATGGCTTCCCCCTCCTTCCCCGCCCGTGCTGTTGCCAAGGCAGCTGCGCCTTATATTGACGAGGATGCCGTAGTGGTATCCGTCACCAAGGGTCTGGAGGATAAGACCCACCTGCGCATGAGCCAGGTGGTAGCCGAAGCCACCGGACGGGACGTGGTTGCCCTCACCGGCCCCAGCCATGCCGAGGAAGTGGCTATCGATGTACCCACCGGCCTGCTGGCTGCCTCCTATGACCAGAAGAAAGCAGAGTTCGTCCAGGATGCCTTCATGGCAGACTGCCTCCGTGTCTACACCAGCCCCGACCCTGTGGGCGCAGAGCTGGGCGCAGCCCTGAAAAACGTTATCGCCCTGTGCGCCGGTATCACCGACGGCTTAGGCTGCGGTGACAATACCAAGGCCATGCTGATGACCAGAGGCCTTACCGAAACTGCCCGTCTGGGTGTTGCCCTGGGGGCCAAAAAAGAGACTTTTGCAGGTCTCGCCGGTGTGGGCGACCTCATCGTCACCTGCACCTCCATGCACTCCCGCAACCGCCGGGCCGGTATTCTCATCGGCCAGGGCAAGGATGCCCAGACCGCGATGAAAGAGGTCGGTGCCGTGGTGGAAGGCTACTACGCCGCCAAGTCTGCCTACGCACTGGGTAAGGCCAAGGGCATCGATATGCCCATCACCGAAGCCGCCTACAAGGTCCTCTATGAGGATGCCAATGTAAAGGAGACCTTCCTGGGACTCATGTCCCGGCAGAAGAAGGCCGAAAGCGAAGACGCAGGCTGGCTGTAATCTATCTGAAATTGCAACCGGGCGGGAGCAAACTCCCGCCCGGTTGCGCTTGTCGAAAAACCCCTTCGGGGTTTTCCGCCAGATTTTAGCAGCCTGCTGCGCGCACTCCTTGTGCGCCCTTGGCGCACAACTCCCACACTTGCAGTCTGAGAAGTGTTTTTGTCCACGTACACGCCGCGGCCAAAAACGGTTTAAATTTTATTCGCCGCATCCGCGGCGAACTCTGCGAGGCTTTTTTAACAGTCTGAACCGGGCGGGAGCAAACTCCCGCCCGGTTACTATATTCCGGATATCCAGACAAAATAAAAACGCCGCTGAAAATCAGCGGCGTAATTATATGCCAGGAAAATCAGATGGCGCGCTCAACCTTGTTGGAGCGGAGGCATCTGGTACAAGCGTACACATGGCAGGGAGTTCCGTTAACGACAGCCTTAACGCGCTTGACGTTGGGCTTCCATGCACGATTGGAACGTCTGTGGGAGTGAGAGACCTTAATACCGAAGGTTACGCCCTTACCACAAAAATCACACTTAGCCATTCAATTGCACCTCCCATCCGGTAAAATCATTCGCAGGTTCCGTCTTTCACAGGAACTTTGATATGATATCAAACTTTTCAAAAAAATGCAAGCACTTTTTTCAAATTTTTTTGTTTTTTTGAAAATATATTGATATTCCAATCCGGGATGGGTATAATGATGACAATAATACTCTTTTGCCCCCATCAGAAACGAGGTATGCACCATGATCGATACATATTCCGTTCCCTTAAAGACCCTTGTGGAGAAATTCCGGCTGGAGATTGCCTATGCTTCCACGGATTTTGATTCTATCCGTCTCACGGTGGAGGATGTGGCTCGTCCGGGCTTGCAGCTGGCAGGCTTCTTCGACCACTATGAGCCTATGCGTATGCAGGTCATGGGCAATGTGGAAATGAGTTATATGGCAAAGCTGTCTCCCGGAAACCGCAGTGCCATTTATGACCGGCTGTTTTCCTACAAGTTCCCCGCCCTGCTCATCGCCAGAGATATCCAGCCCCATCCGGAAATGCTGGCTATGGCGAAGAAGCACAACATCACCATTCTCCTGTCCCCCTTGCCCACCAGTTCCATCATTTCCTCCATCATTACCTATCTGAAGGAAGCGCTGGCCCCCAAAGTTACCCGCCATGGCGTTCTGGTGGAGGTTTACGGCGAGGGTATTCTGCTGACAGGTGACAGCGGCATTGGCAAAAGTGAGGCCGCCATCGAGCTGCTCAAGCGCGGACACCGCCTGATTGCCGACGATGCTGTAGAGATCAAAAAGGTGTCCACCAACGTCCTTTACGGCACTGCACCAGAGCTGATCCGTAACTACATTGAGCTGCGGGGTATCGGTATCATCAATGTGGCCAAGCTTTACGGCATGGGCGCCGTTAAGCTGGACAACCAGATCGACCTTGTGGTAAACATCGTCCACTGGAATACCCAGGAGGCCTATGACCGGCTGGGTCTGGAGGATCAGTACACTGAGATTTTGGATGTTCAGGTCCCCATGTACACCATCCCCATCACCCCCGGCCGAAATCTGGCCGTCATTCTGGAAGTTGCCGCCATGAACAACCGCCAGAAGAAGATGGGCTACAACGCCGCTCTGGAATTTACCGAGCAAATCAACCGCCATTTTGACGAGAGCATGAAATAATGCACCGCCCCTTGCCTCCCCCTCTGGGGGAGGTGGCCCGGCGAATGCCGGGACGGAGAGGGTGTCCATCCGTAAAAAACTACACCCTCTCAGTCATCGCCATAAGGCGATGCCAGCTCTCCCAAAGGGGAGAGCCAAGGCGGCTTCACCGCATTCTATTTCCTTTACTATGGAGAAACTATGAAAGAATTTACCATCGGCCCCAATGATGCGGGGCAGCGGCTGGACCGGTTTTTAGCCAAGGCGGTCCCCCTGCTGCCGGCATCCCTGGCCCAGAAATATATCCGGCTGAAACGCATCAAATGCAACGGCAAGCGCATCGACCGGGACACCCGGCTCAATGCCGGTGACGTTTTGCAGCTGTACATCAACGACGAATTTTTCGACAAGCCCCGGGAAGATAATGCTTACCTGACTGTGGCTGTCCCCAAGCTGACCATCGTCTATGAAGACGAACACATCCTGCTGGTAGACAAGCGTCCCGGTCTTGCCGTCCATCCTCACGACGGTGCGGAGTACGGCCGAACCCTCATCGACCACATCCAGGCCTACCTCTATCAGAAGAAGGAATGGAAGCCCAGGGAGGAAAATGCCTTCACCCCCGCTCTGTGCAACCGCATCGACCGGAATACCGGCGGCATCGTCATTGCCGCCAAGACCGCTGAGGCCCTGCGGGTCATGAATCAGAAGATCAAGGACCGGGAGCTGGACAAGCGGTATTTGGCCATTGTAGAGGGCGCTCCGAAGCCCAGAGAGGGTTCTTTGAAGGGCTACCTCTTTAAGGATGCCAAAAAGAACCGGGTCTTCGTCACCGACACCCCTCAGGCAGGAAGCAAGTCCTGTCAGACCAACTATAAGACGCTGGCTTTCCGCAACGGCCTGTCTTTGGTGGAATGTGAGCTCATTACGGGCCGCACCCATCAGATCCGTGCCCAGTTCGCCCATGCAGGCCACCCCCTCTTGGGCGACGGCAAATACGGAAAGCTGGACAAGCGCTTTGACCGGAATTATCAGGCCCTCTATTCCTACAAACTGACCTTCACCTTTACCACCGATGCCGGCTCTCTGGAGCACTTGAACGGAAAGTCCTTCCAGGTGGATCAGGTGGACTTTGTGGAAGAATATTTTCCCGGCACGAAAATCTAACTATACGAACTGTCATTGCCAGCCGGTGCCCACACCGGCTCGCAATGACATCCATTTTTTGAGGTATTTCCCATGAATGTTTTCATTACCAGTTCCCCCTTCATTGAGGATGCGCCCAGGGCCATTTTAAGTAACCGCAACCAGTTTATCGACCGCATCCGGGCTTGCCTCCCCGAAAATCCCAATGTTGTCTTTGTGGCCTCTGATCCCCAGGATCATGCAGGCACCTGCGTCTTTGCCTCCATCACCTGCGCCGCCTTTGCGGAGGTAGGCATTCACTTCGCCTCCTATCAGGTCCTCACAGGCGCCACTGCCCGCTATGCCCATGGAATGCTGTCCCACTGTGATTTTGTGGTGCTCTGCGGCGGTCATGTACCCACCCAGAATGCCTTTTTCCGCAAGATCCGCCTGCGCCATCTGCTGAAAGCGTTTCACGGCACCGTCATGGGCATCAGCGCAGGCTCCATGAACCTGGCCCAAATCGTCTATCTCCAGCCAGAAGAGCCGGGCGAATCCGCACCGGAATTTGAACGTTTTGCCCCGGGTCTTGGTCTGACAGAGGTCAACATTCTGCCCCATTACCAGAAGGTCAAGGATAACATTCTGGACGGAAAGCGGCTCTTTGAGGATGTCACCTACGTCGATTCCCTGGGGCATGAATTTTTCGCCTTGCCGGACAACAGCTATTTCTATCAGGATGACGACGGGCTGCTGCTCTGCGGCGAGGGCTACCGGCTGAAAGACGGTATTCTCGAGCTGCTGTGCGTGGAGGACGAGGTGCTGAATATGGAGGCACTGCAATGAGCAAAGTCCAAATTGCCATGCCCTTGTGCGGCTGCAAGCCCCTGCGCATTTACATGACCGGCAAGTACATCGCCTCCCTGCACCGCGCCGGGGCAGCTGTCCGCCTGATTCGGATGACAGATCCCAAACTGGAGGAAAAGCTTCTGGCCTGTGACGGCCTGCTCCTCCCCGGCGGCGGAGACATTGAACCCGGACGCTATGGACAGACTCCCATTGAAAAATGCGGCAAACCGGAACTGCTGCGGGATGAAGCAGAGTGGAAGATGCTGACTGCCTTTCTTCCCACGGTCAAGCCCATTCTGGGCATCTGCCGTGGTACCCAGATGCTGAATGTATTCCTGGGCGGCACCTTGCACCAAGATATCCCCGACCACTCCGCCTTCAAAGACCGGGCCGCCGGTACTCACCATGTCACCCTGGTCTCCGGTTCGAAGCTGGCTGCTGTTCTGAAACAGACCTCTGTATTTGTCAACAGCATGCACCATCAGGCCACAGATACCCCCGCTCCCGGCTTTTCCGTCATTGCACGCAGCGCAGACGGAACCATTGAAGCCCAGGAATTGGAGGGCCATCCTTTCTGCATCGGTGTCCAGTGGCATCCCGAGCATCTGAGCAAAACCAGAGCCGACCAGCAGGCTATTTTTGATGTCTTCGTCCGGCAGTGCAATCCGCAATAAAAATACGGGGTTTCTCTTTTCGAGGAACCCCATTTCTTCTTTAACACCAGCCCTTGCAGACATTCACCCAGGCTTCATAGCCGGAATACTTCTCCATTTCAGGAATGGTCAGTTCGATGGCGGAATTGCTGCTGCCTGCCGCCGGGAAGACGGTTGTAAAGCGCTTCATGGACTCGTCCAGAAATACCCGCACCCCGTCATTGACGGCAAAGGGGCATACGCCGCCTACCGCATGACCGATCATGGAGGCCGCCTCCTCGTGAGACAGCATTTTAGCTTTGGCACCGAAGCGGGCCTTGTATTTGGCATTATCCACCTTGGCATCGCCAGCGGCGCAGATCAGAATGGCTTCCTCCCCTACCTTAAAAGACAGGGTTTTCACAATGCGGCATCCTTCCGTGTTCAAAGCCTGTGCCGCCAGCTCCACCGTGGCGCTGGACACGGGAAATTCCAGGATTCTATCTTCCATACCAAAGCCCGCAAAATAGGCTCGTACTTTCTCAATTGACATATTTTCTACTTCTTTCAGAATAAAATTGACATTCCTGCCTTTTCCCGATATCATAAAAGAAAAATGGGAGGAATTACCATGACACACAAAATCGCAGTTGTCGGCACCGCTTTTGAAGACCACCACCGGGAGAAAATCACCAATACCGCTGCCGCCTTTGGCTGCGAAGTGGCTTTTTACCCCAGTCATATGGATGCTGCACCGCATCTGGCGGATACCACCATCGTTTTCGGACCTTCCGATGTTCATTCTCCCAAATCCGTAGCCGCTGCACCGAATTTGCAATGGTTTGCCAGCTTCTACGCCGGTGTAGATCCCCTGCTGGCACCCGGAGTGCTGCCGGAAAAGGTACTGCTGACCAACGGTTCCGGCGCTTATGGCGTTACCATTGCGGAGCACCTGCTGATGGTGACGCTGATGCTGCTGCGGCGCAATCCCGAGTATCAGCAGCTGGTTTCTCAGAAGGGCTGGCGCAACGATCTGAAGATCCGCTCTGTCTACGGCTCCACCATCGTTATCTGCGGCACCGGTGACATCGGCTCCAAGTATGCCCGGCGGCTTCGTCCCTTCTGCCCCGCGAAGATCATCGGTGTCAACCGCACCGGACGGGCTGCCGAGGGGTTCGACGAGATCGTCACCATCGAAAATCTGGACAGTGTCCTGCCCCTTGCCGATGTATTTGTGCTGACATTGCCGGGAACCCCTCTTACCAACAACCTCATTACCCGGGAGCGTCTGGCTCTGATGCAGGAAAGTGCCTTCCTCATCAACATCGGCAGAGGCAGCTGTCTTGACCAGGAAGCTCTGGTAGAGGCTCTTAACAGCGGAGCGCTGGCAGGTGCCGCCCTGGATGTCTTCCGTCAGGAGCCCATATCTCAGGAGGACCCCATCTGGGAGGCAAAAAACCTCATCATTACCCCCCATTGCTCCGGTCAGATGACTCTGGCCTACACCCGGGATACCCTGGTGGATATGTTCTGTGAGAACCTGCAGCGGTTCTTTGCGGATCAGCCTTTGCTTCATACCATTGACCGGGAGCTGGCTTATTAAATTTTATAACAACAGACGTGCTGCAAGTTTCCTGTCATTGCGAACCAGTCCTCAGACTGGTGTGGCAATCTCCTTCTTAAGAGGGGATTCCCACGCCAGTGTGCGCACTGGCTCGGAATGACAGGATTTTTGCAACACGTCTTTTCTTACAGCAGTTCCATCAGGGCATCTGCATACTGGGCAGCGGTGGCTGCGGTGCCGTCGGACTTGACTTCCACAGTGCACTTTGCCATAGCCTCTTCCAGCTTGGCAGCGGCTTCACCGCGGCAGATGTGGCGCAGCAGCATGGCAGCGGCCTTGATGATGCTTTCAGGGTTGGCATACTCGCCCATGCCCCGCTCGATCATCCGGGGTGCAGAGCCGTGGATTGCCTCGAACATGGCGTACTTGTCGCCGATATTGGCAGAGCCTGCGGTACCCACACCGCCCTGGATCTGGGCAGCCTCGTCGGTGATGATGTCGCCGTAGAGGTTGGGCAGCAGCACCACCTGGAACT
>ERZ1032130.290-NODE-290-length-13815-cov-4.550509_pt1 | contig 13815 bp, 10 predicted proteins | sample MGYA00517879_ERZ1032130 | MGnify/ENA primary metagenome ERZ1032130 (study PRJEB33719, sample SAMN04262597) | wastewater metagenome | biome: rural village; feature: animal feces; material: feces | host: Bos taurus | place: El Salvador | collected 2012-01-31 ...
AGTGCCTCGTGTTCGAGGGCTTCATGGACTTTCTCTCTGCCGTGACGCTTGGTGTCCCCGGGCAGTGGCAAAGGTCCTGAACTGAAAAAGCGCATCGACGCCTACAGCGACTTCTCTTGCTCGCACATCACCGACACTGCGCAAATCAGCAACATTCGCCGCGTGCTTTCCACAAAGGTGAAAAAAGCTGCCGGTAACATCGATGCCAAATCGTGGGAAGAAAATCTCTTTGAAAATATGCCTGTGGTGGCTGCCGTAACGCTCCTAAGCAAGATGCAGAACGATCTGCTCTATGTGGAGGGTGAAGTGCTCAACACGCTGCTCACCAATGTGGATATCGGCGATATTCGCGTGAACCAGGTGGAAGCATTCGTGATTCCCGATTCGCGCATTGTGATGCGTGGCAGCAAATACTCGGCAAGCATCGTGCTCGCTGCAGTAGATACCACACAGCGCCCCAACGTGTTTGTCAATGGCACAAAGCTCGGCAACGACCGTGGCTTGTATCAGGCCGGTACGGGAAAAGCCGGTGTATTCGACTACAAGGGTTACATTGAGGTGCCTCACGGCGACGGTACGGTATCGCGCCACGACTTCAAGTCGTCGTACACCGTTATTGAGCCTATGGCTACCATTTCGGCAACGATGATGAACGTGCTTTATGCCGGAATCAACAACCCGATTTCAATAGCAGTGCCGGGAATTCCCAACAACGCCATCACTGCAACAATGACCAATGGCACACTCACCCGCAGCGGCGACAATTGGGTGGCTCGCCCCGCAAAGGTAGGTGCTGAGGCAGTGGTTACAGTCACAGCAACCATTGACGGCTCTTCGCAGAAGGTGGCTTCAACCACATTCCGCGTGCGCAAGTTGCCCGATCCTATGCCTTATATCGCCTATAACGATGCAAAGGGCAATCCTGAGCGATACAAGGGCGGACGTCCGTTCTCAAAGACGTTGCTCCTTCAGGCTGAAGGCATCTCGGCTGCCATCGACGATGATATGCTCAATGTGGCATATAAGGTGCTTAGCTTCGAGACTGTATTCTTCGACTCTATGGGCAACGCAATCCCCGAGGTATCGCAGGGCGACAAGTTCTCAGAGCGTCAGCGCAGCAGCTTCCGCCGCCTGTCGCGTGGCAAGCGATTCTACATATCGCGCGTACGTGCAGTGGGTCCCGACGGCATAGAGCGCACTCTTGCCCCGATGGAAGTAATCGTGAACTGATGGCTCAAAGAGGCAAAACAGAAAGATAATTATTGAAAACTGATATATAATCGCGTTATGAAGATTATTAGATACATAGCAGTGGCACTCCTGACAGCTTCGTTTGCTGTGGCAGCTGTTGCACAAGAGAAATCCACTTCGAGCACCGTGCGCAAGCGCAAGACGAGCGACCGCAACAAGGAAAATAGCGTTCAGGTGTCGCCCCGAATGCAGTCGTTCTATGAGGAACAGCAGGCAAGCGATGCCGATGTGCAGTGGATGAAGGTAATCTACCGTCAGCTCGACCTCAAGAAGGAGCAGAATATGGCTCTCTACTATCCCGAAGAGCCTAACCAGGACGGTATGAACCTCTTCTGCATCATCATGAAGCTCATTGCCGACGACCAGCTCACAGTGTATGAATATCTCGACGGGCGAGAGATTTTCACCGACCAGTATAAGGTGAAAGTTCGTGAAATGCTCGACCGTTTCCACATTCTCTACACCGAGGCTAAGGGTAGCACCGAGAAGCACCCGAAATTTAAGATTGAAGATGCCGATATTCCGTCAAACGAGGTGCTGAGCTACTATATAATCGAGAAGTGGGAGTTTGACCGCGTCTCCACCAAGATGCAGCACCATGTGCAAGCAATCTGCCCGGTGCTTCACCGCACCGACGAGTTTGGCGGCGAAGCAGTGCGCTACCCCATGTTCTGGGTGAAGCTCGATGAGAATATTCGTCCGTATCTTGCAAAGCAATATGTGTTTACCGACAACGACAACAACCTTGCTCGCTACAACTACGACGATTTCTTCAAGATGAATCTCTACAAGGGTGAAATCTACAAGACCAAGAACCTGCGCAACCTCTCGCTGATGCAGATGTATCCCGACCCCGACGACTACAAGCGTGCTCAGGACAGCATTGAGCATCGACTCACTGCCTTCGACAAGAACTTGTGGGTCCCCACACGCGAAGAACTTCAAGCCCGCGCCGACTCGCTCGAAGCCCTCGAAGAAGCTCGTCTCGCCAACGACACCACACTGACTATCACTCAGCGCGACGAGAAGAAATCGACCACCAAGCGCTCTACCCGCAGCTCAAAGCGCAGCAGCAAGAAGAGCAGCGACAAAAAGGAGAAAGCAACCAAGCCCAAGGAATCGAAAGTAAAGGAAACAAAGATAAAAACCAGCAGCAGCGCCACCCGCAGCGTACGTCGCCGCCGCTAATCCCCACCACCATTGCAAAAAAGGGCTAATATAATGCCCCATATTGAAATATTTACCCCTGCCACAGAAAGTTGTGGCAGGGGTTGTTTCCTATTGGTAAGCTTATTTCGGATGCTTACGCTTGTAATGATATGTTTCTATCGACTTAAAACCGTATGCAAATATAATCGATTTGGCGAATTTAACAAGTTTGTTTTAAACAAGGTTGTTAAAAATGTGACCGGAGTGTATTTTTTGAGAAAAATCCGAGTGAGACGTAGGACGAGTTGTGGCAGGATTCGGGGATGGTAGAGGGATATTAGGAGTGAAGAGTCCAAACAGAAACGCAACGGTTAGGATTCGGGGGTGGCAGGGGAAGATTCGGAGTGAAGAGGCCAAATAGAAACGCAACGATTAGGATTCGGGGTGGAAGGGGTGGAATTGGGTGGGAAAATGCTTGGAAAAGTCGGGAAGGTTGAGTATATTTGCAGATAGCAATTTTCAACCATTTTAACTAACGATTTAATGATACGCTTAATAATCTTTCTTGCAGCCATAATAACCGCTATTAATGCTAACGCTGAGATAGTAGATGTGAAGCAAGATGAAACCACTGCTAAATATGCTCTCGTAGATGAAAAGGGTACGCTGGTAACCGACTATATATATTCCCACGTAGGAAACAGGAATGAGTCGAATCTTCTACTTGTGTGCAGAGACAATCTCTATGGCTACATCGATATCACCACCGGAAAAGAGGTGATAACGCCTAAGTATGCGAAAGCCGGAAATTTCAATAACGGTTTGGCTTATGTGAAATTCGACTCGAAATATGGCTATATTGATACAGAGGGCAATATGGTGATTTCTCCTATCTACGACTCAGCCGACGACTTTGAGAATGGAATAGCTCTAGTGGAAATCAACGATTTGTGTGGAGCCATCAATACTGAAGGGAAAATTGTTGTGCCACTGAAATATGAAGATATTGACTACATAGAGAACTCACACATTCTCTATATAGAAAACGCTAATGAAGAATGTGGTGCCATAGATTATTCAGGACGCACTGTAATACCCATGAAATATGACGACTTAGGAGAAGAAGTAATAAACGGCTGCTTGACAGTAGAGAACACAAACGGAGATTTCACGTCGGGCGTAATAAACCTGCAAGGGAAAGAGATTCTACCCTGCAAATATTATGACACACGCACTGAGCCGAACTGCATTCTTGCAAAAGATGGAAAATCACGAAAGTGGGGAGTATTTAATTACAACGGAAAGCAGATCACTCCATTCTGCATCGAATTAGGCGGCATGATTCATGAAAATGAAAATATTATTATTGGAGATAATAACGGAAAATGGGGAGCCTACAGCATCTCCGGAAAATTAATCATTAATCCACAATATACTCATCTCGGAAAATTCAACAATGGATATGCCATAGCCCTAAAAGGCGATACCTGTGGACTTATCGACACTAACAACAACGCTGTGATGCCATTTGATTTTGATGCGATACAATATATTGGCAACGGCATGTATTTTGCCAAGAAACATAAAGCAAAAGGTGCTATCTACAATGACAACGGTGAACAACTGACTGAAGCCATCTACGACAAGGCTTTCACATTCAGTAATGGCTATGCCAAGGTACAGGCCGGTAATAAATATTCAATCATCGACACAAAAGGAAAACAAGCAGATAAATGGGTATTCTCTAAGTATTTCGGCATTCAATCAATGATAATGAAATCAGGCGGTTCTCCCGACTCGGAGCCTTTCTCATCATATGCCAAAGCAAGGGTTGAGAGAGGCATCAACTCGTGGCAGCAACGTGGAGAATATGAGAAATCGGAGATGTGGAAAGCTCGAGTGAGCGGCCCGAAACGCCAAGCCAAGATCGACGAACTCATAGAGATCGCAAAGCAAGAATATCTGAGCAAATATATGCCCAATAACGAGCCTACATTCAGCATCGGGAAGTATGACCCCGACAATGAGTGCTTCAAAATCACTTCGAGCGCAGGTGAAATGCTATTATCGGTGCCCATTGATGAGGCACAGCGATTCAAAGAAAACTGGATACGCGTGGAAAAAATCCCACGATATGGCATCGTGAACGACCGAGTGGGCATTGAGCAGTGTGATTTTCGCATAAAAGGCAAGACCTACACCTACGACTACACCACTTCACTTAGCTATAAGCCGTACAACGACATTGCCTACAACTTTGAGCCGGTTGAAATTAAGAGCAATAAACAAGAGACCAAAAAGGCTGCGCCAAAGCCTTCGGCAACTCCCGCAGAATCTGACGTTGACAGCAACATTCCCCTCAACGATATCAACAACACCTCGACTATTGCTCTCATAATAGGAAACGAGAACTACCGTCGCGAAATGGCTGTGCCATTTGCCGCAAGCGATGCAACAGCTTTCAACCAATACTGTACGCGCACACTCGGCATACCGGCTTCTAACGTTCACATGGTGAAGGATGCTACGCTCAACGACATTCGTGCCGAATTCAGCTGGCTGAAGCGGGTAGCCCGTGCATTCAAGGGCGAAGCAAGCATTATTCTTTACTATGCAGGACATGGCATTCCCGATGAAGCCACACGAGTGTCATATTTGCTCCCTGTAGATGGATATGCCTCCGACGTGGCATCCACCGGCTTCCCGCTCGACAAGATATATGAAGAGCTGGGCGACATAGATACCCGTAAAACGGTCGTAATCCTCGATGCCTGCTTCAGTGGGGCGGAACGAGGTGGCAAAATGCTGTCGAGCGCTCGCGGAACTGCAATAAAGCCCCGCATGGCAGAGCCTGATGATAACACTGTAGTAATCTCGGCAACGCAAGGCGATGAAACTGCCTATGCCTACGGAGAGAAAGGACATGGAATGTTCACCTACTTCCTCCTGAAAAAGCTGAAAGAGAGCAAGGGGAATGCCTCTCTCGGTGAACTTTTCGACTATGTCAACGACAATGTGGTGAAATGCTCGTTGCTCATCAACAACAAGCAGCAAACGCCAACTGTGATATCTGGCGAAGACATTTCTGGCTCTTGGAAATCAATTATACTAACAAAGTAAAACAACACAAACAATTATGACAAGAAAAAATTTTATCACAATCTGCTTAGTGGCTCTGTTTTCAGTGATAGCATCGGCAGGCGACAACAATTCTAATACGCCGCTGAGATTCTCGAAGGACGGAAAATTCAAGATTGTGCAATTCACTGATGTACACTGGATTGCCGGCAACCCGGCAAGCGACATTGCCGGTGAGCGCATGAATGAGGTGCTCGATGCCGAAAATCCCGACCTCGTAATCTACACCGGCGACCTTGTCTTCGGTGCTCCGGCAAAAGAGGGATACATGAAGGCTCTCGAACCAGTACTGAAGCGCAAATTGCCCTTCGCTGTCACATTCGGCAACCACGACGATGAGTCGGGAATGAGCCGTGAGGAACTTCTTGCCCTGCTGAAGTCGCTCCCCGGCAACCTGAGCACCAGCACCGAGGGATTGAGTGGAGTGACCAACTATGTGCTCACAATAGGCTCAGCAAGCAATGCCAAGAAAGATGCTGCCGTGCTCTATTTCTTCGACAGCCAATCTTACACTAAAATTGAGGAACTGAAACACTACACCTGGATTAAGCGCGACCAAATTGACTGGTATGCCTCTTGCAGCAATGGCTTCACAGCTGCCAATGGTGGCACTCCCCTACCCTCGATGGCATTCTTCCACATTCCCCTGCCTGAATACAACGAGGCTGCATGCAACGAGAATGCGCAGATGATGGGCTACCGCGGAGAAGCTGCCTGCTCGCCGAAAATCAACTCAGGGCTGTTTGCTGCAATGCGCAGCCAAGGCGACATCATCGCCACATTTGTGGGTCATGACCATGTGAACGACTATCTCGTGAACTGGCGCAGCATAGCACTGTGCTATGGTCGCTACACAGGAGGCGGCACTGTGTATAACAATATTCCGGGCGGAAATGGTGCCCGTGTGATTGAACTCACTGAAGGCTCCCGATCTTTCCACACCTACATACGCATTGCCGGCGGCAAGATTATCAACGAAATCACCTATCCCGACGATTTTCAGGCTAAATAATAACACTGATAAATGATGATGAACGAAGACTGGAAAGCCGCTCTCGGGGCGGCTTTCAACTACAATCCCGATGAAGCCACGCATGAGACTAATGAAGAACCCACAGATGCTTCAGCCGACGCCCTTGCCGAACAAGGCAAGCAAATGCTGAATGTGATGCTCGACAAGCGCAACCGCAACGGCAAGCGTGTAACTCTCGTCACCGACTTCGTGGGCAGCGACGAGGCTCTGAAGTCGCTCGCCAAGGAGCTGAAACAGCATTGCGGCGTGGGAGGTTCGGCACGAGGCGGAGAGATTCTTATTCAAGGTGATTTCCGCGACAAAGTGCTCGCGTTTCTCAAAGCAAAAGGCTTCAAGGCTCGAATCATCTGATAACACTCTTAAAAACTATGCTCAACATCATAAAAGCCTCGGCAGGTTCGGGAAAGACGTTCACACTTGCCCTTGAATATATCACATTGCTCCTCGGCGAGAAAACCGAGAATGGCTCATTGCGCCTCTATAGCGCGAAACGCAAGCGCGAATATCACCGCCACATCCTCGCAGTGACTTTCACCAACAAAGCCACCGAGGAAATGAAGCAACGCATTGTGAAGGAACTTGCCATTCTCGCCGGCATGCGCGATGAGAAAAGCAATTATCTCGAAACGCTCTGTGATAGGTTCAACGCCACCGAGGATGATGTACGCAAAGCTGCCAAGCGTGCACTCACCGAGCTGCTTTTCGACTACTCCAACTTCAACGTGAGCACCATCGACTCATTTTTCCAGATAATATTGCGAACGTTTGCCGCCGAAGTTGAACTGCCTTACGACTATGACATTGAGCTTAACGATGATTATGCCCTTTCTGTGGGTGTACACGACTTTCTCAACCTTATTCGCTCCGACCGCAAAAAGTATTCACAGGTGATTAGCTGGCTTAAAACCTACGTCGACTCACAGCTCAGGTCGGGCGAAAGCAACTGGAATCCATTCAAGGACGGAAACGACCCGGCTGCCGACAACCGGTCGTTCTCGCGCTCCGACACGAGTCTTTTCTCCATAGCCGGGGTGATCAACAAGGAAATATTCCGAAAAGTCCACACCGATATGGGGAACTACCTTGCCGAAGACCGCAGTTCGCTGGGAAATTTCCAGCTTGCACTCCAATCACGCAGAGATGTGCTTTTGCGGGACATTCGCGAGCTGATTTCCTCAACCAATAGTATCATCGATGGCTACAATCCCGACAAGCGGGGAAAAAAGGGGTGCGTTGCAGCCTGGCTCGGTAAGGTGAACGAGCAAGATTTCATTCCCGATTGGGACAATACCAAACTGCTGCGCAAATATATTTTTTCACCTAAAGACAATTTCAACAAAATCACCGATGCCGACCCTGCAACTCACGCTTATGTGAATAATGAAATCCAGGATAATGGCAAAAAGATTCTCAACGCAGCCGATGAATACTGCCTGCTGAATGCTATATCGAAAAACATCTACAAGTTGGGGCTATTAGCTCACATTAGCCGCTGCGTGGGCAACTTCCGCAATGAGAACAACCTGATTCTGCTATCCGACACCAATGCACTGCTCAACGACATCATAGGCACGGACAGCACACCTTTTATCTATGAGCGAATCGGCACCAGCGTGAATCATTTCCTTATCGACGAGTTTCAGGATACATCGGAGCTGCAATGGCACAATATGGAACCGTTGCTAAGCAACAGCCTCGGCAGTGGCTTTTTCAACCTAATCATCGGCGATGAGAAGCAGTGCATATACCGCTTCAGAAACTCCGACCCTTCGCTGCTGCAACATAAAGTGGGAACCGACCTGCGCCAATGGGTGCTACCCTCCGATGATAAGAACCGCAACTGGCGAAGCACCCCAAATGTGGTGAAATTCAACAACACATTCTTCACACATATCGCCAAGGAACTTCATCTTACCGATATGTACAAGAATGTGGTGCAGCTCTACAAGCCCGACCAAGCCACAGCGGGATACGTCAGAATCAATATGCTCGAAAAGCTTGACGACGATACTGTGGCTGAGCGCACAATCAATCTCATCTGCGACCTCATCGACCGCGGCTACCGACAAAGTGACATTGCAGTGCTTGTAGATAGAAACTCACAGGGTGCCAAGATAATCCAAAGCATTCTTGAGAACAACAAGGACGACGAGCGTCGCCACACCATCAATGTGGTATCAAACGAATCGCTGCTACTGTGCAACTCTCCTGCTGTGCGCCTCGTGGTGAGCTATCTGCGCTACATAGCCCTCACCATGTCGATGCCCGACGGAATCGACGAAGCCACCCGAAAGCGGTCGTTCAACGAGCAGCTTCACCGCATTCTGCGCCAATATGAGCGACTGCTCAACAAGGGTGAAGATCCGGGAGAAGCCCTAAACAAATGCTTTGAGCACCCCGAGGACATAAGCGATGTGGGACGCGAAATCACCGACTTCATGCCGCGCGAAAGCGAAAGTTTCAGTCTGGTATCGGTAGTGGAGCGTATCATAGAGCGCGTGGGCAATGATGCACGAGAGCGCGAGAATGCTTTCCTGCAAGCCTTCCAAGATGTGGTTATCGACTTCAGCAGCCGCACAAGCGGCACACTGCTCTCCTTCCTGCGATGGTGGGACCGCACAAGCGGTAAACTCTCCATTGCGTCTCCCGAAGGCGTAGATGCAGTGAATGTGATGACAATTCACAAATCGAAGGGCTTGGAGTTTGGCTGCGTGATAATCCCCTACGGCAACTGGGAAATCGGCAAGCTCGACAGTACGCTGTGGTTTACACGCGACGAAGTGGTGCGTTCAAAAGCTTTAGGAGAAATCAACGAGAAACTCATTCCGCCTCTTCTGCCGGTGAAATGCTCCAAGGAATTGGCTTACACAAAGATTAGCGAGCCTTTCAATGTGCAGTTGATGCAGACTAAAAGCGACTGCCTCAACAAGACCTATGTTGCCTTCACTCGCGCCGTAGATGAGCTGCACATTTTCACTGAGGATTTAGTAGAGAAAGCCGATACTGACAGCCTCACCAAAAAGCTAAGCTACTATCTAAGCAAATTTTGCGTCAACTGCAGCGAGGAAACTGCCGGAGAGCTTACTCCCGACGTCTCTACCACGGTTACTCCCGTAACCATAGAGAAACCCGATAACAACGACAGCGAAACCTACTATGAAGTGGGTGAGGCAGTCAACAAATCTTACAACGACAAGGCGAGCGTGAAGCAGCCTGAACACATGCCGGCATACCATGTGGTAAATCGGCACGATCTGGCTAAATTCAAGCTACCCGATGTGCTCTACACGCCCGAACGCGAGAAAGGAATCCTCTACCACAAGATTCTGAGCATGGTGCGCTCCACTCGCGACCTCGACCGCGTGCTTCGCCACTGCACAGTGCGCTACATTCTGCCCTCCGATTCCACACAGCGCGACAGAATCATTGCCGACATTCGCGCAATGCTCTCGCAGAGCGAGGAGGCGGCAAGCTGGTTTGCTCCGGGCAACCGCGTCTATAACGAGCGTCCCATTCTCGACGGCAAGAACCGTCCGCGTCCCGACCGTGTAATCACCACACCCGACGGACGCACCATTGTGATTGACTATAAATTTGGCGAGCCGCACCACACAAGCCACTCACGCCAGGTGAAAGGCTACATGACGCTGCTCAGCCAAGCCGGCTTCAAGAATGTGGAAGGCCGCATCTGGTATCCTTTCGACCATCGCATAGTGGCTGTGCAATAAACCGGGGTGTAACACCACATTTCAGCGACACGCCACACTCCACTGAACTACTGAATACAGAAAACGCAACCACGAGCCATTCGCGGTTGCGTTTTTTAGCGTTTTTGAAGCGGTGCTTTAGGGCATCGCTGTGAGGTCGAGAAATTTTCAGTTCTCAGCTGCTACAGGAGCCACAGTGATATACTTGCGGTTTGCCTTAGTAACGAAAACTACAGTACCATCGGTCAAAGCATAGAGAGTGTGGTCTTTGCCCATACCCACGTTTGCACCCGGGTGATGAACAGTACCGCGCTGACGCTTAATGATGTTACCAGCCTTGGCGAATTGACCACCAAAAATTTTAATACCGAGTCGTTTGCTTTCTGACTCACGTCCGTTCTTAGAACTACCTACACCTTTTTTATGTGCCATTTCTTCTTAAAATTTTAGGGGTTTAAGCTACGACTTCTTTAATCACAACCTTAGTGAAGCACTGACGGTGACCGTTCAAGCGACGATAACCTTTTCTTCTCTTCTTCTTGAAGACAATTACGTGCTCACCTTTCACGAGGGGAGTCTTTACCTCGCAAACTACCTTTGCACCTTCTACGGTAGGTGCACCAACTTTCACGTCACCGTCGGCGTCAACGAGAAGAACGTTGCTGAACTCTACAGCATCGCCCTCTTTCACCTCGTCGCCGAGGAAATGAACATACAGGAATTTGCCGGCTTCGGCCTTAAACTGCTGTCCTTTGATTTCTACAATTGCGTACATTTTAAATTTTAATCTGTTTTTTGTACTGGTTTTGCCCGTGCGGCGGGCTGTCTCACGGCTTCGGAGCAGCCACTTAGTCGTGCCTTTCGGAAATAAGCGCACAAAGTTACTCATTTCTCACGAAACCACCAAATATTCCCCACCCTTTTCCGCAATTTTCCACGATTATTTTCTGAAATTATTTTCTGAAATTATCAAAATTAATGCGGCATCCATAAATGTTGCCACATTCAGCCCGAAAAGAAAATACGGACTCCATGAGAGATTGCCGTGGAGTCCGTATTTGCGCTAAGTGTTATCTTGGAATCTGCAGAGTTAGCAGATTAATCTTCATTCGTCCTATTCGCGTGATTCGTGTTCAAAAAAAACATTCTGTGTTTTTTGTGGATTCCGCGTTAGGCGTCAAAATCCTTTCTGTGGATTCTGCGTGAGACCTCAAATCCATTCGGTCGCACCAAGGCGCGACCCTACATCTCCCTTCGAGAAATTCGAGCGATTCGTGTTCACAAAAATCCATTCTGCGGATTCCGTAGATTCTGCGTGAGGACTGAAAATCCATTTCGAGTATTCTGCATGAGGCCTTTAGAGGGTGAGCTTGGTGGCGCGGCCAGCGACTCTCACCACGTAGAAACCACGCTGCGGCACAGTGATTTCAGTGGCTGTGCCGCTATAGATGCACACACCAGCGGCATTGAACACCTCCACTGCTGCACCTTCTGCCCCCTCAATGTGAATCACCCCATTCTCACCCCGCACGTTGGCAGCAATGCTTTTCGTGTTCTCCACACCCGTACCTGTTGATACAGTTACATTACATGTGGCAGTAAGGTCGCTTCCATCAGTAGTGTGGCAGGTTATTATGGCTTCTCCATCAGACACTCCTATAACTGTGATCGATCCATCACTGTTGTTCCTGAATTTTGCAACATCTTCATTGCTGCAACTCCATTCAAACTCCTTGTTTGAGATTCCCTCAGGAGAATAAATCGGAGTAACAACAGCTGTCTTGTTCACTGATAGTAGTATCTCTGACGGATCAAGTTCCAGCGACTCAGCGACTATTTTACTAACAGTTACATTACATGTGGCCACAATGCCACTCCCGTCAATTGCCATTGCCGTAATCGTAGCTTCACCATTACTCAAGCCTTTGACCAATCCATTCTGATTAACAAATGCGACTCTATTGTTGTTAGAACTCCAATAAATATCTTTAAGGGTGGCATTAGACGGCAATATTTCTGCTGACAATTGAACACTACCATTAATGGCTATTTGTGTTTCATCTACATTTATTGATACTGAAGTAACGGGGAAATCGATTTCTTTAAGTGTCATATTACCCCATATTTCATCCAACCAATAATTTATATAAGCTTCCGATGATACATAAACGATTGAATTACCGTAATTAAATGTATTTGCTCCTATTACAGGAGGAACAACAGGATATGAAACAATTTTACTATACGAGTTGCTTAATAGATCATCTGGCAATTTGGTCACATTATGTCCAATTATAAATGTTTTCTCGTCAGAGCATATATTGCCACTTGATATACAATTGATAGCATTAAAAAATATTATTTTTAGCTGCGGACAGTCTTCAAATGAATAAAAGCCAATGGATGTTACTGAACTCGGAATAACTATTGAACATAGGCTATTACAATTGCAAAAAGCATATTTTCCTATTGAGTTTAGTGAGAGGGGCAATTCAATAGATGTTAAGTTTATGCATTTTCCAAATGCATATTCGCCTATTGATGTTACAGATTCTGGAATGTTTACAAATTCCATTCCACTACAGCCACGGAAGGCATAGTCGCCTATTGATGTTACATGGCTCGGTATATCCATAAATGTCAAGCCACTACAGCCAGAGAAAGCGTAATTTCCGATGGATTTTACGGAGCTTGGTATATTTGTGTTTTTGCAACCTGTTAGTAGTGTATTAGTTGCACTTTCGATAATTGCATTACAATTATTCTGCGAATCATATATGATATTCCCACTTTCCACTGTAATATTTTCCAATTCACTACAATTGCCAAAGGCTCCGATACCAATTGATGTGACTGAGTTAGGTATGTTCACAGCTGTTATTTTGGCGCAGCCATAGAAAGCCGAATCACCAATTGTAGTTAACGTGTTTGGTATATTTATAGATGTCAAATTGCTGCAATTAAAGAATGCTCCATCATATATAGATGTGACAGAAATCGGAATCTCCACAAACGTCAAGTTGCTACAGCCTGCAAAAGCATCTTGTTCAATTGATGTTACCGAGTTAGGAATCACAACTTCCGTCAAGTATATGCAGTCACGGAATGCGTTTAAACCGATGGATGTTACATCATAATTAATATCTAAATAGGATACAGAGGAAGGAATTGTGACTACACCTGAATATTCATTTTTGTAAGTATCATACCGGCCTCCTTTGCATGTTACCATAACTGTACCGTCACCATTATAGTTGTAGTAGATGCCATCGACCTCGAAGTCGTGGGCGGTGGCGGTTGCTGTACTGAGAAGCAGCACTGCTGCGGCTGCTAATCTCCCAAATAATTTAGGTTTCATAAATAAAAAAGTTTTAGTGGTTAATAATTGATAGCAAAAGTGGTTTTGTGTTCTTCGATTCCCGGGGAGAACGGGTTAAACTTTGGGGTACAAGAAAGGTGTGGGAAATCTATTTTTTGTCTTATCCGGTTGTAGGGTATTGGCGGACCTGTAATGCAGATAAGACAACAGCCCCACAC
>ERZ1032130.291-NODE-291-length-13786-cov-4.748817_pt1 | contig 13786 bp, 10 predicted proteins | sample MGYA00517879_ERZ1032130 | MGnify/ENA primary metagenome ERZ1032130 (study PRJEB33719, sample SAMN04262597) | wastewater metagenome | biome: rural village; feature: animal feces; material: feces | host: Bos taurus | place: El Salvador | collected 2012-01-31 ...
AAAATGTTTTAGCTGATCAGATCATTACAATTGAAGGTGTGGTACCAAAAGTAGTAGGTGAGATTACTGTAAAATTTGCCATGTTCGGAGATCATGTGCACGCAGAAGGTGAAGAAGCTGTTCATACCTTATATGATGGAAATCTCGAACTTTGGATCGATGCAAAAGATTATAATGTATCATCCAATGCAAAAGTCATTGATGTAATTGATTTGGCATTTACAGAGAATAAGTTAACCTATAGAAACAAAGGCAATTATATCAGTCATGTAACCAGAAATGGAGAAACACTTGGTGAATTTACAAATGGAAGCTTAAGTGGCTGGATGTATACTTTAAATGGTGATTATTCAAGTCTTGGAGTAGAAGAACAGGGATTAAAGGATGGTGATATCATTGTTTTCTATTATACAGATGACTTTTCAAGAGAAGATCATTCTATAACACTCAAAAAAATAGATGAGGTTATGGGCTTAATCAAGAATCTTCCGGAAAACATTACATTGGATGATGAAGATAAAGTTATAGCGGCTGAAGAGAGATATCTTGCATTAAATGAATATCAAAAAATTCTGATCATAAATTATGAGAAGCTGGCTGCTGCCGGAAAGGAATTGGCAGAGCTGAAGAAATCCGATGAAGATGAGGAAAAAGCCTCTAAAGTGGAAGATTTCATTGATGAGATTGGAAAAGTCACATTAAGCAGTAAGGAAAAAATCGATCATGCATTTGCTGAATATGAAAAATTAACGGATATTCAGAAGAAACTGGTTGATAATTATGATGAATTGATTGCTGCGAAAAACAAACTGATTCTTCTTGAAAATGCAAAGCATGAAGAAGTTTATGAAACCACTGGTGATTATTTAGAGCAGCTTGCAAAAGAGTCAAAAAATGCGGTGTTCGGCTCTGAATGGGTAATGTTTGGTCTTTCAAGAAGTGGACGAAAAATCCCTGCTGCTTATATCAAGGATGTTGCAAGCTATGTTGCAAGAACAATCGATGGATCCGGAAGACTGGATAAAACACGCTCAACGGAAAATTCCAGATTGATTCTTGCATTGACAGCGGCTGGATATAATGCAATGGACGTTGCAGGATACAATTTATTATCTGGTTTATCCGATATGAAATTTGTTACAAAACAAGGCATTAACGGTTCTATTTTTGCATTGATTGCACTGCAGTGTCATGAGGATTATGAGATTCCAAAAGCAGCAACCGGAGGAACCCAGACATCTGTAGATGCTCTGATTGATGAAGTTCTTGATAAGGAATTGACAACAGGCGGTTGGAATCTTGGAGGTAAGGACATAGATGCAGACGTAACAGCTATGGCTATTCAGGCATTGGCACCATACTACAATGATGCATCTGTGAAAAAAGCAATTGACAAAGCATTGGATGAATTATCAAAAATTCAGAACGCAGAAGGAGCTTTTGGTTCTGTGGATGGAGCAAGCAGTGAGTCCTGTGCTCAGGTGATTGTAGCATTGACTTCATTAGGAATTAATCCTGAAACAGATACGCGCTTTGTAAAAAACGGAAATTCAGTGGTTGATGCATTGTGTTCATTCTATGTTGAAGATGGTGGCTTTAAACATGTTGCAAGTGGTGAACTAAATGGTATGGCATCAGAGCAAGGATATTATGCGATGACGGCATATATGAGATTGTTGAATAATCAAACATCCTTGTATGATATGAATGATGTTGTGTTAAACGGTATGATTGTTTCTCCAAATGAAGCGGATACACCAGATACGCCGAATACGGAAACTTCTGATGCAGATAAAAAAGCTGCAAAACAGGTAGAAGATATCATTGATGCAATCGGAAGAGTTACTATTTATAGCGAAAACAGAATCAAAGAAGCTCGTAAGGCTTATAACAACTTGACATCTGCACAGAAAAAACTTGTAAGTAACTATGATGTTTTATTAGCGGCAGAAGAAAAATATGAAGATGCTAAGGTTGCATATGTTGAAGATTTAATTGATTCTATTGGTACCGTTTCATTAAATTCTAAAACTGCAATTAACAGAGCTAGAATTGCCTACAATTTGTTAAGTGCTGCAAGTAAAGCAGAGGTGTATAATTACGATAAGCTGGCTGCAGCAGAGACACTTTATGCAAAACTTTTATCAGAAGATAAAAATACTGTGAATAAGGTGGAAACAAATAAAACAAACAAAACCAATGTGACAACGGTTAAAAATTCTTCAATTGAAAAAACAAAAATTGCAGAGTATGTAGATGATTTATTAGAATCAATCAATCGAGATTCTTTAAATGGTGAAATATTCGATGCGATTATGGCATATGAGAAATTAACAGATGTTGAAAAACTTTCTTTAAACAAAGAAAGTCTTGTTGCAGATTTGAAACAAATGTTGTCAGAGAAGATTCATTCCGATCAGAAAACAGGAATTCTTGTATCTGGAGCTGAATGGGATGTCAAACTGGTTGTTGAAGATGTATCGGATATCGGAAGAATTCAGTCAATGCAGGACAAAATGGAAAATGCTGTGTTGTTAGGACTTTGGGATATTTCTTTGGTAAAGATGTATGGTAACGAAAAATATCAACCAGAAGAGACGGTGCTTGTTAAAATTCCATTAAAGCTTTTAGGTGATTATGCATCTTATGAAGGACTTGTAATTGCCCACTATACAGATGATGGGCAAACAGAATATTTAAACTGTACAATTATGGGAGAATATCTTGTATTTAATGCAATTGATTTCTCAGATTATGCAGTGATTGGATATAATGACGGATCTGCATTTCAAGATGTTTTGAATGGAACAGATGATTATAACGGTAATGCTATGACATGGATTCCATGGACGATTGCAGGCGGTTGCAGTATGGCACTTCTGGCAGTTATTTTCCTGATGTTAAAGAAACGTAATGAAAAACGGTAAGGGTAAAATCGAAAGGAGTAGAGATGAAAAAGCAGCTGTTTTTAAACATTTGCATGGTATTAACGATTATTTTAGTTGCAGTATGCGGGGTTATGTCTGTTGGTTCTGTCAAGGGATGGTTTGATAAAAAAACAGTTTCGGAATTGATGGTAACGGAAAACAGCGGAATTACCATGATTGAAAGAAGTGGAATTTCTTATGAGGCAGGATCAGGTACTGTGATTAAATCAGGTGATCGTCTGTACACAAAAAATGCAGCAAGTATGACTATCTCAAAGTCAAATACACCATGCATCTATTTAGGCACAAATGCTGCTCTTTCAGTTCCAAAAGTAGAAGACGGGTTAAAACTTGAACTTGAAAAAGGTGAAGTGCTGATTGATTGCAGAAATGCTGAAACGTTAACGGTATTTTCCGCAGATACCCAAATTGTTATGAATCAGGCAGTAGCAACAATTTCTGCACAGGCAGGCTCCAGCATGGTTTACGTATATGCAGGAGATGTTGATTTAAGCAGAACTGATGGTGAAATGTCTGTAAACGTTGAAGCTGGAAAAATTGCATCAATGGTAGTAACAGATGCAGAACCGAAAGTGTCCAAATTTGAGACAGCTGCTTTAAATGACGGACAGATTAATCAGCTTATTAAGATTGGTTTAGATGATACATTTGCATTTGCTGAAGAAGATTTAAAAGCAGTCAAAGCAGAGCGCGAAGCGGAAATATTAAAAGCTCAACAAGAAGCAATTGAACTGAAAGAAAAACTAAAAAAGGAAACTGATAAAAATAAGAAACCAGTTGAAACGGAAACAAGTCAGACGAATTCAGATGCATCTAATGCGGAAGTAGTGGAAGAAAGCTTTATAGACGATTACTACGGAGAAGAATTTGGTTATGAAGAAGAAAAAAGATCTAATGACTCATCCATGTCTTGCACTATTAAGATTGTATGTAACACGATTCTTGACAATATGGGCGACTTAGAAGCTGGAAAAGAAGGCTATGTACCGTCTTCGGGAACGATTCTTGGGACAACTTCTGTAACATTCTATGAAGGAGAAACTGTATTTGAGGTTTTAAAGAGAGTTTGTGATGGTGCAGGAATTCAGCTGGAATATGCCTGGACACCGATGTATGACAGTTACTATATCGAAGGAATCAATCATTTGTATGAATTTGATTGTGGAAGCGGATCCGGATGGATGTACAAAGTCAACGGATGGTTTCCGAACTATGGATGTTCCAGCTATCAGCTGGAAGATGGCGATTCTATTGTATGGCTTTATACCTGTCAGTTAGGTGATGATATAGGAGGCGGAAATTTCTAACTTATATAAAAGGACTGAAATAAAATAAATGTGAAAAGGAATATTACAAATGATATTTTCTGATTGTCATCCAATTGTAAATTTCATATTTTATGCAGGAGCCATAGGGTTGGGGATGTGTTTTTCACATCCCTTATTCCTATCTGTTTCTAGTTTGCTGTCAATATCCTTTTACTGGATTCTAATGAGAAATATGGGTAAATATCTCTTAAGAATGGCAGTAGTCTTTGCTACGATTTCATTGATTAATCCTGTTTTTAGTATCTATGGTGAAACAGTTTTATTCACATATTTTCAGAATCGAGCCTATACGTTTGAGGCATTGTGCTATGGATGTTCTATAGGAGCTATTTTTGTGACAATTATCACATGGTTTTCTACTTATAATGAAGTTATGACCAGTGATAAATTTCTATATTGCTTTGGCGGACTTGCTCCGTCAATATCTATGATTTTAACCATGGTTCTTCGCCTTGTTCCAAGTTTTATCAAGAAAACACAGCAGATTGCAGGGGCAAGGAAGTGTGTTGGAATGTCTGTAGAAGATGGTACAAAATCTGAAAAAATAGAACATGGGCTTACCATCGTATCTGCACTGACTTCCTGGGCATTAGAAGGCGGCGTAGTAATGTCAGACAGTATGCGAAGTCGAGGATTCGGATGCGGAAAAAGAACTTCTTTTTCTATTTATCGAATGAAAAAATCGGATATTCATCTGTTGATTTTAATGATGATACTTGTTTTTACAATCATTCTGTGTGCAGTACGCGGGGGAATGGATACGGTCTATTTTCCTTGCATACAGATTGCAGATTTAGATAATATTTGGACAATTTTTGGAATCATTTGTTATTTTATATTTTTGTCGATTCCTACAGCATTACATCTATTGGAGGAACTTACATGGCACATTTTGAAATCAAAAATTTAAGTTTTTATTATCCTGCAGCACCGAAAAAGGCTGCTCTTGATGATATTTCTCTTACCATCGAACAGGGAGAGTATGTCACTGTCTGTGGTCGAAGCGGCAGCGGAAAAACGACCCTTTTAAAACACTTAAAGAGTGTGCTGACTCCTCATGGAAAAGTAAAAGGAGAAATCTATTTTCAGGGAAAACTTCTGAAAGATGTAGACTTGCGTACCCAATCTTCCAAGATAGGATATGTGATGCAAAATCCGGATAATCAGATAGTAACGGATAAGGTTTGGCATGAACTTGCCTTTGGGCTGGAAAGCCTCGGATATGATCAGAAAACCATTCGACTTCGTGTGGCAGAGATGGCTAGTTATTTCGGGATCCAGGACTGGTTTCATAAAAATGTGTCAGAGTTATCCGGCGGACAGAAACAGCTCTTAAATCTGGCATCTATCATGGCAATGCAGCCAAGTGTGTTGATTTTGGATGAGCCGACCAGTCAGTTGGACCCTATTGCAGCTTCTGATTTCTTAAACACTGTGCGTAAAATCAATCGGGAGCTTCGTACGACGATTATTATTACAGAACATCGTCTGGAAGATATTTTTTATGCTTCGGACAGAGTTGTGGTAGTAGAAAATGGGAAGCTTATTGCCAATGACAGACCGGAAAAAATTGGTGAGTTTTTAAAAGGTGAAAATAATCAGATGTTTGCAGCGATGCCAACACCGGTTCAAATTTATTATGGTGTGCAGGAAAAATCTGCTGATGAATTAAATGGAAGACAGAAAGCGCTGCCATGTCCATTGACTGTTCGTGAAGGCGCAGAGTGGCTGGATCATGTGTTTAATGGCATTGCTGTAAAAGAAACAAGAGTAGAAAAAGGTCATAAGTATATTGAAGAAGACATTAAAAATCCGGCAGTGGAATTACAGGAACTTTGGTTCCGCTATGAAAAAGATACCCCGGATATCTTAAAGGGTGTCTCTTTGAAAGTGCCAAAAAACAGTTTGTTTGCCATTGTAGGAGGCAACGGTACCGGAAAATCCACAACTTTGAAAGCAATCAGTGGTATTTGTAAGCCTTACAGGGGAAAAGTGTTGATTGAAGGAAAAAGACTGGATAAATATAAATCTTCAGAACTTTTCAAAGGGATGATGGCCATGCTTCCACAAGATCCACAAAGTCTTTTTGTACATAAAACAGTAAAAGAAGATTTGGGAGAAATGATTTCCTCGAAAGATGCAAAAAAAGAAGAGAAGATTAGAAATGTAGCAGAAATCTGTGAAATCACAGAACTTTTAAACAGCCATCCATATGATTTGTCAGGTGGAGAGCAGCAAAGAGCTGCTTTGGCAAAAGTTCTTTTGACTGAACCGAAAATTCTTCTAATGGATGAGCCAACCAAAGGAATTGATAGTTTCTTTAAATTAAAATTTGCGGAAATTATTGAAAAATTAAAGGCGCAGGGTGTGACCATTCTTATGGTTTCCCATGATGTAGAATTTTGTGCCAAATATGCAGATACAGTCAGCATGTTTTTTGATGGCGGTATCGTTACGACCAATACACCAAACCGTTTCTTCTCAGGAAACAGTTTTTATACAACGGCTGCCAATCGTATGAGCAGACATTTATTTGAAAATACCATTACCAATGAGGATGTGATTACATTATGTCAAACCAATTTGTCTTAAAAAGTTATTATTTGGTGAGTGTAGCAATGATTGCTGCTGCATTCTTTATCTTTTGTTTTTGTTATGAAAAGAAAAAACCACAGCCGAGAGAAATTGTAACACTGGCAGTGATGAGTGCGATTGCAATTGCTTCCAGAGCTGCCTTTGCCATGATTCCCTTTTTTAAGCCTATGATGGGAATTATCATGATTACCGGTATGGCTTTTGGTTCCGGTGCGGGTTTTTTAACCGGAGCAGTGACAGGTTTTGTAAGTAACTTTATTTTTGGCCAGGGTCCATGGACTCCATGGCAGATGTTTGCATACGGCGTAGGTGGTGCACTGGGTGGATTCCTTGCCAAAAAAGGAATTATGAGTGAAGAAAAGAAGGTTTCAACTGCAATTATTGGATATGTAATCATTCAAATGATTGTAGGCCCGCTTTTAGATACAAGTTCAATTTTTACCATGGGTGGAAATATGCAGCCGGGATATATCCTTGCCATCTATGGATCAGGACTCATTCCGAATGCCATTCATGGTATGGCAACATTTTTAACTCTTTTACTTGCTTGCAAACCGATGATGGAAAAATTAAACCGTATGAAATTAAAATACGGTATGATGAGTGAGGATTTCGATGAAATTTGATAGTTATCATCCAATGATCAATCTCATATATTTTGTGGCGGCAATTACATGTACTGTTTGCTTTAAACATCCGATTTTTTTAACCATTGGTTATTTTTGTGCTTTTGTGTACTCCGTAAAGCTTGGCGGATGGAAAATATTCCTCCTTAATATGGTATTCCTTCTGCTGGCTTTCGGATACGCAGCCAGATATGCTTCTTATGAGCATTTTGGCGTGACTGTTCTTGCGGTTAATATGATCGATAATGAGATTACATTGGAATCCATTGTATATGGATTGGTCAATGGTTTTGTTTTTGCGACAGTTTGTATGTGGTGCTGTTGTATTTTTATGCTGATTACAGCGGATAAAATTGTCTATTTATTTGGACGAATTTCTCCAAAACTTTCATTATTTGTATCGATTTCGCTTCGTACTGTGCCAAGAGTGAAGGTTCGTGCAAAACGTATTGAAATATTCAGAGAAGGGATTGGAAAAGGAATCGTACAGGGAAATCTGTGGCAGAAATTTTTACATTTGTTATCTTTGATTTCGATTCTGATTACATGGACCATGGAAGATTTTGTAGAAAGTTCCAATTCTATGAAAAGCAGAGGATATTCACTGCGCGGAAGAACCGCATTTTCTATTTATCGATTTGACAATCGTGACAGAAGTTTGGTAATCGTATTTTTCTGGTGTCTGACAGTGATTGGAATGGGTGTGTTATTGAATCAGACTACCATGTATTTTGATCCAATGCTGATTATGAATCCGATTACAAGCTTGTCCTATGTTTTTTATGCAGTCTATGCGTTGTTTTTAGTACTTCCAATGGGATTACAGATTATAGGAGAGTATCAATTTAAAAAATTAAGAACATCTATAGAAGATTAGAAAAACCTCTCAGAACCATCAGGTTTTGAGAGGTTTTATGTATTAGTTCATATCTGCTAATAATTTATTTACGCTGCAAAGTTTTACGCAAAGTACAAATACCTTGGATGCAACCTGCATTTCCTCGATGGATGGGAAAGTAGGAGCGATACGGATATTGGAATCCTGAGGATCTTTTCCGTATGGGTAGGTTGCTCCTGCATCTGTCATGACAACACCGAGAGCCTTGCATTTTGCAACAATTGCTTTTGCACAGCCTGGCATGGAATCAAAGGAGATAAAGTAACCACCTCGCGGTTTGATCCAGCTTCCGATTCCAAGGCCGGAAAGTTCAGCTTCTAAAGTATCTAAAACAGCAGCAAATTTAGGTCTGATCACATCGGCATGTTTTTTCATGTGTGCATTTAAGCCATCGATATCTTTGAAAAATCTTGCATGACGAAGCTGATTGATCTTATCGTGTCCGATTGTCTGTACTGTCATGTGGCTTTCAATAAATTCAATGTTTTCCAGTGAAGATGCAATCGCAGACACACCGGAACCTGGGAAGCTGATCTTAGATGTAGAGCAGAAGATATATACCATATTCGGATTGCCTGCTTTTTTACATTCTTCTAAAATGTTTAAGATCTTATCCTGTGTATCTTCATATAAATGATGAATTCCATATGCATTGTCCCAGTAGATACGGAAGTCTTCAGCAGCCGGTTTTAAATTTGCGAATCTTAAAACAACTTCATCAGAGTAGGAGATACCTGTTGGGTTAGAATATTTTGGTACACACCAGATACCTTTTACCGCAGGGTCGTTGTTTACATATTCTTCAACCAGATCCATATCAGGACCATCTTCATGAAGAGGAATGTTGATCATTTCGATGCCGAATTCTTCTGTGATCCTAAAATGTCTGTCATATCCAGGAACAGGACATAAGAATTTTACTTTGTCTAATTTGTACCATGGAGTAGAGCCGTTCACCCCATGTGTGAAGGAACGGGAAACCGTATCAAACATCAGGTTCAAGCTTGAGTTTCCGCCTACAAGTACATTGTCTTTTTCTACTTCCAGCATGTATGCCATCAGACGGCGGCATTCACCGATACCATCTAAATCACCGTAGTTACGGGTATCATTCCCCATCATGGTTCTCATATCGGAAGAACTGTTTACCACATCAAGCATTGGCATACAGAGCTCTAACTGAGAATATCCAGGCTTTCCTCTTGCCATATTTAAATTCAGGCCTTTAGATTCCATTTCTTTGTATTCTACTTCTAAAGCAGCCTTTAAAGTGAGCAGCTCGTCTTTTGTAAGGTCTTTGTAAGCTTTCATAATTTTCATCCACTTTCTTCAGTTATTTCATAATCCACAAAATTCGGGTTGTATTTTTGTATACAATCTTCAAATTTTTTTATATCATACCTAAAATTTGAAGAAAATGCAACCTAAATCTTCATATTTATAAATGTATATGAGAAATGTTTCATACTTGTTTTTCAAAAATGTATTTCGTATAATAAAATGCAGAAGAAAATTTATAGGAAGGGTAAATAGCATTATGGAAAATTCATATCGTTTTTTTGAAAACAGAGCATGCAAATACTTTCCATGTCATGAAGGATTAGAAGAATTTAACTGTTTGTTCTGTTATTGTCCATTGTACAGTATGGAAAAATGTCCGGGAAAAAATGAATACATTACCTCAAAGGATGGAAGACGTATTAAGGTTTGTACAAACTGTACCTTTCCTCATGAGCCTGAAAATTATGACACTGTTATAAAACTTTTGAGCAATAGAAAATAACCGGTTATCAAAACATTTGTTTGCTTTTTATGTTATATTATGTTAATATAATCCCATAAAACGAAAGTATGTTTGGGAGGCTATATATGGCATACGGAAAAATTACTGAAAAGCAATCACAGATTTTAGAATATATTAAATCAGAAATATTAAATAAGGGATATCCGCCATCAGTACGTGATATCTGTCAGGCGGTGAATTTAAAATCCACATCCTCTGTACATTCTCATCTGGAAACTTTGGAAAAGAATGGTTATATCAGACGTGACCCGACAAAGCCGCGTACCATCGAAATTATTGATGATAACTTTAATCTGGTTAGAAGAGAAGTGGTCAATGTACCTATCGTAGGTACCGTTGCAGCTGGTCAGCCGATTTTAGCTATCGAAAATATTGATAACTATTTTCCGATTCCTTCTGAATATATGCCAAATGAAGAAACCTTTATGTTAAAGGTAAAAGGTGAAAGCATGATCAATGCAGGCATCTTGGATGGTGACAATATTCTGGTGAAACGTCAGAACACTGCGAAAAACGGAGATATGGTAGTAGCTTTGGTGGAAGATTCTGCCACTGTAAAAACCTTCTATAAAGAAAACGGACATATCAGACTTCAGCCGGAAAACGATTATATGGATCCGATTATTCTGCCGGATGTAGAGATTATTGGGAAAGTGTTTGGAGTGTTTAGATTTTTTAATTAATGCTTGACTTTTTATTAGAAATCGTTTATAGTGCCATTTGTACATGACTGGCGGAAACAGTTTTTACTGCGTAGGATTACCTACAGGGAGTGTACATATATGTTTAGATTAGCCGACCGCCTGGGCACACGAAAAGTGTGTTCAGGTGGTTTTTTAATGCTTTTTTATAAGAATCGTGTTATAATGAATCCAACTGTAAAAAACCATCGTTTGAGCCGCTTTGGCAAAGATTTATTTGGAGGAGAAAGACAATGGAAAAAATTTCAATTTTTGAAGAAATCAAAAGCAAAACATATCCAGGGCGTGGTATCGTGCTTGGAAAATCTACAGACGGCACAAAAGCAATTTGTGCATACTTTATCATGGGCAGAAGTGAAAACAGCCGTAACCGCGTATTCGTAACCGAAGGCGAAGGTATTCGCACACAGGCTTTTGATCCATCCAAAATGGTAGACCCAAGCCTTATTATCTATGCACCGGTACGTGTTCTTGGAAATAAAACAATCGTAACAAACGGTGATCAGACAGATACCATCTATGACGGAATGGACAAACAGCTTACATTCGAACAGTCCTTAAGAGTACGTGAATTTGAGCCGGATGGTCCAAACTACACACCAAGAATTTCAGGCGTGATGCACATTGAAAACGGTAAATATAACTATGCAATGTCTATCTTAAAGAGCAACAACGGTGATCCGGATTCCTGCAACCGTTACACATTTGCATACGAAAATCCAAAAGCTGGCGAAGGTCGTTTCATCCATACATACGAAAAAGACATCAATCCGCTTCCAAGCTTTGAAGGCGAACCAACATGGATTTCATTTGAAGCAGATGACATCGATACATTCACAGATAAAATCTGGACAAGCTTAAATGAAGATAACAAAGTATCTTTATTCGTTAGATTCATCGATATCGCTACAGGCGAGTATGAAACAAGAATCGTAAACAAAAACAAATAAGATTCAAGCAAGGAGAAACGAACAATGAACGAAATGCAGTTAAAATACGGATGTAACCCAAACCAGAAACCATCCAGAATCTTCATGGCAGATGGTTCTGATCTGCCGGTAAAAGTTTTAATGGGCAAACCAGGTTTTATTAACTTCTTAGATGCTTTCAACGGCTGGCAGTTAGTAAAAGAATTAAAAGAAGCTACAGGCCTTCCGGCAGCAACTTCCTTTAAACATGTATCACCGGCTGGTGCTGCAGTAGGTCTTCCATTGACAGAAACATTAGCAAAAATCTACTGGGTAGATGATCTTGGAGAATTATCTCCGCTTGCATGTGCCTATGCAAGAGCAAGAGGTGCTGACAGAATGTCTTCTTTCGGTGATTTCATCGCATTATCTGATGTTTGTGATGCTGATACAGCAAGATTAATCAAGAGAGAAGTATCTGACGGTGTGATCGCTCCAGGATACACAGAAGAAGCTCTTGAAATCCTTGCTCAGAAGAAAAAAGGTAACTACAACGTAATCCAGATCGATCCTTCTTATAAACCGGAAGAAATCGAAAGAAAACAGGTTTACGGTATCACATTTGAACAGGGAAGAAATGAACTGGATATTAACGATGAATTACTTGCTAACATCGTAACAGAAAACAAAGACATCCCTGAAGAAGCTTTAATCGATCTTAAAATTTCTTTAATCACATTAAAATATACACAGTCCAACTCTGTATGCTACGTAAAAGGCGGACAGGCAATCGGTATCGGTGCCGGACAGCAGTCTCGTGTACACTGTACAAGACTTGCCGGCCAGAAAGCTGATAACTGGTACTTACGTCAGGCTCCACAGGTACTTGGATTACAGTTCCTGGATACTCTTGGACGTGCAGAAAGAGATAATGCAATCGACGTATACATCGGCGATGAATACGAAGACGTATTAGCAGAAGGCGAATGGCAGAAACGCTTCAAAGTGAAACCGGAAGTATTCACCAGAGAAGCAAAACGTGCATGGTTAGATGGCAACACAGATGTAACACTTGGATCTGATGCATTTTTCCCATTCCCGGACAATATTGAAAGAGCAAAGAAGAGTGGTGTAAAATATATTGCACAGCCAGGCGGATCTGTTCGTGATGACCTTGTAATCGAATGCTGCAACAAATACGGCATGGCAATGGCATTCACAGGAATCCGTTTATTCCATCACTAAGATTTATCATAATTTTATAAGAAAGATGAGGACAGGCTTGCCTGTCCTTGTTTTTGTTTGAAAAAAATGTTATATTTACAAGGCAAATCAAATGATTGGAGAACTTTATGGAAAATAATAACGAAGTAAAACACGTACGCCGTGTACGATATAAAGGAACTCATCCGAAGAAATTTAGTGAAAAATATAAAGAACAAAACCCTGAAAAATATGCAGATACCATCGAAAAAGTCATCAGCAAGGGCAGTACCCCTGCGGGAATGCATATCTCTATCATGGTGCAGGAAATTCTGGACTTTTTACAAATTCAGCCGGGACAAAAAGGTCTGGATGCCACATTAGGCTATGGTGGACATACAACAGAAATGCTCAAATGCTTAAAAGGCCAAGGTCATATGTATGCACTGGATGTTGATCCGATTGAAATTGTAAAAACAAAGGAACGTCTGGCATCCCGTGGTTTTGGTCCTGAGATTCTTACCATCAAGCAGATTAATTTTGCAAATATTGATGAAGTAGCTGCAGAAGCCGGTAAATTTGATTTTATTCTTGCAGATTTAGGCGTGTCATCCATGCAGATTGATAATCCGGAACGAGGTTTTACCTATAAAGCGGAAGGACCGTTGGATTTGCGTTTACATCCGGAAAAAGGAGAATCTGGGGCAGAACGTCTTAGCTCTATGGATTATGAAGAAATCGTTGGCATGCTGGTAGAAAACTCTGATGAACCTTA
>ERZ1032130.292-NODE-292-length-13744-cov-5.099423_pt1 | contig 13744 bp, 12 predicted proteins | sample MGYA00517879_ERZ1032130 | MGnify/ENA primary metagenome ERZ1032130 (study PRJEB33719, sample SAMN04262597) | wastewater metagenome | biome: rural village; feature: animal feces; material: feces | host: Bos taurus | place: El Salvador | collected 2012-01-31 ...
AACCATGTGATCCAAAGGGGTTGTTTTTGCAGGAAATTCATTATTAATTGAAAGTGATTCCGGTATTAAATGGAGCTGGTCGGGCGTATATAAATAAAAAAATAGTATACTTCCATTTAGCTTTGAATAAATAGTAATCATGGAGAAAATCAATGAATTTTGAGCAGGGTAAAGAAATTATTGTATATACACCTAATCAGAAAATTGTATTTTAAGAATATTTCATGTATAATAAATCCTGTGGCATTTAGGGAATGTGCTGCAGGATTTATTTTATGATAATAATGGAGTTTATATATGAGCAAGGTTGCAGTGGTAGGTGGTGGTGCTGCCGGAATGTTTGCATCCGTTTTCGCGGCAAGAAACGGAAATGAAGTGCATGTTTTTGAAAAAAATGAAAAGCTTGGAAAGAAGCTTTTTATCACGGGAAAGGGTCGCTGCAATGTGTCCAATGCGGCAGATATCGAAACATTGCTTGCAAATGTCCGTGCAAATCCGAAATTTTTATATAGTGCCTTTTATGGCTGTTCCAATGATATGGTTATGGATTTTTTTGAAAAGGAAGGCTGTCGTTTAAAAGTTGAGCGAGGCGACCGTGTATTTCCGTTATCGGATCATTCTTCAGACATTATCGCGACTTTGGAGCGTGCCATGAAAAATGCGGGCGTTAGGATTCATCTTCATCATGAGGTGAAAAGTCTTGAAGAATTAAAGAATAAGGGATTTGATACTATAATCGTTGCTACCGGAGGAATGTCCTATCAGGCAACCGGTTCTACAGGTGATGGATATCGTTTTGCAAAGGATCTGGATATGAAAGTGACAGAGCTGACTCCCGGACTTGTTCCATTTAACATTGAAGGGGAAATTCCTAAGATGCTTCAGGGATTATCCTTGAAAAATGTCACTGCAGCAATTTACGATGGTAAAAAAGAGTTATACAAAGATTTTGGAGAAATGTTATTTACTCATTTTGGAGTATCCGGTCCATTGATTCTGACGGGCAGTTCTTTTGTATCTAAACAGATCAAAAAAGGTCCCCTTCGTCTGGTTATCGATTTAAAACCAGCGCTTACGAAAGAACAGCTGGATGCCAGACTTTTACGGGAATTTGAAGAAGGAAAAAATAAGCAGTTTAAGAATGTGCTGGGGGGCTTATTTCCATCCAAATTAATTCCGGTGATGATCGATCTTAGCGGCATTGAACCGGAAAAGAAAGTAAATGAGATTTCCAGAGCAGAAAGAGAGGCCTTTGTAAATCTGATCAAAGCCTTTGAGCTTACCATCACATCCCTGAGAGGCTGGAATGAAGCTATTATTACCCGGGGAGGGGTGTCTGTTAAAGAAATCAATCCCTCTACCATGGAATGTAAGAATCATCCTGGCATTTATTTTGTGGGAGAAGTTCTGGATCTGGATGCAAAAACCGGTGGATTTAACCTGCAGATTGCCTGGTCAACAGCCTATCTTGCAGGAATCAGTGTTTGATTATATAATGAAAAACAGAGTAAATATGAAGGAGAAAAACTATGGGATACAGTGTGGCAATTGATGGACCTGCAGGAGCCGGAAAAAGCACCATCGCAAAGAAAGTGGCAAAAGAAAAAGATTTTATTTATATCGATACAGGTGCAATGTTCCGTGCAATGGCGGTTTATTTTCTTAGATGTGGAATCGCTGCAGATGACCATGAGAAAATCAGTGAAGCGGTTAAAGATGTGAATGTTACCATTTCCTATGTAAACGGAGAACAGCAGGTGTTTTTAAATGGTGAAAATGTAACAGGACAGCTTCGAACAGAAGAGGTTGGAAATATGGCATCTGCAAGCTCAGTGAATGGTGATGTGCGTAAAAAATTACTGGAATTACAGCGCAAACTGGCGGTGACAGCAAATGTTGTGATGGATGGCCGCGACATTGGTACGGTAGTGCTTCCAAATGCAGATGTGAAAGTTTATTTAACAGCAAGCGTAGAAGTACGTGCACAGAGAAGATACAAAGAACTCATTGAAAAGGGTCTGAGTGCAGATCTTGAACAGATTAAAAAAGATATTGAAGAAAGAGATTACAGAGATATGAATCGTGACATTGCACCCCTTCGTCAGGCTGAAGATGCTGTTTTGGTAGATTCTTCTTATATGACCATTGACGAAAGTGTACAGGCGATTCTTGATCTGATCAAATAGGAGATTTCATGGAAGTAAAACTTGCAAAAACCGCCGGATTCTGTTTTGGTGTCAAAAGAGCAGTTGATACGGTATATAAAGAGGCTGAAAAAAATAGTGAAAGGATTTATACCTTTGGGCCGATTATCCATAACGAACAGGTAGTAGAAGACCTGGAAAAAAATGGGGTTTTCGTGGTAAATACCATAGAAGAATTAAAGTCATTAAAAAGCGGTACAACAGTGATCGTGCGTTCTCATGGTGTGGGAAAAGGGATTTATGATCTGATGGAAGAGTGCGGACTGAAAATCGTAGATGCGACATGTCCCTTTGTAAAGAAAATTCACAGAATTGCAGAACGTGAAAGCAAGTCAGGAAAACGCATTATCATCATCGGAAATGACAAGCATCCGGAGGTGGAAGGTATCAAGGGATGGGTGTGCGGACAGGCAACTGTCATCGAAACATTTGAGGAAGCCCGTGGGTTTGTTGCCGGAAATGATGAGCAGCTTTGTATTGTGTCTCAAACGACATTTAATTACAATAAATTTCAAGATTTAGTTGAAATTATCCGTGAAAAAGGGTATGATGTAGAGAGTATAAATACGATTTGCAATGCGACTGAGGAACGCCAGACCGAAGCCAAACTCATTGCCGGTACCGTTGACAGTATGATCGTCATCGGAGGTAGTCATAGTTCTAATACGCAGAAGTTATTCGAGATTTGTAAAAAAGAATGTGAAAATACTTATTATATTCAAACCTTGGAAGATCTTGATGCTGAAGGTCTGAAAGGGTCGGAGTGTGTAGGTATTACCGCAGGGGCTTCCACCCCAAACAATATTATTGAGGAGGTTCAAAAACATGTCAGAATTAAGTTTTGAACAGATGTTGGAAGATTCATTGAAAACTATTAGAACAGGAGAGGTTGTCGACGGAACAGTTATCAGCGTTAAAGAAGACGAAGCTGTTTTAAATATTGGTTACAAGTCTGACGGTATTCTTACAAGAAGCGAATACACAAACACTGCAAACGTTGATCTTAGAACACTCATTAACGTTGGCGACACAATGGAAGTGAAAGTTCTGAAAGTGAACGATGGAGAAGGCCAGGTTCTCTTAACATATAAGAGACTTGCAGCTGAAAAAGGAAGCAAGAGATTAGAAGAAGCTTTCGAAAACAAAGAAGTATTAACAGCTAAAGTTGCAGAAGTATTAGCTGGCGGATTAAGCGTTGTTGTTGATGAATCCAGAGTATTCATCCCGGCAAGCCTTGTATCTGATACTTACGAAAAAGATTTAACAAAATATGCTGATCAGGAAATCGAATTTGTAATCAGCGAATTCAATCCAAAGAGACGTCGTGTGATCGGTGACAGAAAACAGCTTTTAGTTGCTAAGAAAGCCGAAGCACAGAAAGCATTATTTGATAAGATCGCAGTTGGCGATGTTGTTGAAGGTACAGTGAAGAATGTGACAGATTTTGGTGCATTCATCGATTTAGGTGGTGCTGATGGTCTCCTTCATATTTCTGAAATGTCTTGGGGAAGAATTGAAAGCCCTAAAAAAGTTTTCAAAGTTGGTGAATCTGTAAAAGCATTTATCAAAGACATTAACGGAACAAAAATTGCTCTTTCTATGAAATTCGAAGATGCAAATCCTTGGAAAGACGCAGATGTGAAATATGCTGTTGGTAATGTAGTAGAAGGTAAAGTCGCTCGTATGACAGACTTTGGTGCATTTGTAGAATTAGCAGCAGGTGTTGACGCACTTCTTCACGTTTCTCAGATTTCTAAAGAACATGTTGAAAAACCAGCTGATGTATTAAGCATTGGTGATGTGATCACAGCTAAGATTGTTGATTTCAATGAAGAAGATAAGAAGATTAGCTTATCCATCAAAGCTTTAGCTCCAGCAGCTGAACCGGTTGTGGAAGAAGCAGATGTTGCTGATGTAGATATCGATGCAGTTGCAGCAGACGCTGAATAATCCTAGCGATACTAGGTAGTAAATTGCAGGGCATACGTTTTGTATGCCCTGATTTTTGTTAGAAAGGATCAGACAAAAAATGGCACATTTTACCTTTCGTGGCGGAATTACCCTTCGTGAACAGAAAGAACGAACAAAAGATCTTCCTATCAGGGAAGTATTGCCGGGAAAAACTCTTGTTTTTCCCTTAAGACACCGTGAAAATGCTCTGGTCATTCCGGGAGAATATGTACTGGCAGGACAGCTGCTCGCAAGATCTGATGATGAGTCTATGTCAAGAATCCATTCTTCGGTATCAGGAATTGTAAAATCCATTGAAAATCGTATGACAATTTCCGGTGAAAGTGTTCCAAGTATTGTCATCGAGAATGATGAAAAATATAAGGAAATAGATTTTGGTGATTTTGTAGAAGCAGATGATTTGGAAAACCACCAGATTCTTGCCAGAATCATGAGCGCGGGGGTTGTAGATACGGCCAGCGCAGGAGAGCCTGTATGTTATAAGCTGGATGTAAAAGAGCCAAACAAAATTCGTCACATTATCGTAAACTGCGCAGAATGCGAACCGTATTTGACTTCGAAATATCGATGCGCAGTGGAACGTCCGGAGTGGATCGTAGAAGGGTTAAGAATTTTGCTTAAAATGTTCCCAAATGCCAAGGGGATTTTAGCAATTGAAAATGAAGCGCAGGAAGCAATTACTTCCCTGCAAAAAATTTTGGCAGACTCACGAAATATGAAAATAATACCGATGAAGAATAAATATCCTCAGGATACTGAGAGAATGTTGATTTACTCCTGCACCGGTAAGATGATAAATTCTGGAAAAACAGCGGAAGACGCGCGCTGTATTGTACTAAGTTCGGATACTGTTTATGCAATCTGTAATGCGGTGACCTTTGGAAAACCAATGTATAAAAGACTTTTCACAGTTTCCGGTGACTGCATTCAGAATCCGTTAAATATGGAGGTTTCTGTAGGTTCCATGATTTCCGAACTGATTTCTTCCACAGGAGAGTTTTTGGAAACTCCTGATAAATTACTGTGCGGAGGTTCCATGACGGGTGTATTGCTTAAAAATCTGGAGATTCCGGTCACAAAGGAAATGACAGCTGTTTTATGCCTGAGGGATGACTACAAACGTCCAAAGCATACATCGATGTGCATCGGATGCGGTTTTTGCGTGGATGTTTGTAACGAGCAGCTTCTTCCAACAAAGCTTGCAGGCTATGCTTTGGCAGGTAAAAAAGATAAGTTTGTCGAATTGGGAGGCATGGAGTGCTGCGAATGTGGTTCCTGCAGCTATATTTGTCCTTCCAGAAGAAGTCTGACACAGATTATCCGCATGATGAAAAATGAGATAAAAGCGGAAAAAGAAAGTTAGGAGGAGCGTATGGAACAGACAATTTATGGAACAAGCGCCCCTCATATGAAGGGCAGAATGTCAACAACTAAAATTATGCTGTGTGTGATTGCGGCACTGATTCCTGCGGGAATTTATGGCGTATGGCGTTACGGAATGAATGCCGGTCTGATTATTTTGGTAACCTGTGCCTGTGCAGTTGGAACAGAAGTTTTATTTCAGCTGATCACCAGACAGCCTTTGACTTTAAAGGAGTGCAGAACGCTTCTGACGGGGCTTATCATGTCCTATTGTCTGCCGCCTGAGCTGCCTTTGTACATTGCGGCACTGGCTGGATTGGGTTGTGGTCTGATCATGCAGCTGAGTTTAAAGTTCTTTCATAAAAATGTGGTCAGTCCGGTGATTTTAACAAGACTGATCTTGATGTATGCATTTGAGACAGAAATGTCAAGCTATGTGTTTGACGGGCTTACCATGGCAACGCCGCTGGCAGTTTTAAAAGAAGAAGGAGCGGTGAATACCTTATATATGATTTTTGGTAATACGGGAGGCTGTATTGGAGAGGGCTCTGCAATTCTTCTGTGTGCAGGAGCAATTTTCCTGATCATGATGGGCCTGATGGACTTTCGTGTTACGGGAATGTATTTATTCTCCTTTGCGGCCGTGCTGGCTGTTTGCGGAGGACATGGGTTAAGTTCGTATTATCTAACTGCCCAACTTGCAGGCGGCGGATTTATGCTTGCCTTATGGTTTATTGCACCGGCATATTCCACGCTTCCGATCACAAAAGACGGACGATGGCTTTACGGAATCGTTCTTGGAGGACTGACAGGGGTGTTCCGATTATTTGGACCGTCAGCAGAAAATCTTTGTTATGCGATTTTACTTGCAAACCTGACAGTGCCGGTTCTTGAAAAAATAACAATTCGCCGTCCATTTGGCGTAGAGAAGGGTCGTTTATGATTGCATTCTTAAAAGGAACCATTGAAGAAATCAGTGAAAAAAGTATTTTTCTGGATGTGAATGGGATTGGGTATGAAATTTATATGCCAACGGGAAGTGCATCCATGCTGCCGGGTGTGGGAGAGAAAATCAAGATTCACACCTATTTGCAGATCAGCGAAAACGGCATTGGTCTCTATGGTTTTTTGTCAAAAGACGAATTAAATGTATTTAAGCTGCTGATCACAGTGAATGGAATCGGTCCCAAAGGTGCTGTGGGAATCTTATCGGCTCTTTCAGCCAATGAACTTCGCCTGGCAGTTCTTTCAGATGATGACAAGGCCATTGCAAAAGCACCGGGAATTGGTGCCAAAACAGCGAAAAAATTGATTCTGGAGCTGAAAGATAAATTCCATTTAGAAGACGCACTGGAAGAGTTTACAGAGCCTGCAAAAGCAGTACAGAGTGTCGGAAAAGAAATGAATGATGCCCATGTGGAAGCAGTACAGGCACTGGTTGCCCTTGGATATTCCAATTCAGATGCATTAAAAGCAGTAAAGCTTGCAGATACAGGAGCGCAGAAAAATACAGAAGAATTATTAAAAGCAGCATTGAAACAGCTGGCATTTTTATAGGAATGTAGTATATGAAAAAACGGATTATGACAGCAGAAATTGCCATGGAGGATTCAAAAATAGAAACCTCCTTGCGTCCATTGTCTTTAAATGAATATATTGGTCAGGAAAAAGCAAAGGAGCATTTACGGATCTACATAGATGCAGCCAAAGCCAGAGGTGAAGCCTTGGATCATGTACTTTTTTACGGGCCTCCGGGACTTGGAAAGACGACCCTTGCCGGCATCATTGCTAATGAAATGGGCGTTAATATGAAGGTGACCAGTGGACCGGCCATTGAAAAACCGGGTGAAATGGCGGCGATCTTAAACAATCTTCAGGAAGGAGATGTACTCTTCATTGACGAAATTCATCGTCTGAACCGTCAGGTGGAAGAAGTATTGTATCCTGCAATGGAGGATTTTGCCATAGACATTATGATAGGAAAGGGTGCATCGGCCCGTTCTATTCGTCTGGATCTGCCTGCATTTACACTGGTTGGAGCTACAACGAGAGCAGGACTTCTGACTGCACCTCTTCGTGATCGTTTCGGGGTAGTACATCATTTGGAATTTTATACACCGGAGGAGCTGCAGACCATCATCGTGCGTTCTGCAAAGGTTTTGGATGTTGAGATCGATCAAAAAGGTGCTTATGCAATGGCAAGAAGAAGCCGCGGTACGCCAAGGCTGGCTAACAGACTTTTAAAACGCGTGCGTGATTTCGCACAGGTAAAATATGATGGTGTGATCACAGAAGAAGTGGCGAATTTTGCCCTGGATCTGCTGGATGTGGACAAATACGGTCTGGAACAGCTGGATCGAACCATTTTACTGACGATTATTGAGAAATTTGCAGGAGGTCCTGTGGGGCTTGATACATTGTCGGCAGCAATCGGAGAGGATTCCGGTACCTTAGAGGATGTTTATGAACCATATTTGATCAAAAATGGCTTTTTAAACCGCACACCAAAGGGGAGAGTGGCAACGGAGTTTGCCTATAGACATTTAGGAATCCCGAAAGAAGATGAGTGAGGAAGAAAAATGGCAAAAAATATTACTGAGGTTGTGATTGCCGGAAAGATCATTTCCATTTCCGGTGATGAAGATGCAGCTTATATGACTGAGGTGGCTGCGTTTATTAACGACAAGCTTTTAGAACTTCAGAAAACAGTAAATTATGGAAAATTATCCGGAGACCAGAAGCAGATTCTGTTAGGCATGAATCTTGCGGATGAGTATTTCCGGGAAAAGAAGAAAAATGAAATTCTGGAAGCAGAGCTGGAATTAAAGGATAAAGAACTGTACAGCTTAAAACATGAGCTGATCAACCTGCAGCTTGATCTGGAAAAGCTTCAGAAAGAAACAAAAACAAAGGGAAAAGAATGAGAAAAACAGAACTTTTAGCTCCGGCTGGTTCCATGGAAAGCTTAAAGGCAGCGGTAAATGCCGGTGCAGATGCCGTATACATTGGCGGAACCAGGTTTGGAGCCCGTGCTTATGCAAACAATTTGATAGAAGAGGACATGAAATGGGCCATTGATTATGCCCATTTACATGGCGTGTCCCTATATATGACGATCAATACGCTTCTAAAGGAACGTGAACTGGAAGAAGACCTGTACAATTACGTGAAGCCTTACTACGAACAAGGACTGGATGCGGTGATTGTGCAGGATTTTGGCGTTTTAAAAGCCCTTTCAGAATGGTTTCCGGATCTTCCGCTGCATGTATCTACCCAGATGACGGTTACGGGTTCGGAAGGCTTTGAGTTTTTGAAGGATTTTCCTAATGTAACACGAATTGTTACTTCCAGAGAGCTTTCCCTGGAGGAACTTGCACACATCAGAAATACAACGGATTTTGAAATTGAAAGCTTTATTCATGGTGCTCTTTGCTATTGCTACTCCGGTCAGTGCTTATTTAGCAGTGTCATTGGGGGGAGAAGCGGCAACCGTGGACGTTGTGCCCAGCCATGCCGTCTGCCTTATGAGGTTCTGGAACATGGAAAACGAATCTCATCAGATCAAGAAAAATATATTTTAAGCCCAAAGGATATGAACACGCTGGAAATTCTGCCGCAGCTTCTGGATCTTGGAATTGATTCTTTAAAAATTGAAGGAAGAATGAAGCGTCCGGAATATACCGCAGGAGTTGTCAGCATTTATCGTAAATATATTGATAAATATATGGAATCCGGAGGAAAAGACAGGAAAATCCTGAAGCAGGATATTCAGGATTTGGAGGAGCTTTTCCGAAAGAGGGGCTACAGCCAGGGTTTTTACGTACAGCATAATGGACGAAATATGATGGCTTTATCAGCACCATCCAATGAAAAAGAAGAGACAGAACGCAGTGCTTACATGGATGCTCTTTACGAGAAGTATGTAGAAAACGGAAAACAGGAGAAAATTAAGGGAATCTTAGAAATTTCGACAGAAAATCCTATGAAACTGCTGTTACAATGGAATCAGCTGGAGGTGGAAGTTTTTGGGCAAACAGCAAGTCAGCCTAAAAATCGTCCAATGACGGCAGAAGATTTTGAAAAACAGCTTCGCAAAACGGGAAATACACCATTTGAATTTGAAGAGCTGAAAATTTTGATGGATGGAGAGGTATTTGTTCCAAATGGTGCCATTAATGAGCTTCGAAGAAATGGTTTAGAGGCATTAGAGAAGGCAGCCATAAGCAAGTATCGCAGAACTGCCTCAAAGAAACTTGAAAAACGAAAGGATTCTATAAAAGGCATTTCGGAAGAACCGGAAAATTGGCAGCCGGCATTTCATGTTTCTGTGGAAACAAAAGAACAGCTAAATGCAGTGTTAGATTCTGATCTGCCGGAAAGTATTTATGTGGACAGCAGCTGCATGAGCATGACAGAGCTTGCAGATTACTGTAAGAAACCGGAGTTTTCCGATATCCTTGAAAAACAGGGGCTGTTCTATATTTTACCTCCTGTATTTCGTATGGAAACAGCTGCAAGGTATACAGAAGAATATAAACGCTTAAAAGAAATCCCGTGGACAGGATTTGTTGTAAAGAATCTGGAAAGCTATCAGTGGCTTTTGAAGATGAAAAATAAACTGCCGGTGATCATAGATGCAAATCTCTATACCTTTAATAGCCGGGCCGCAGCTTTTTGGAAAAGCCAGCCCAATGTGCTTTACGAAACCCTTCCGGTAGAATTAAATGCAAAAGAATTAAAGATGAGGGGTTGTGAGGATGCCGAATTAATTGTTTATGGACATTTGCCGATGATGACAAGTGCAGGCTGTGTTTATAAGTCTTTAAAACACTGCAGAAAGAGTGATAAACGTACTTTTGGACCAGAGGACTTTTATCGCATTAAAGATCGAAAAAACATGAAATTTGCGGTAAAGCCGGTCTGTCAGGAATGTTATAATGTCATTTATAACAGCCAACCGTTAAGCTTTCTGAATCTAAGAGATCAGGTGGCAGCTCTGGCACCAGGTTCTTTGAGACTAAGCTTTACTATGGAAAACGAAGTCCAGACAAAGGATGTATTAAATCGTTTTGAAAAGAACTATATTCACAAATCCCGGGTGGAAGAGTTTGCTGATTTTACCCGAGGACATTTTAAACGAGGAGTAGAGTAATTTGACCAATCTGATTGTAGAATTGTCAAAATATGCGCTGATTTTATTGATGGCATTATATACCTGTATGACATTTCTTTCTTTTCGTGCAAAAACAAGAAAAATGTCTGATCTTATGCTGGCAGAGATGACCTTTATGATGCTGCTGCTTCAGTTTGTGGCTTATCTTGTGCTTTATCTGAAACTGGGCGAACGGGAAGAGATGATCTATTATTATGGTTTTCAGGCCCTGTTTTTGATATTGGTCACACTGTTATGGAGGCTGTTTTATAAGAATATTCACAGCACCCTGTTATCCAATATGTGCATGCTGCTCAGTATCGGCTTCATTATGTTGACGAGAATCGATATAGAACAGTCTGTGAGACAGTTTAAAATGGTGGTCATAGCAATGATCGTCAGTATGATCGTACCGCTGGTTATCCGAAAATGGAAAAGCTGCTGTAATTTTGATACAGTTTATGGAATTGTTGGAGTCCTGATGCTGGGAGCGGTGCTTGTGTTAAGCTCGGCCACTTATGGTGCCAATATTTCCTTTACCATTGCAGGGGTTACACTGCAGCCTTCCGAATTTGTAAAAATCTTATTTGTATTTTACGTGGCAGGAAGATTTTACAGGTCAGTGGAATTTAAGGATGTGGTTGTGACAACCATTTTTTCAGCGGCTCATGTATTGATCCTGGTTGCATCTACAGATTTGGGCGGTGCTCTGTTGTTTTTTGTTACTTATCTGGTCATGATTTATGTGGCAACGAAAAAAGCTGTTTATTGTGCAGCAGGTATTGGGGCAGGCTGTGCGGCAGGCGTTTTGGCATACAATCTGTTTTCCCACGTTCAGGTTCGAGTGCTGGCATGGGCTGATCCATGGAGCTGTATTGACGATGAAGGATACCAGATTGCACAGTCTCTTTTTGCAATCGGTACCGGGGGATGGACAGGCATGGGTCTTGGTCAGGGAATGCCAAAGAGTATTCCGTTTGTGGAAAAGGATTCTGTTTTTTCGGCAATTTCTGAGGAAATGGGAGGCATTTTTGCCATTTGTGTCATTCTGATCTGTATGTGTATCTTTCTGGCATTTTTTAATCTTGCCATGAAAGTGAAAAATAAATTTTATTGTTATATTGCTATGGGACTTGGGACCATGTATGCTACCCAGGTTCTTTTGACTGTGGGTGGTGTAACAAAGTTTATACCGCTGACAGGGGTTACCTTGCCCCTTGTCAGTTATGGAGGAAGCTCCATGATGTCAACATTGATCATATTAGGGATTGTTCAGGGAATCAGCCTGATCATCCGTGATGAGGAGTTAGAAGTTGAGAGAGAACAAAATCGACTTGAACGAGAAAAACGAAAAAAGATCAGACAAAAAGAAAAACAAAAAGCCTAAAAATCAGGAAATGCTTTATGTTGCCTATATTTTTGTGGGCATCTTTGTGTGTATGATCGGCTATTTTGTATATTTTCAGACTATGGTCAGCAGCAATGTAATCACAAGTCCTTATAATAAACGTCAGGATACCTTTGCGGACCGTGTGATTCGCGGTGATATCAGATCCGCCGACGGAGAAGTGCTGGCTTATACGAATGTGTCGGAAGATGGGACGGAAACAAGGGTTTATCCTCAGGATGATCTGTTTGCCCATGCTGTAGGTTATGCATCTCATGGAAAGAGCGGGATTGAGCTTCTGGCAAATTATCAGCTGTTAAGCTCACATGCCTATTTTCTGGAAAGATTTGTCAATGAGGTGCAGGAAAAGAAAAATTATGGCGATACTGTCATTACCACATTAAATTATCAGCTTCAAAAGACTGCTTATGATGCGCTGGGAGATTACCGTGGAACTGTGATCGCACTGGAACCATCCACCGGAAAAATTCTTGCTATGGTGTCAAAGCCGGATTATAACTTAAACCGGATCAATACCAGCTGGAAAGAAATTTCAGGCAGCAGTGACAGTGTATTGCTGAATCGTGCAGTGCAGGGACTTTATCCGCCGGGTTCTACCTTTAAGATTCTTACGCTTTTAGAATACATAAGAGAGGGCAATGATATCGAAAACTGGACTTATGAGTGCGATGGAAGCTATGAGGCAGATGGAGTTACCATTAACTGTTATCACGGAAAGAGCCATGGCACCGTAGATCTGAAAACCGCCTTTGCAAAATCATGCAACGGTGCTTTTGCAAAGATGGGAATGGAAATTGATAATATTGAGTTCATGCATACCTGTAATAAGCTGTTGTTTAATACGGATTTGCCGCTGGATATTCCGTTTAAACAGAGCTCTGTCAGTCTGGATGAAGATTCTGAAACCGGTACTATTATGCAGACTGCCATTGGTCAGGCAACAACGGAGGTGACACCTATGCATATGGCGCTGATCACTGCTGCCATTGCAAACGGTGGCAATCTCATGGAACCTTATCTGATCGATTCTGTTGAAAATTATACAGGTCAGAAGGTAAAAAAATATATGCCTTCTGCTTACGGAAAGCTTTTGAGTGCAGAAGAGGCAGCTGTTCTTACAGAGTACATGACAGAAACAGTTCTTTCGGGAACGGCTTCAAAGCTTGCGGATGCTCCATATACTGCTGCCGGAAAAACCGGTACAGCAGAATATACGACAGATAAATCAAAAAGCCATGCCTGGTTCGTGGGATTTTCCAATGTGGAATCTCCGGAGCTGGTGGTGTGTGTGATCGTGGAAGGTGCAGGTGCCGGAAGCGAATATGCAGTACCGATTGCAAAGAAGATGTTTGATGCATATTATGCAGGTCCAACTTCGAATATTAATAATTAATTAAGAATGTGTTACAATCAAGATGTTGTATAAAATTTAAAAATTTGCTATAATGCTATCAAGTCTTAGTAAGACACACCAGCAGACATAGGAGGTTTTGCAATGATAGAGGCAACGAGCTGCGGTGGTGTGGTAATATTTCGAGGTAAGATTCTTCTTTTGTACAAAAACTATAAAAATAAGTATGAAGGATGGGTATTACCCAAGGGAACTGTAGAGGCAGGAGAGGATTATAAAGAGACTGCCACCAGAGA
>ERZ1032130.293-NODE-293-length-13693-cov-4.881581_pt1 | contig 13693 bp, 7 predicted proteins | sample MGYA00517879_ERZ1032130 | MGnify/ENA primary metagenome ERZ1032130 (study PRJEB33719, sample SAMN04262597) | wastewater metagenome | biome: rural village; feature: animal feces; material: feces | host: Bos taurus | place: El Salvador | collected 2012-01-31 ...
GTCTTTTTGAAGCAAACACTTTCATTCTTGCCACAACAGCTACTATTGGCGAGCACGCGCTGATAATTGCTGATTCGCTTGCGAATCAGCAATTTACGAACTTAAAAGTTCGCAAATCGCTGGCAAACTTTCTGAATACAAAATTTATATTCTACTATATGTTTATCGTAGATGAATTCTGCAAAAACAACACAAATGTATCAGGATTTGCATCAGTGGATATGGGTAAATTAAAGCGAATGCCATTTCCCATACCTCCGATGGAGTTGCAGGAGAAGATTGTAGGGATTCTTGACCGCTTTGAGACATTGGTGAATGATCTTAGCAAAGGACTTCCGGCAGAGATTGAAGCGGTGAAAGAGCGATATGAATATTACAGAAATAAGTTGCTGACATTTAAGGAAATTCCGGCATGAATACATTTCTGAAAAATAAAGGTAATTGCAGAAGTCTGAGGGTGTATAGGGTGGCGAAGATAATCTACGACATCACGTATCTCTTCACGCGGCGCTTTCTAAACCCACACGACCGCACCACCGACCAGATGGTGCAAGCGGCACGTAGCGGAAAGCAGAACATAGTGGAAGGCAGCAAAGCAGCCACCACATCAAGCGAAACCCAGATAAAGCTCACTAATGTGGCAAAAGCGAGTCTGCAAGAGTTGCTTGAAGATTATGAAGACTATCTGCGAGTGCGCGACCTATCAATTTGGGATAAAAATAGCGCAAAGGCACTGCAAACGCGCGAGTTTTGCGCCACACACCTTGATGATGCCTATTACCGTCAGGCAGTGAAAGTGCGAAGTGATGAAACTGTGGCAAATATTGCCATTATTCTAATACACCAAGCCGATGTGCTTCTTCAGGGCTTGCTCGTAAGGCAACAAAGCGACTTCCTCACCGAAGGCGGCATAAGGGAGCAAATGTCGCAGGCAAGGCGCCAGTGGCGAAGTAGCCACACTGGGAGCAGTGCCCCAGCTGCGAGCGTCAGCGAGCAAAGCCCGAGTGCTCCGAGTGCTCCGAGTGCTCCATCAAATAACCCAAATACCCCCAAGCGACAATGAAAGAATACGATTGCATCTCACAAAACACGGAATCCACTGTAGTGGCTGAATTTGAGGGCGGCTATTACAGCAGCGCCCAATATCAGAGCGAGGCTGAAATGGAAGCCGACTTTATCAAGCGGCTTCAGCGCCAAGCCTACGAATATCTGCCTATCTCCACTGAAAAGGAGTTGATCAGCAATCTCCGCACCCGGCTCGAAAGGCTCAACAATCTGCGCTTTACCGACAAGGAGTGGAACGTGTTTTTCAAGAAATACCTCGGCAACCCCAACGATGGCATCGTGGAAAAGACCCGCACCATTCAGGAAGACCACAAGAAGGTGCTCACGCGCGACGATGGCTCGTTTGTTAACGTATATCTTATCGACAAAGAGAATATTCACAATAATTCGCTGCAAGTAATCAACCAATATGTGCCTGAGGGTGGCAGCCACGAAAACCGCTATGATGTGACTATCCTTGTGAACGGTCTGCCTCTTGTGCACGTGGAGCTGAAACGCCGTGGAGTGGAAGTGCGCGAAGCCTTCAACCAAATTCGCCGCTACAACCGCGAATCGTTTTGGGCAGGCTGTGGACTCTTTGAATTTGTGCAGATTTTCATCATAAGCAACGGCACTCTCACCAAATATTACAGCAACACCACTCGCGACAGCCATGTGAAGCAGCAAAACAAGGGCAGCAAGAAGCAAACGAGCAATTCGTTTGAGTTCACCTCCTACTGGGCATTGCTCGACAATGAGCCGATACGCGACCTTGTGGATTTCACCCAAACGTTCCTCTCGAAGCACACGCTGCTCAATGTGCTCACCAAATACTGCGTGTTCACTGCCGAAAATCTGCTGCTTGTGATGCGTCCATACCAAATAGCAGCCACCGAGCGCATCATTCAGCGCATTCGCACATCGAGCAATCTCAAGACATGGGGCAAGCGTGATGGTGGCGGCTTCATTTGGCACACTACAGGCTCTGGCAAGACGCTCACCTCGTTCAAGACCGCCCGCTTGGCTTCGGCAATGGAAGAAATCGACAAAGTGCTTTTTGTGGTTGACCGCAAAGACCTCGACTATCAGACGATGAAAGAGTATGACCGCTTCGAGAAAGGTGCTGCCAACTCCAACACATCGACCGCCGTACTCACCCGCCAGCTCAACGACCCGAATTGCCGCATCATCATCACTACAATTCAAAAACTATCGAACTTTGTAGGCAAAAATGCCACGCACAAGATCTATAATGAGCATGTGGTGATGATTTTCGACGAGTGTCACCGCTCGCAATTCGGCGATATGCACCGCGCCATAGTGAAGAAGTTCAAAAAATACCATATCTTCGGCTTCACAGGTACGCCTATATTCCCCGACAATGCCGGTGCAATACGCAACATAGAATTCACCACTACCGAGGGTACTTTTGGCGACAAACTGCACAGCTACACCATCGTTGATGCCATTCGCGACGGCAATGTGCTGCCCTTCCGCGTGGATTATATCCGCACTCTGCGCCCCGAGGACGAAATCAAGCACGAAAGCGTTCCGGCAATCGACCAGGCGAAAATCTTAATGGACCCTCGCCGCATCTCTTTTATTTCAAAATATATCCTCGACCACTTTGCGCAAAAGACAAAGCGCAACGAGCAGCACTACGACTTCAACCGCCTCGCCAACATCAGCACCGTGGCAAAGGGCAGAAAAGACGTTGAAGAAATCAAGGTGAAAACCAAACTGCAAGGCTTCAACTCTATTTTTGCCGTAGCAAGTATTCCATTCGTGAAACTCTATTACACCGAATTGATGCGACAAATGGAAGAACTGCCCGAAAACCGACGGCTGAAGATAGCCACAATCTTCAGCTATGCTCCCAATGAGGCTGAAGAAGACTTCGGTGGCGACGAAAACTCCGAAAACACCGACGGTCTCGACCAGTCGAGCCGCGACTTCCTTGAAAAGTGCATAGCCGACTACAACGCAATGTTTGGCACAAGCTACGACACATCGGCAGAGAAATTCCAGAACTACTATAAAGACGTGTCGCTGCGAATGAAGAACCGCGAGATAGATTTGCTCATAGTGGTGAATATGTTCCTCACAGGCTTCGATGCCACCACGCTCAACACGCTGTGGGTGGATAAGAATCTGCGTATGCACGGACTTATCCAAGCATACTCCCGAACCAACCGCATACTCAACAGCATCAAGAGCTTTGGCAACATCGTGTGCTTCCGCAACCTCGAACCTGCCACTAATGCCGCACTCGAGCTATTCGGCGACAAAGACGCGGGCGGGCTGGTGCTTATCAAGACCTTTGATGAATATTACAACGGCTACAAAAGCGAGAACGGAACAGAAACCCCCGGCTACAGGACATTAGTGGAAGAAGTGTTAGAAAAATTCCCTCTCGGGAAGTCAATTCTCGGTGAAAAAGCCGAAAAAGACTTTATCAAATTGTGGGGAACAATACTTCGATACAGAAACATATTGCAAAGCTTCGACCAATTCAAGGGTAAAGAAATCCTCACCGACGACCAATTCAAAGACTATCAAAGCATATACCTCGACCTTTACGACAAATATCGCCGACAAGGCAAGGGCGAAGCCGTGAATGTGAATGACGACATCGTGTTTGAGATTGAATTGGTGAAGTCGGTAGAAATCAACATCGACTACATTCTCTTCCTCGTGGCACAAAAGAACGGCGACTCGGCTCACGATGCTGAACTTATAGTAAAAATCAAGAAATCAATTGCTGCAACACCCGACCTTCGCGACAAAGAAGACCTCATTATGCAATTCGTGCAGAACACTTCAGCCGGAAGCGACATCAACGACGAATGGGCTGTGTATGTTCATCAAAAGTTGGGTAAGGAACTACAAGAACTTATCGCAACCGAAAACCTGAAGCCCGAGCAGACCATGGAATTTCTCCGGCAGTCGTTCCGTGATGGCGAAATACGAGAGTCGGGCACAAGCATTGCCGGAATTTTGCCTCCAATACCGCTGTTTGGCGCAGGTGGCAGTCGTGAAGCAAAAAAACGCATAGTAACCGAGAAACTGAAAGCACTTTTCAAGCGCTTCTACGACCTTTGTGGCGGAGTGTTCCCATTTCCCGACTTGATGTAGCTAAAGAAAGGGATTGATAAGGTTACCAGAATTTGTTTTGGGTGGGGTTGTACTCGAAGCCGGCTGTGGCGAGGGTGGCTTCGAGGGTGGCGCGGTCCACACTGAGGGAGGCGCACAGCTCGTCGAGCGAAGGGTATTCGTCGCGCAGTTTCATGTTGATGAAGCTCATGAGCATCATCGGGTCTTTTGGCAGATTTTCCATAATTTTCAATTGTCGATAGGTGTCGGCTGGCAGAGTGGGGATTCGGTTTCAGTCTGCAAGCTCGTCGTTTGTTTCCACAAAAGTAATGAAAATTTGTGCAAACCGGAAGCAGAGAGCCAAATTTATTTGAGCGCTATGCTGAGGCGCAGCCAAATTTATCAAAAAAGCGCGAGAGTGCCAATTTTCGGCAGCAAAAGCAGCGCCTGATATGCAGCAAGGGCGTGCCGCTCGGTGAGTGAGGCACGCCCTTTGTAGCTATTGGTGATACTTTGCTCTTAGAAGAGCACCGTCGGGTTAGGATTGATGCAGATACCGTAAGCCTGGTCGGTAAGAGCAGGGATATCCTTGATTACGCCGGCCGCGTAGTCATAGTAGTGGATACCCTTGGTGAGCGACTCGCCGGTATTTGGCATAAAGCCGAAATACACGTTTCCGTTGCGCTCATCGATGGCAAACTGAGTGACGTAGAGAGCCTCGAAGCTGGCCGGAGTTCCAGCCACGGGAGCGGCATCGTGATTGAATATCTTGTTGTAGTCGGTGGGATTAAGGCCAAGTTCGAATGCGGGGATAGGATACTGGGCGAATCCTGTGCCGGCAGCGCCCGAGGTGAGCCAGCAGTAGAACACGCCTCGCTTCTCGTCGAGCGTCATGGCCTTCATCGTCGAGCCGTTGAGCAGCACCTGAGTGGGGGCTTTGTCGGTCACGCCGATGTCGGAGTTGCGGAAGCGGAAAATGCCCGAGCCGTTGTAGTTCTTGGGCCACCACCAAGTTCCGTCGGCTTGCAGGGCGAGAGCCGAGTGCACGGCACCGTAGGCAATGCCACGTCCGTAGTATCCGAGCGAGTTGTTGGCGCAGAAGTATTCCTCGGGCTTGGTGTTGATGCGGGTTTCCTTCTTTCCGCGCTCGGTGAGAGGAATCACGCTGAAGCCGGTGTTGCGGTCGTTGTAGTAGAGGTAGTTATCAACCACGCAGCCGTTGAACGGGTCGCTGAAAGCGTGGCCTCCCACATTGGAGATCATGATGTTGGAATAGGAGCCGTCGGCGCTCATCACGGTGATTTTGCCGTCGCCGAGGATGCCGTCGTTATCCACCTGGTAGCAGAAGTTCTTGCCGCAGTCGAGGATATAGATATAGTCCTGGCCATCGACGGTGGCACAGAGGATGTTCTGCGGAGTGACACCGCTGCTCACGCCCATGTCGTAGGGCAGGTTCTTGGTGCCCTGGGGGAGCTCGCTGTCGTCGATGAGCTTGTAGGCCTTGATGTTGCCTCCATAGCAGGCATAATAGAGTGTGGGAGCAGCCTTGTGGGCGCCCACTTGCACATTCACATAGTTGTCGGCCAGGCGGCGGTTCTCGCCATCGACGTCGAAGTAGGTGAGCACCTCAATCTTCTGCGAGCCAATGTTCTTGAAGCGGAGCTTGCCGGGGTTGTCGATAGAGCCATCCTCATGCGAGTATCCCTCGAATGAGGTGATGGGAGTGCCATCGCTCTTCATAGTGCCTTCGGGCATTTTCCAGATGAACTTGCACTTGAGGTTGTCGGGGTTAGGCAGGGATATGTCGATGGTGATGTCCACATCGTTGATAACCACCGTCTCGGCGCTCGTCTCGGCCACCTTCATGGTAGGCACGATGTCCATGATGAGCACGGGATAGGAGCACGAGCCCACGCCATCGACGGTGAGCTTCACGGTGTATTGGCCCGAGCGGGCATATTTGTGAGTGGGGTTAGGCTCGGTAGAGGTAGCGCCGTCGCCGAAGTCCCACTTCACGGCACCGCTTTTCGAAGAGGTGTTCTTGAATTGCAGAGTCGATACGTAGTAGAAGTCGGTGCTGTATTCGTTGCCTTCGACGGCAAACGAGAAATCGACATCCTTCGAGGGGAAGTTCTGATAGTCGGGGGTGCTCTCCACACACGCCGTGGCTATCAGTGCCAAAATGGCTATGAATAGGAATTTTACACGTTTCATAATAATCGTTGATTTTGGCAAAAGTGTTATTTGAGTTGAATTTGCTTGTCGTCGGTGTCTTTACCAATCTTTCCGTTGGAGTCGATAACCCTGAACTGCGGAATGATGTAGTAGGTTCGCTTGAACTCAATCGAGTAGTTTGCGTCGGCGCTATTGAATACCCAAGCCTTGAAGGGAACCATCTCGGCAAGCTCTTTCCACAAGGGCATGTACTCGTGGCGCACACTTGTCACGGCGCCGCCTGTGTCGTCGCTGTAACGGCAGAAGATCCAGTGCGGGGCCTTATAGACGGGGTAAATTTTCTCGGGGTCGATGCCTTGCGGGGCGTCGTCCTTGGTGGCAATCTCATGCTCCACCTTCACGCCATCGACAACCGTTGCATAGTAGTAGCCAGTGATGGTCTTGGTATCGACCTCAAACCACAAGTCGCCCTTGGTGCTACCCGCATCTTGGCTGTCGCTGAATGGAATCGGGGTGAGCGTGGGATACTTAGCATTCACTGCGTCGATTTGCTCGCGAGTGAAGTCGTAATTGAGGTAGAGCTGGCGCAGTCCCGAGAGATATGTGCTGTCGGTAGTGAGGTAGCTCACCATCTTGTCGCAGAACTCCTTCTGGAAAGATGCGGGATAGTAGAGGTCGAATTTCTCCTGGTCCCACTCTACGGGCGAGGCCCAGGAAATTGGGCTGAGTGTGCTCGAGGTGGGGAAAGAGGCGTCGAGGTGATACTCGGTGCCGCTGAGCACGGCCTGCGAGTGGGGGAAAGAGCTCACGAGGTGCATACCGCGCACAGTGTCGTTGGCGGTGACGGTCTGCGTGTAGGCAGGCGAAGTGATGAGCTTCTGCGTAGCGGCAGCGCTCTCGGTGCTTGTAATCATAGCCCACACCTCGGTGTGGTCGATAGTGGCATCGGTGCTGGTGGTGTAGTATTTTGCGAGGAAAGAGGCATTGTCGCCAGCCGTGCACATAGTGCTTCCCAGCTCCCACGACACCGTGGGCAGCACCTGGCCGATTTCCATGTTGTCGGCAAAGGGGTCGTTGACCGAGCACGAGGCTGCTGCCAACATTCCCGCTGCGAAAAGTGCTATTTTACTATATAATTTCATAATTCTTATTGTCTTAAAAATAACGAGTTATCTAATGAATATTGAGTCATACCGGGAAGATAGGCTTATTCTCCCAGAGTAGAGCCCTCGGTGAGCGACGACACCTTTCCGCGCTCCTGAGCCCACTGCAGCGGCTTCTGGATCCACTTGTAGTTGGCGTAGGCGCCGAGGCGCTCCAGCTCCGAGCGGTTATACTTCATCTCGGTATCGGGGTCGGCGGGAATGCGCTGCACCCACAGGTTCTCCTTCTCGGCATCGGTGAGGCCATCGGTCCAGTAGGCGGCATAGAGGTTGTAGGGGCGGCGAAGGCTGCCATACACGATTTCCTGCTGGTCGCCGATGCCGTAGTTGTTTCGCTTGTTGGAGAAGTGGTAGCGGCGCATGTCGGTGAACTGCTCGGGCTGCATGTACATTGCGATATACTTCTGCGTCATGAGGTCGTAGAGCGAATACTCACTCTCATTGAAGAACCAGTGCTCGTTTCCGCGCTCGGTTACGGGGCGTATGTGCACCTCCTGCTTGCCACGGCGGTTGAGCACGCTATACTCCTCGTTGTTGAGGAAAGCCGCAACCTGTGCGTTCCACACTTCCTCAGCCGGGTGCTCGGTGGAGCCTACCGAGAAGCCTGCCAGCTCGGTGGGCTTGCCGTTCTCGCACTCACCGGGGTATTCAATGCCATAGTTCTTGGTGAGGGCTGCGCGGTGGCGCTCAATGTTGTACTGAGTAGCCTCCTTGGCGAGCTGGCAAGCGCCGGCCTTGTTGCCCTTCCAGTATTCAGCCTCAGCCTTGATGAAATAAAGCTCCTCCATGGTGAAGATGGGGTTGTAGCTGTCGTTGGAGCCCGAGTAAGCGCCCATGTAGAGGCTTGGGTAGTAGTCGGTTTTCATTGATGTGCCTGCGCCGATGTTGTTCTCAAGGAATCGCATGCGCACCGAGGCGTCGTTGTCGGGACCCTTGCGTGCAATCATGAGCAAGGGGATGCGCGGGTCATTGCCGTAGCCCTCGTTGCTCGTTGTAAACTCCTTGGAGAATCCGCCCTCGGCAGCAGTGCCCACGCCGTTGAGGCCGAGGCAATCCACGATGAAGTATTTCGACGGCACTGCGCTTTCGAGCAGGTTCTTGCGCGACTCCCAGCCATTGATGATTGGGTTGGCGATGCTCCAGGGGCTGTTCTGCTCATTTGTTCCACCATCGAAGTTGTAGCGGGGCTCATTGCCGAACCATGCGCCATAGAGCAGGTCGCCGGTGCGCCACTGGGCGATGGCTTTGTCGGCAGCGTCGATAATCTTCTGACAAGTTGCGCTTGAGGTGTCGATGTTGGGAATGTTGCGCAGAAGCACGCGGGCCTTGATGGCATATACCAAGCCTTTCCACTTCGAGAGGTCGCCGGCATACACGCGGTCTTGCTGCACGTCGATTGTCTGGTTGCTTCCAGCCTGAGTGAGATTCGTATCTTCAAATGCAGCGATAAGGTCGTCACACTCCTGAAGGAGCCAAGCATATACAGTGCCTTCGTTGTCATACTTCGGGCTATTCGACTTGTAAGCCTCGGTGAGAGGCATGTCGCCAAACATATCCACATTGAGCTGCGTGGAGAGCAGGCGAATGGTGCGACCGATAAGGATATAGTTGGGCGAGCCCACTTGCTCGGCTTGGGCGATGAGGTTCTTCACGTTCACGCCGATGTCGTAGAAGTGGCGGCGCCACTGCGGGTGTCGGTTCATGGTGAGGAACTCCCACTCGCTCTTGTAGGAGTAGGTTCCAATGGCGCTCTTGCCGGTGGTTGTGAGGCACTGCGAGAGGTAGATATAGTATTCGGCATGGTCGTAGGTGGCCTGCTGTGCGTAGAACACGATTGTGGGCAGGCCCGTCTGCAGCGACACGAAGTGGGCGCGGTCGGGGTTGACGTTGTCGTCGAGCATATCCACGCAACTTGAAGCGCCAAGGCAGACAACCAATGATGATAATATATATTTAAGCTTATTCATAATTCAAAGTGTGAGGAAGGGTTTAGAATGTTGCTTTCAGGTTGAAGTTGAAGCTGCGGGCGTTGGGCACCTGGTAGCGGTCGAAGCCACCCGAGCCCGAGCCGTAGGAGCTGCCCGCCTCAGTGACTTGCGGGTCGGAGCCCGAGTACTTGGTGAGCAGGAAGAGGTTGCGGCCGGTGAGCGACACATTGAGGCCCTTCACCGGGCAGCCCTTTGCGAGAAGCTTCGAGAGGTCGTAGCCGATGGTCACATAGCTGAGGCGAATGTAGGAGCCGTCCTCGATGAAATTCGACGACACGGGATCGTAGTAGTTTTTGATGAAGTTCTGGTCGAGGATTACCGGAGTGGTGTTCTTGCGGTAGGTTCCGTCGCCATTAGCCACCACGCCATTGAAGATAATCTCGCGGTTGCGGTACTTGTCGAAGAGGTGGTGCTGGCCATTGGAGATGAGGCTTGAGCCGGTGATGTTGACCACGTCGCCACCGCAGCGGCCGTCGAAGAGGAAGCCCAGTGTGAGCTCTTTCCAGCGGAAGTTGGAGCCGAGGCCGAGCATGAAGTCGGGCTCACGGTTGCCGATGTACACCTGGCGGGCGGTGTTGATAAGAGGAATACCGTCCTCGTTGCAGATTACGTTTCCGTCGGGGTCGCGCTGGTAGTCCTTACCGGTGATGGCTGTCGATGAGCCTCCGAGGAATGCAGTGGGGAAGATGCCGCCGTAGTTGGTTCCGTCGATTTGCGAAATCTGGTCGGGGAGCGACTTCACGCGGCCGCGGTTGAGCGAGAAGTTGGCGGTGAGGGTCCAGTCGAAGTCGGCAGTCTTGAAGATGTCCTGAGCCAGGGTTGCCTCGATGCCGTAGTTCTCCACGCAACCCTCGTTGCGGGTCTGGAGAATCTGTCCGGCAGCGGGCGACACGCGCACGGTTACAATCTGGTTATCGACCGAAGTGGAGTAGTAGGCGAGGTCGAGGCGTGTGCGGCTCTTGAAGAAACGCAGGTCGGCGCCAATCTCCCACGACTTGGTCATCTCAGGCTCGAGGTTGAGGGCCACGCCCACGGTGGGGTCGATACCCCAGCCGCCGTCGGGGAATGTTGACCAGTTCTTGTAGCTCTCGGTGAACTTGTAGGGTGTGCAGCTCTTGCCCACCTTTGCCCAGTTGCCGCGAATCTTTCCATAGGAGAAAATGTCGCTCTGAATCTTGAAAAGCTCAGAGAAGATAAGTCCGCCGGTGAACGAGGGATAGAAATATTTGTAATCAACTTGGCGCAGGGTAGAAGAGCCGTCGAGGCGGCCTGTCACCGACACCTGGGCGATACCCTTCCAGTCGAATCGCAGCTCGCCGAAGTAGCCATATTTGTTCCACTGCGAGTGGTTGAGATACATGTTGTAGCCGGCAGTAGAGGTATTGGTGAACGAGGCAGGGTCGATGTTCTGGAAGCTGTAGAAGTCGCCCTCGAGCATAAACTTCTGTCCGGCGAGCTGGGCGCTCAGCGACTTGTAGTTGGTCCAGTCGATACCGAAGAGCACATTCATGTTGAAGTCCTTGAAGAGCTCGCGCTGGTAGGTTGCGAGGAACTGAGCGTTGAATCGCTCGGAGCGCGAAGGCTGGAACGAGTAGGCGCCGAATTTATACTGATACTCCGAGAGGAAGTCGGCATCGGCCTCAAAGTCGGTCTGGCGGAAGCGCGGCACCACGGCGGCGTCGTACATGGAGTAGCCCTTGTCGTAGCTCACCTTTCCTGTGAGCACGAGGTTCTTAATAGGCTCATAGGAAATCTGGCCATTAAGCATGATGCGGGTGCCGGTTGTCTCGCTGCGGTCGTTGTAGCGGCCAAAGTAGGGCGAGATAGCAGCCGAGATGCGCTTGCTTGGGATGACCTGGCTCCAGTCGTCGTAGTAGGCGTCCCAGTTGTGGTAGCCCTCAGCCGTCTGATAGTCCGACATATTCTTGGTGATACCCCAGTTGTAGATCGACGACATTGAGTTGCCGAATCCGCGCGACTTGCTTTCCTTGAAGCTTGTGGAGAGCTGAATCTTCACCTTGTCCGACGGCTCGAAGTTGCCCTTGATGAACACGTTGAACTGGTCCTTGTAGTCCTCGGGCACCACGCCCTCGTTCTTCTGGTAGGAAACCGAGGCGTAGGCATTGGCCTTGGTGGTTCCGCCGGTCATCGAGATGTCGTATTTCTGGAGGAAACCGGTGCGGAGGAAGTCGCCCACGTTGTCATAGGTGGGCTGTCCGGCGGCGAGAGGTGCGCCCCAGCCACCGCTGCCCGAGTTGAGCACATAGAAGCCCTTGGTGCCGGGAGCGAAGCTGCTCTGAATCTCGGGCACGCGGGCTGCATTAGAGATTTCGAGAGTGGCATTGGCAGTGACGGTGAGCTTACCGTCCTTGCCGCTCTTGGTGACAATCATGATAACGCCGTTGGCAGCCTCCTGTCCGTAGAGAGCCGATGCAGCAGCACCCTTCAGCACGGACATCGACTCGATATCGTTGGGGTTGATATCGGTGAGCGACGATCCACCACCACGCACCGGCACGCCATCGATGATGATGAGCGGCTCATTGTTCTGCGAGGTGTTAATCGACGAGATGGCACGAATCTGAATGGTCTGCGACGCATTAGGCGAGCCACCTGTGCTGAGAATCTGCAATCCCGAAACCTTGCCTTGGAGAGTGCTCGCAAGGTTGTTTGATACTCCGGCACTGATCTCTTTGGAGTCGAGCTGCTGCACCGCAAAGTTCAGCTTCTTCTTCTCCTGAGTCTGTCCCATGGCAGTAACAACCACTTCGCCCAGCAACTGGGCATTGTCCTTCATAATGATTCGGAGCGATTGTTGTTTGCCCACTTTCACGTCTTGTTGCAACATACCCACATTTGTAATCGTCAGTACGTCGCTGTCCTTCACATCGAGGGTAAACTTACCGTCGAAGTCGGTAGCCACGCCGCGCTGGGTGCCCTTAACCATCACAGTAGCTCCAATGACGGGTTCATTGTCGCTCTCTGAGATCACGGTACCCGTGATGACACGTGCATAACCAGCCACCGCAAGGAACGAGAATAAAATTAGCAATAGCTGCTTCTTCATAACGAGTTAGTAATTTATTAGAGTTTATGATTCAGTTTTTAGTAAGTTAATTTGATATATTGTGCTAAAGTGTATTCTTATAGCTTAAAGGCAAACGCCCTTTTTTTCATTTGACAAATGTAGCACATAAATTCTCAAAAAAATAATCATAAAGGTTAATAAACTCTAAATTTTCGTCGTTTCCTCACTTTTCTCGCCCGAAACAAAAAATCCTTTGCCTTTTGCTTGCTTTTCACAGAGATTAATGATAACTTCGTGATATGTTAAGGACATCGTGTAGTGCAATCTGCCTGAATGAGCCGGAGGCGATGCCAAAACCGATGATTATATCACACTATGCACCACATATTACACCGATTCAACCCCGATGAAGTGGCGGGAATCGCACTTCCCGGGCAATTCACTAACCCGTTCCACTACTCTCCGCACCCCCTTGCGGTGATAGCGGCACGCCACACCGAGGCTATGCTGCGATCGCACCCCGAGTGGCACGACGAACTCAGCCGCGGGAAGATGCTGGGCGTGCTCGTGGTGCGACAGCACACCCCGTCGGGTCAAAATCAGGCACCACGCACCGATGACCCCGGGCTATGCTTCCTTGCTGCTTTCTCGGGCAATCTTGCCGGAAGCAATGTCCACGAGGGCTTCGTGCCTCCGGTGTATGATATGCTGAAGCCCGGAGACTTCTTCCGGCGCGGTGAGGAGGAAATCAACGCCATCAACCGCCGAATCGATGCCATTGAGCACTCCCACGTGTTCACATCGCTGAAACGACAGCTCGCAGAGGCTCGCAACAACGCCGATTCAGCCACCGCTGCCCATCGCGAGGCTATGGCTGAAGCCAAATTGCGCCGCGATGCCCTACGTAACACCCCCGATGCCGACATTGCCGCTCTCACGCGCGAGAGCCAGTGGATGAAAGCCGAGCTGAAGCGAATCAGGGAACGGCACAATGCCATTATCGCCGGAATTGAGGCTGAACTCACTGCCACTGAAAGCGAGATTGCTTCGCTGCGCGAGGAGCGCCGACGCCGCTCGGCACAGTTGCAACGGCTCATCTTCGACCACTTCGTGATGCTCAATGCCCGCGGTGAGACCAGAACACTCACCGAAATTTTCGCCGACACGCCACAACAGCTGCCTCCGGGTGGCGCAGGGGAGTG
>ERZ1032130.294-NODE-294-length-13683-cov-5.130026_pt1 | contig 13683 bp, 7 predicted proteins | sample MGYA00517879_ERZ1032130 | MGnify/ENA primary metagenome ERZ1032130 (study PRJEB33719, sample SAMN04262597) | wastewater metagenome | biome: rural village; feature: animal feces; material: feces | host: Bos taurus | place: El Salvador | collected 2012-01-31 ...
AAGAAAAATACAACCCCATATATAAAAAACCGTTCCAACTTGAATTCTCAAATTGGAACGGATATATCAAAAAGGAAAAATGCAACTTATTTCAATTCCTTCAATAATTCATCTACAGCTGCCTTCAATTGGGTATCTTCTCCTTCGACAATCGTCTCCGGTGCATTAAGTACATAAATATCCGGTTCAAGTTGTTTATTCTCCAGATAAGAACCGTCTTCTGTACGATAACCTACCACAGGAATACCAAATACCAAAGATGGGTCCTGCAGACGTTCCCAGCTGACTGTTGTCATGGTTCCGGGAACCGGAGCTCCGACCAGTTTACCCATCTGCTTATAATGGTAAACCCACGGTGTGCCGTGTGCATTCGAATAATTGGCTTCGCACTGTACCATAATAGAAGGCTTGTTCCAGCGGCGACTCGGCATATCGCAAGCTTCCCGTCCGCGAACTACCTGAGTCAGGTATTTCTTGCCCGAGAACAAGACTTCAATGTCTTCGTGCAAGCGACCACCACCGTTGAAACGAGTATCAATGACGATACCTTCACAATTATTGTATTTACCCAAAATATCGGAATAGACCGTACGGAAACTACCGTCGTCCATCGATTCAATATGAACATATCCCAATCGGCCGTTCGACCACTTCTCTACATCGGCAGCCCGTTGTTTCACCCATCGCTTATAAAGCAAATTCTGGAAACTACCGTTACTGATAGGCTTCACCACTTCATCCCAACGGGAACCGCTTTGCGGGTCATACAGAGAAACCAAAACCTTCTTTCCACTTTTACCATTTAATAAGGTAGAATAATCGGTATTCTGAGCAATCGTTTCCCCATCAATCTTTTCAATAACCATACCGGCTTTCAAACGTGTATTCTTCCGGTCGAAAGGACCTTTCTCCACAACTTCGGCCACACGCACTCCGTTCCCTTCATAATCCCAATCATACAAGATTCCCAAGTTTCCGGTAGCCTCGCCCGGTACAGACGGATAAAAACGGCCTCCAGTATGCGACACATTCAGTTCTCCCAGCAGTTCGCTCAACAGTTCCGCAAAGTCATAATTATTGTTGATATGAGGCAGGAACTTCCGATAGCTGGCAGACATCATCTCCCAATCCACACCGTGCATGTTCACCTCATAGAAACGTTTCTTCTCCTGCTTACAAACATGGTCGAACATGTATTCCCGTTCGGCTGCCCGGTCCATCTTCATTACAGCCTTATACGATACTGGTTTCAAAGCATCCGAACCGGTATCCATCTTCTGCAAGGTTCCGGCTCCCAATACGAACAAGTTCTTTCCTTCTTTATCCAGTTCCATGTTTCCCCAACCGGCATCCATCTTGTGCAACAATTTGGTTTCATGCTTGCGCAGATCCATCTTCCACATATCAAACCCACCTTCGAACGAAGAAAGATAATACAGTTGTTCACCGTCTTTCGAAAGAATAGCCGAAGCCAGACTCGACGAATTGGGAGTCAGACGGACAATGCGGTCCTGAATACCGTCCAGTTCCACCTCAATATCCTTTGCAGGCTCCTCCTTTTTCTTATCCGATTTCTTATCGTCTTTTTTCTTATCATCCTTCTTTTCGGCAGCCTCATCCTGTTCTTTTTCCAGTTCTTTCTGAAGTTCATAATCCTCTTTGTTCAGACGGAACTTGTCGTATGCGTCCTGGTTGACAAAAACCAGCATTACATCGTCCAGCGAACCCCACGAAGCATGGTTGCGCATACCGTAACGTTCGGTAGTAAAGAGAATGGCATTACCGTCCATCACCCAGCGCGGAGAACCGCTGGTATAACCGCTTCCGGTCAGATTGACCACCTCTCCAGTTCCGTCGGCACGTACCAGACCGATATCGGAATACGGGTCATGACGGTTGCCGATACATTCCAGAGTAAACCATTTGCCGTCGGGCGACCAGCTATATGAGAAATTACCGTCGGTGCTGTACCACAAGGAACCGTCGGTTACCTGGCGCACTTGCTTGGTAGCCAGATTGACCACCATCAGCCGGCTACGGTCTTCGATGAAGGCCACTTCCTTGCCGTCGGGAGAAAATTGAGGATACATCCGTTCCACGGTTTCAGACGGAAGCAACACTTCCTCGTCTATCAAGGTAGCGTTCGGGAAATTCGGATCTTCCTTCCGGGCAATCCGTGCCGTATAGAGCTGCCAGTTTCCGGACCGTTCACTGGCATAAACCAAAGTACGGTTATCGGGAGCAAAGGAAAGTCCCTTCTCGGTGGCCGGTGTATGGGTTACCTGTTTGGTAGTTCCGTATTCCACCGAAGTGACAAACACGTCTCCTCGGACAATGAAAGCCACCTGTTTGCCATCCGGCGAAACGACTGCCTCACTGGCCCCTTTTGTGAAAGTCAAGGTTTCCGGTAATTCAGCAGCGTCGGTAATCAGCGAAACGGCTACTTTCTGCGGCTGTCCCTGAGGAACCTGGGTATAGATTTCCCCGTCGTAGGTATAACACAAGGTACCGTTTCCGGCTACAGAAAGGAAACGGACAGGATGAGTCGTGAACGAAGTCAACGGCCGTACCTGTTTCGGATTATCCAACGGGAACTGATAGACATTGAACGAACCTTTCTCCCGTTCGCTCAGGAAATACACTTGTTTACCATCCGGAGCAAATACCGGATTCCGGTCTTCTCCGGGACGGTTGGTCAGATTGGTATGCTTTCCGGTACGGGTATCATACATCCAGACATCGCGGGTGATGGAAGAAGTATGATGCTTGCGCCATTCGTCTTCGAACCCTTTCCTATCCTGATACAGAAAAACATCTCCTGCAGGGCTGAAGCTGACCATCTCGGCAGGGGTTCCCAATACCTGACGGACTCTTCCGCCGGCCACCGGTACCTGATACAGTTCGGTCATGGCCGAGGTCGGGAACAAGGCACTACTGGCCGGATCCTGGATACTGGCAGAAAACAAAACATACTGGCCGTCGGGCGAGAAAGCCTGCGGAGTTTCACCGGCCGAATGGGTAGTCAGACGTTTGGCCGGACCTCCATCGGCCGACATGACAAAGACGTCCTGATTGCCGAAACGGTCGCTGGCAAACGCTATCTGCTTGCCATCCGGTGACCATACCGGCGCAGACTCATACGAATTCTGGGTAGTCAACTGTATGGCTTCACCCCCACCGGAAGCCACCTTATAAATATCCCCTTTGTAACAAAAGAGAATCTGCCTGCCATCGGGCGAAATACGTACATCACGCATCCATAACGGGGTAACAGCCATCGCACCGACTACACCCATCCCGAAAGCCAAAGAGAGTAATAATTTTTTCATATTCCGTTTTTCATGATTTCAAGCAAAAATACAACGAAAAAAGGGAATGCTAAAAAAAGTGGAAAAATATTTGGAGAATACGGAACAAAACACTTATCTTTGCATCGCTTTCTGAGGAAAGCACCTAAAGTTTGGACTATGGTGTAATGGTAGCACAACAGGTTTTGGTTCTGTTTGTCCAGGTTCGAATCCTGGTAGTCCAACTGAAAAAATCCCTAAGAGTTGTTTCTTAGGGATTTTTTGTGTATTCCAATCTCTCCAAACTTCAAGCTTCCATAACGATTTATCAAATCAAGAAACAGTTTCCCACTCCCCGATAGTACCTGTTTCAGAAGAAAAAGTGGCACCTATCCGGAAAACTTTCCGCGAATCAGAATCATATTCACGGGCATACCCCTTGTCCTCTATCTGCCGCAACGCTTCAGCAGCAGTTCCATCCAACTTGAATTCAAAGATATAGATATACTTGGACGTTTCTACCACACAATCTACCCTACCCTGACTCTGCATTTTCTCTACATATACTACATAGACACTTATCAAACGCATAATCAAATAAAAGGTATACTGAAAATAACGTTCCCGCTCCGCTTCGTTTTCTTTGCGACGCATGGTATAAGGAATGCTGGACAAGAAAGAAGTGAACAATTCACACAATATATCCGGCTTACCAGCATCCAACGCATCAACAACAGTATCAATCCAGCAAGAAAACGATTCTTCGGGTTGCAGATACGATGCAACCAGCATCGTCAAAAAACCATTCTTCACCTCATTATTGGGAAAATCCAACAAAAATTTATTCCTTCGTATATCGTAATCCTTGATGGTCAAATAACCACTCTGATAAATCATCGGTAACGGTTGTTCCACATCGGCCTTATAATCAATAAACTCTTCCTGCGTATAATATTTACCTGTCAACTCATTCATATTTTCCTTGAAATGAGCCAGCAGACGAAGCAAATAAGTGGGGGTACCCGACTGGAACCAATAATTATCCAGACCACTCTTCTTCATCGCATTGAGCAGACTAAAAGGATTATATACATCTGTCAGCTTTTTGCTGAAATGATACCCGTCATACTGCTGCTTCAGACGTTGTTTCATTTCTTCTACACTATAACCATACACATCTGCCATATCAGCAATCGGTCCGGAAAAATAGTGCTCCAACTCCTTTTGTGTAATACCGCACAAAGCCTCATAAACAGGGTCCATACTGATATCATCCGGCTGGTTGAAACCGCTGAATACACTTACTTGTGAGAATTTGGTTACCCCTGTAAGCAAGACAAACTGCAAATGGCTGTCGGCATTCTTGAATACAGAATAAAAAGCCTTCAACACATTGCGGTGATGTTCTTCCAGGTTCGAATTGACATCCAGTACATCCAGAATCGGTTTGTCATATTCATCGATAAGTACCACCGCACGACAACCTGTCTGTTCATGAACCGCACAGAGCACATCGCGGAAACGAAGACCTACCGGTAGTTTCTCATTCGCCTGCACCCCATACTGCTTTTCCCATTTCATAACGTAATCTTCCAACACAATTTCCAACACACCTTCCTGGGTAAAGTCCGAACCATTGAAATCCACATGAAACACCGGATATACCTTCCACTCTGTTTCAAGTTGCTCCATCGCCAATCCCTTGAACAATTCCTTACGCCCCCTGTAATAGTTCTCCAACGTAGATACCAGCAGACTCTTCCCGAAGCGGCGGGGACGGCTCAGAAAACAGATACTGCTCTCGTGGGTCAGCCTATAGACTAATTCAGTCTTGTCAACGTAGACATAACCGCCTTCGATGATACGTTCGAAACTCTGTATGCCAATGGGATATTTCATGTAGCTATGAATATTAATAATGAATAACGGAAAAACGTTTGAAATCCAAAGATACAAAAAGGTTTGGGAGAGGCAAACCAAATAACTTTAATTTACCTCCTCAAAACTAACATCCTTATTTTATTTCCCCCGCACAATTTTCTTGATTTCGTTCAGCTTGTTCAGTGCTTCTATCGGAGTCAGGTTATTGACATCCAAGTGCAGGATTTCATCACGTATCTGACACAGAACCGGATCGTCCAACTGGAAGAAACTCAACTGAATACCGTCCGAAGAAGCCTGTTTCTTCGAAGCCGGCTTCGGTTTCGAGGAGATACCTTCCTGACGGTTCTCTTCTTCCAGCTGATGCAGGATTTCATCGGCACGAGTCACGATGGATTTAGGCATACCCGCCATCTTCGCTACATGGATACCGAACGAGTGTTCACTCCCGCCCCGTACCAGTTTGCGGAGAAAAATCACCTTGTTGTCCACCTCTTTCACCGATACGTTGTAGTTCTTGATGCGCTTGAACTGGGCTTCCATGTCGTTCAGCTCGTGATAATGGGTGGCGAACAACGTACGGGCATGTGCTTTCTTATGCTCGTGAATATACTCCACAATGGCCCAAGCGATGGAAATACCGTCGTAGGTAGAGGTTCCGCGTCCCAATTCATCGAAGAGCACCAGACTCCGGGCAGAAAGATTGTTCAAAATATCGGCCGCCTCGTTCATTTCCACCATGAAGGTAGACTCGCCCACCGAAATGTTGTCGCTCGCTCCTACACGGGTGAAAATCTTGTCCACCAGACCGATATGCGCACTTTCCGCCGGCACGAAACAACCGATTTGTGCCATCAGGGTAATCAGTGCCGTCTGACGAAGCAAGGCAGACTTACCGGCCATGTTCGGTCCGGTGATGATAATAATCTGCTGGGTTTCCGTGTCCAGATACACATCGTTGGCGATATAGGATTCTCCCAACGGAAGTTGTTTCTCGATGACCGGATGACGGCCCTGCTTAATGTCCAGCACATCGTCGTTGGCTATTACCGGACGGATGTACCGGTTGGCCTTGGCCACATTGGCAAACGAAAGCAGGCAGTCCAGTTGAGCAATCTGGTTGGCGTTGACCTGAATGGCTTCGGTATAATCCATCAGTGAGGCCACCAGCTCGTTGTACAGCTTGGTCTCCAAGGCCAGAATCTTGTCTTCGGCACCCAATATCTTTTCTTCGTACTCTTTCAATTCCTGCGTGATATAACGCTCGGCGTTCACCAGTGTCTGCTTACGTATCCACTCGGCAGGCACCTTATCCTTGTGGGCATTCCGCACTTCGATGTAATAACCGAACACGTTGTTGTAGGCTATCTTCAGACTCGGAATACCTGTCTGTTCGATTTCACGTTGCTGAATCTGCAGGAGATAATCTTTTCCGGAATAGGAAATCCGGCGCAACTCGTCCAGTTCTTCATTCACTCCGTCGGCGATAACTCCTCCTTTGTTGACCAGCAACGGAGGATCGTTCTTGATTTCGCGGGCTATCTTGTCACGAATGGACTCACACGGGTTCAGCAGCCCCCCTATCCGGTTCAGGCTTGCGTCGGAAGCATGCAGACAAGCCTTCTTGATGGGTTCGATGGCCTGTAAAGCCACCTTGAGCTGTACTACCTCGCGCGGAGAGATGCGTCCTACCACCGCCTTCGAGATGATACGTTCCAAATCGCCTATCAAGTGTAGTTTCTCTTCGATGAAATCCTTGAACTCCGGCTCGCGGAAAAAGAACTCCACCACATCCAGCCGTTCGTTGATAGGCTTCACATCCTTGAGCGGAAAAACCATCCAGCGCTTCAGCAGACGGGCTCCCATTGGACTGATGGTATGATCGATAATATCCAACAAACTGGTTCCCCCCTCGTTCATGCTGCCCATCAGTTCCAGACTCCGCACCGTAAACTTGTCCAGACGCACGTAACGGTCTTCTTCCAGACGCGCCAGTGCCTTGATGTGGTTCGTCTGATAATGCTGGGTCATGTCAAGATATTGCAGAATGGCTCCGGAAGCAATGATGCCATTGTGCAAATGTTCCACTCCGAATCCCTTCAAGGAATGTGTACCGAAATGTTTCAACAGCTTTTCGCGGGCAGAAGTCTCATTGAATACCCAATCATCCAGTTCGAAAGTGAAGAACTTATTGCCGAAGTTCCCTTCGAACATGCCCCGTTTTCCCCGTTCGAACAACACTTCTTTCGGACCGAAGTTATTCAAGAGCTTATCGATATACTCGGGAGCTCCCTCGGCCGTCAGGAACTCACCGGTGGAAATATCCAGAAAGGCTACACCACACACGTTCTTGCCGAAGTGTACGGCCGCCAGAAAATTATTCTCTTTATAGGAAAGCACATTGTCGTTGATGGCTACACCCGGAGTCACCAGTTCGGTAATCCCCCGTTTCACCAGCTTCTTGGCCAGTTTCGGGTCCTCCAACTGGTCGCAGATGGCTACACGTCGTCCGGCACGAATCAACTTGGGCAAATAGGTATCGAGGGCATGGTGAGGAAATCCCGCCATCTCTACACTCTTTGCCTGTCCGTTGGCGCGTTTGGTCAAAGTGATTCCCAGAATTTCGGATGCCGCCACGGCATCTTCCGAATAGGTTTCATAAAAGTCACCGCATCTGAAGAGCATAATCGCATCCGGATGCTTTGCCTTCAAATCGAAGAATTGCTTCATCATGGGAGTCAGTACGACTTCATTATCCTTTGCCACAGTCTTTCCTTTCTTTAAATAATCATTGAAACGGCTACAAAGATACGTCAAAAAGAGGGAACAAGAAAACGATTTTTCGGGTTGTCCCTCTCCTATTTTATCGGTATCGGTAATAAAAGATGATAAGCTATCGCCGGAATCGGCCAATTTTATGTACTTTCGTCGGAAAATTAACGCTAAAAAAGATTTGTATGAAAGAACTGACCGTTTCTGAATTAAAAGACAATATGTTCCATGCCATCGGCAAGGAATGGATGCTGGTTACCGCCGGCACACCCGAAAAATTCAATACGATGACCGCCAGCTGGGGAGGTACCGGTATCTTGTGGGGAAAACCCGTCACCTTCCTCTTTATCCGTCCGGAACGCTATACGTATGAATTCATCGAAGCAGGCGAAACCCTGACCCTTTCTTTCCTGGGCGAAACACACAAGGACATACACAAGGTATGCGGTTTCCAATCGGGCCGGACCATCGACAAGATAGCGGCTACAGGACTGAAACCGCAGGTTACCCCGGATGGAAACATCACCTACGAACAGGCACGCCTGACTCTGGAATGCAGAAAGCTGTATGCCGACATGATTAAGCCGGAACAGTTCCTGGATGCTTCGCTCATAGATAATTGGTACGGCGAAGGACACGGCAATTTCCACAAGATGTATATCGTGGAAATCCGGCACGTATGGGTCAACGAATAAATCCACTATCCCATATCTCCTGTCCCTTACCTTCTCTTCCCGGAAAGGTAAGGGATTTCCTTATCCCGGCCTCTTCGGACAAGAAACAGGTTCTGTTCCTATGTATACCCTTTTTCAAAGAAGATTGAACATGTTGTCAACCGATGACATTCTGATATTTCCAAAGGCTGAGAATCGCCCGTTTCGGAGTCTGATACGGTTTTTCCAACAGAATAAAAATCTCAGGTATTCCATATTTATCATTTATCCATAATTATTCTGCATAGACCATATATTCTGACATATATTTCGATAAAAAGCAAATCTTCATTCTCACACTTTACCGTTCATCTATCTTTTTATCAAACAGATTTTCTTCCTTCAAGCAATCCAATCCGTAGAAATTCCCGACCGAAACCGACCTTTTTCAGCAATATTTCAAAATGCCTGGGAGTTTTCTTCCACTTCCCTAGGAAGATTAATCCGTTTATGCGGTCAAAAAAAATTTTTCTGCCCGTATCTTTCCAATTTAAAACGCATCAGAAATGCATATTTCACGCATATATAGACAGAAAAAACGAATGAATATCCGTTTTCTTATGCAAAAACGAAGCTGGATGGTCCGATTAAAAAAATGTACTGGTAAGGAAAACAAATGAAATACAATCAAAAAGACAATAATTATCTGAATAAACTAACAACTACCGAGAAGTTCCAAGGCCTATGAATTTTATTTCCAGACAGAAATAAAAAACTCCAATTCCGTAAGGAATCAGAGCTCTTCTAAATTTTGCTTTGTAAAGATGCGGTGCGTACGGGACTCGAACCCGTGACCCCATGCGTGACAGGCATGTATTCTAACCAACTGAACTAACGCACCATTAAGTTTTTGTTTTGTTGCTTTCTCTCTCGATTGCGGTTGCAAAGGTAGGTATTTTTCTGAAACCTGCAAACATCTTAGGAAGAAATTTTTGAATTTTATTTATTTTAGTTACTAATAAGCTAATTTCCAATAAGTTTAAATCTGATATTTTTTTATAGTAAACTATCAGCTGATTTTCGTTCATTTATTTACACCTTATTATATATAGCGAAGGTATGAAACCGAAACCAATCTCATACCTTCTCTCTAACTACAGCAAATTATGATTTGATACGTTTGTAACCATATACCGCCAAATCGCCCAACTCTTCTTCGATACGAAGCAACTGGTTGTATTTCGCCATACGATCCGAACGACTCAACGAACCGGTCTTAATCTGACCGCTATTGGTAGCTACCGCAATATCGGCAATAGTAGCATCTTCCGTCTCGCCCGAACGATGGGAAGTAACCGTAGTATAGCCGTGACGATGGGCCATTTCGATGGCATCGAGTGTTTCACTCAACGAACCAATCTGATTCACTTTAATCAAAATGGAATTGGCACAACCGGTAGCGATACCCTTCGACAGGAACTCTACATTCGTAACAAACAAGTCATCGCCTACCAACTGGCAACGGTCGCCGATACGGGCCGTCAGCTGCTTCCAGCCTTCCCAATCGTTTTCACTCATACCGTCTTCGATGGAATCAATCGGATATTTGCCAATCAATTCTTCCAGGTAAGCAATCTGTTCTTCCGAAGTACGCTTCTTCCCTTTCTCTCCTTCGAAAATGGTATAATCGTATACACCATCCTTGTAGAATTCCGAGGAAGCGCAGTCCATACCAATCATCACGTCCTTTCCGGGTACATAACCGGCTTTCTGGATAGCCGCCAGGATAGATTCCAAAGCATCTTCGGTTCCGTTCAAGGCCGGCGCGAAACCTCCTTCATCGCCTACCGCCGTACTCAGTCCACGGTCGTGCAACACTTTCTTCAAGGCATGGAACACTTCGGCTCCCATACGTAGTCCCTCACGGAAAGAAGAAGCCCCTACCGGACGAATCATAAATTCCTGGAAAGCTATCGGAGCATCGCTATGAGAACCTCCGTTAATGATATTCATCATCGGAACTGGCAAGACATAGGTATTTACCCCACCGATATACCGGTACAACGGAATATTCAGGTAATTGGCCGCCGCTTTGGCTACCGCCAGAGATACGCCTAAGATGGCATTGGCACCCAGATTCGATTTTGTTTGGGTACCGTCCAGTTCCAGCATTTTCTTATCGATTGCACGCTGCTCCAGTACCGACCAGCCTGCCAATGCAGGAGCAATAACCTTATTGACATTTTCAACCGCTTTCAACACTCCTTTTCCACCATAACGGCTGGCATCTTTATCGCGAAGTTCCAACGCTTCATGTTCACCGGTAGAAGCACCCGACGGAACAGACGCACGTCCGATGATACCTGATTCCAATTTCACTTCCACTTCTACGGTAGGATTTCCGCGTGAATCAAGGATTTCACGACCTATAATTGATTTGATTTTCATACTTCTTCTTTTTTTAAGTTGATTCTTTTTATTTTTGTATGACAAAGTTCTGAAATTCTGATAGACAATACAATACCTCGAATTAGGTATTTTTATCCATTCTAAATTACACTATTTTGTCAGAAGAAAAAAGGCCTGATCCGTAAAACCGGACCAGACCTCTCTATCCAATAATCAATTTTATTTATGTAGTCAGAACCTTATCAAAAATCAGAAATTTGTCTTCTTCACTTCAAAGTAAGCCTGAGGATGCAGACAAGCCGGACAAGTTTCAGGAGCTTCCTTACCTACGAACAGGTAACCGCAATTACGACACTGCCATACTACTTCCACATCTTTCTTGAACACCTTATCATCTTCAATATTCTTGGCCAATGCCAGATATCTTTCTTCGTGTCCCTTTTCAGCTACCGCAATCTCACGATACATCTTGGCAATAGCCGGGAAACCTTCTTCGTCAGCAATATCGGCAAATTTCGGATAATCCATGGTCCACTCTTCATTTTCACCTTCAGCCGCAGCCTTCAGATTCTCGATGGTAGAACCGATGACACCAGCCGGAAAACTTGCATTGATTTCTACTTTGCCACCTTCCAGCCATTTGAACATACGCTTTGCATGTTCCTTTTCCTGGTCGGCCGTTTCAGTAAAGATAGCCGCAATCTGTTCGAAACCTTCTTTCTTCGCAGCACTTGCAAAGTAAGTATAACGCATTCTGGCCTGTGATTCACCAGCAAATGAAGTAGCCAAATTCTTTTCTGTTCTTGTTCCTTTAATACTCTTTCCCATAATAATTAGTTATTAGTGATTATACTTGGTTTTCTTTTTGGTATTACAAAGATAAGAAGAATAATTCAAATTTGAAATGATTACAATTTTTATTTAACTATCTTTAAGTATAAAACCGAGAATCTTTCTACAAGATAAAAAGAAAACAGGGATTATTCATGATTTGTTCAATGAAATTCATACTTTTGCATCATTTTTTATAATTTATAACAAACAAAGACATGAAAGGATTTGATTTTAGGCCTAAGCTGTTCACCATGCTGAAAAGCTACACGAAAGCAGACCTGACCACTGACCTGATGGCAGGTATCATTGTAGGTATTGTGGCATTGCCTTTGGCTATTGCATTCGGTATCGCATCAGGAGTAAGCCCGGAAAAAGGTATCATCACGGCTATCGTAGCCGGTTTCATCATTTCGCTTCTGGGAGGAAGCAAAGTACAGATAGGTGGTCCTACCGGAGCATTTATTGTCATCATTTACGGAATTATCCAACAATACGGCATAGAGGGACTGATGGTCGCTACCATGATGGCCGGTGTATTACTTATATTATTAGGTGTATTCAAACTGGGTACTGTCATCAAATTTATTCCCTATCCTATTATCATCGGATTTACCAGCGGTATCGCCGTTACAATCTTTACGACACAGATAGCCGATATTTTCGGACTTGATTTTCAGGGAGAGAAAGTACCGGGCGATTTCATCGGAAAATGGCTGGTTTATGCACGCCACTTCGATAGTGTGAACTGGTGGAATTTCCTGGTCAGCATTATCAGTATCTTCATCATCGCCATCACACCGAAATTTTCGAAAAAGATTCCCGGTTCACTTGTAGCCATCGTTCTGGTAACCGTAGGAGTCTATCTATTGAAAATGTATGGAGGTATCACCTGTATCGATACCATCGGCGACCGTTTCAGCATCAAGGCCCAACTTCCTGATGCAGCCGTACCTACTTTGGACTGGGAAGCCATCAAAAACCTGTTTCCGGTAGCCATTACCATCGCCGTATTGGGAGCCATCGAATCTCTGTTATCGGCAGCCGTAGCCGACGGTGTCATTGATGACCGTCACGACTCTAACACCGAACTGGTGGCCCAAGGTATTGCCAACGTAGTTTCTCCGATTTTCGGAGGTATTCCGGCTACCGGTGCCATTGCACGTACCATGACAAACATCAATAATGGCGGACGCTCACCTATTGCCGGTATCGTACACGCTATTGTCCTGTTATTGATTCTGTTGTTCCTGATGCCGCTGGCAAAATATATCCCAATGGCATGTCTGGCCGGAGTTCTGGTTATCGTATCATACAATATGAGCGGATGGCGGGTATTCAAAGGTCTCCTGAAAAACCCGAAAGCGGATGTAGTGGTATTACTGATTACTTTTTTCCTGACCGTTATTTTCGACCTGACCGTAGCTATCGAGGTGGGACTGGTCATCGCTTGTGTGCTCTTCATGAAACGTGTCATGGAAACAACTCAGATTTCTGTCATTACCGATGAAATTGACCCGAACAAGGAATCCGATCTGGAAGTACACGAAGAGCATCTGATAATACCCAACGGTGTCGAAGTATACGAAATCAACGGTCCGTATTTCTTCGGTATCGCTACCAAATTCGAAGAAATCATGGCCAGCCTGGGAGACAGACCGAAAATCCGTATCATCCGTATGAGAAAAGTTCCGTTTATCGATTCCACAGGAATCCATAACCTGACAACTCTGTGTGAAATGAGTCAGAAGGAAAATATTCATATCATTCTTTCGGGTGTCAATCCACAGGTGCATAATGTATTGGAGAAATCAGGCTTTTATGAACTGCTCGGTAAGGAAAATATCTGT
>ERZ1032130.296-NODE-296-length-13626-cov-5.087982_pt1 | contig 13626 bp, 8 predicted proteins | sample MGYA00517879_ERZ1032130 | MGnify/ENA primary metagenome ERZ1032130 (study PRJEB33719, sample SAMN04262597) | wastewater metagenome | biome: rural village; feature: animal feces; material: feces | host: Bos taurus | place: El Salvador | collected 2012-01-31 ...
GTGTGTGAATAAACAGCACCACTGGCGTAGGGGTGTTGCGACATTCTGCATGTGCCCGAGTGAGTCATTTGAGAGATGGATTTAGGGCAGTGTCGCAGCTCCGGCAGTCCATCGGCTTGTTGAGTGTTCCGGGTTGAATCAGTGGACTATTGACCCGCTTTTTTATTACATTAAGAATCATCAAAAAAATTAAAATGCTATGCAAAGAGAGCTAAAATTGATGTTGCTTGGCGCCGCTCTGTGCGTTCCGGCAGCAATGGTGGGACAGGAATTCCTGCCCTCCGACAGTGCGAGAGTGATAAAATTCAAGAAGAACTATGCCAAGGTGGAGAATCACTCCTTCTTCATGCTGGGAGCCGATGAGAAGAACAATGTGTCGGCGTTAAATGGTCATGTAATTCCCGGCTTCAGTCCTGAGAAGTGGATCATCGCACCCATCACCGGCGGCAACGTGCTCTTCTCAAAGGGTCGCGACGTGAGGGTGAAGGACGTGTTCTCAACCGAGGGAGATAATGAGCGCCGCATCATCAAGCTGTCCGACAAGAATACCACGGTGAGCAGCCTGGCCTACTCGCCCGACGGCACCTATGTGCTGGTGGTTGACAACAACAACGTACTGAGCAAGTGCATGACCGACGCGGCAGCGAAGAAAGAGGAGCTCGTGCGCTACACCTTGCAACTGAGCGCAGCCCCCACTGCAATCATCATAAACAAGGCCGCCAATGCCGCCCTGCTCACCATGGGCAACAAGGTGGCGGTGGTGAACCTCGACCGAGGCGTGGTGCGCAAGGAGCTCGACTTTGGCTCGCCGGTAGCCGACGTGGCCTACTCGCCCGACTACCGCGAATTTGCTGTGCTGCTCACCGACGGCAAGCTCAAGACCATTGAAGTGGCGTCGCTCGCCGAGAAGAAGAGCTACGACGTGGCAGGCAAGGTGATAGGCTGCAGTATCCTCAACCAGGGGAAATATGCCGCAGTGGCCACCGACGACAAGTTTGTGATAATCAACCTCATCACATCGCGCATCGACTATATCCTCACCGCCGCCGACAACAATAGCCTGAGCTACTTCGACGTGTTTTTCGATTCTTTTGGACAAGAGAACATGCTCGCTTTCTACCCAGGCAAAATGACGCAATTCAACTTCAGCACCCTGGAGCGATACCACACCATGGACCTGAAGAATGAGCTCGACCTGCGCATGGCAGAGTGGAGCAAGATGCTCCCCGGCGAGAGCCAGGACGAATACCGCAACCGTGTGAACGACGAGAGCCGCGCCCAATATGCACTGCAGCTCGAGCGCGAGATTGCCACAAGCATGGCGGGCGACCTCATAGGCCGGCAGGAGGCGAAATTCGGAAACTACTTTGAGGGCAACCAGGCACTGGCCATCGACTTCAACGAGATGCCCTCAATCTACCTCAATATCCCGGCCGAGGACCTCAAGGACCTCAAGACCATCGACGACCTGGAGTTCTTCAACACACAGTATGGACTCACGGCCGACGACAAATTTGAGGTAATCTACACCGAGGCACGCAACAAGACCACCGGGAAGACCTACATCTACGACAACCTGCAGCGCAAGAGCATGGCATTCGACGAGGAGTCGTTTGTACCCATGGAGGTGGTACAGCTCACCAGCATCGAGGCCGCCAAGCTCGAGGAGGTGAAGCAGGAAGTGGTGACTGCCGCCAAGAACGACAACATCCTCACCGACCACACCCACATCAACGTGACCACCGAGGTGGAGAAGGACGTGGATGCCGACGGCAACAAGATACTGAACTACTTGGTCAACTACCAGTATGAAGTGGAAGAGGAGTTCTCGTCCCGCGACGACTTCAAGGCCGGCAAGTACAACACCGCCGAGTCGAATGCCGCCGTGCAGATGATTGAGATTGTGAAGAACTCGCTCAAGGGCGACTTTGCCAAGTATCTCACCGAGAGCAGCCGCCTGGAAGTGTCGGTCACCGGCTCGGCCGACGCCACCCCAATCATAGGCATCCTGGCCTACAAGGGCGAGTATGGCGACTTCAAGGATCAGCTCGTGTATCAGAATGGGGAGCTCTCGACCATGACCGTGACCAAGGCCAAGGGCATCACCAGCAATGAGCAGCTTGCGCTGGTGCGTGCCGTGGGCGTTGCCGACTACATCAACAAGAATGCGCTCGCCGGCGCTGCCATCGACACCGGCTACAAGTATTACATCGACGTGGCCAAGGAGAAGGGCAGCCAGTACCGCCGCATCAAGGTGTCGCTCAAGTTTATCGATGCCTTCAAGCAGAAGTAAGCCCACAGCGAACAGATACATCATGGTGTGCCACGCCACAAGTGCGTGGTACACCCATTTCACCTAAATAAAGGAGAAAACCACAGGCGCGGCACCGGCCGGCGCCACCACCGACGAATAAACAACACATTGACGATGAGATTCATACGCTTTATTTTCATCACGCTTGCTGCCATTGTGGCCCCGGTGTGCATTGTGGGCCAGGTGGCACTCACCACCGGCACTGCCGAGGAGGAGTCCATCTCCACCGATGCGGCATCGACCACACCCATGCCGCTCAAGATGCGGGCCGACAGCCTCATGCGCTGCTATGAGGCGGCAAAGCAGAGCGCCACGGCCGACAAGCCCTACATCTACAATCTGCTCAATGAGTGCTTTGAGCGCAACACCGAGTATCTGCAAAGTGCCGACATCACCCCCACCGACTATGTGGCGGTGAAGGACCGCCTGCGCCAGCTGCACCCGCAGCTGCAATTTGCCGGCGTGTTCTTCGCTCAGCAAGGCGACAACACCACCGCAGTGAGCCTCCTGGAGAAATACATCAATATGCCTCACACCGAGGCGTTCAAGAACGAGCGCGTCACCATCACCGACAACCTGCCCACGCTGCTCTACTTCGTGGCGTCGAACAAGTTCAACACCCAGGACTTCGACAGCGCGATAAAATACCTCAAGGCCTATCTCGACACCCACGACGTAAAGCAGGAGCGCACCGTGCTCATGTACCTGAGCAAGGCCTACGGCTACAAGGCCGATGACGAGAACCAGATTCTCACCCTCATGCGCGGCGTGCAGCTCTATCCCAACGACCGGTATATGCTCCACGACATAGTGATGTATCACATTCGCTCGCGCAATGTGGCACAGGCTGAGCTTTACCTGCCAGCCTACGAGGCCACCGACCCCAAGCCCACCGACCTCTATGAGCTGCGCGCCGGCATTGCCGAAATCAAGGGCGACTACTTCACCTCACTCAAGATTTGCGAGAAGCTCTATGAATATGACCGCAACAACCTCGACTATGCCAAGATGCTCGCCCGCTCGAGCTACAACTATGTGGTGATGGAGATGAACAACGGCCGCGCCACCGCCGAAGGCTCGCCGGCCCCCGACCTCATTCCCTACCTCGAGAACGCCGCCAAGCTCTTCGTGCAAATCAACAACGAGAAGCCGCAGAAGCTCTATCTCGACGGACTCATCGACACCTACCTCCTCCTTGGCCGCCGCGACGAGGCACAGCAGGTGGCACAGCGCATAGGCCGCCAGATAGAGAGCCGGCAGGGCGACAAGAGGATGCTCGCCGAGCAGCACACCGGCACATCGGGAGGCAGCGGTCGCGTGACATCAACCGGCGTGCCATTGTTCTCGCTTTTCTTGCAAACCTACCTCGACGACAAGCTGCGAACCTGGATGCAGAAAGACCCATTTGAGAAAACCTCCGACTATGAGGAGCGCACCACCGGCGAGGGCCTCGAAGCAAAGAAGCAGGAGCTGCTTGCCTCTGCTAAGGAAGCCTACATACGCCAGTATAGCGCAACGATGCAGGTGAACAATATCACCATAGGCGGCTACGACGCCGACCACGAGGTGTATCTCATTCACTACAACCACGGCGACATGCTCGTGCACGTGCCTCTCGAGGGAGAGCAGGCACAAAAGTTCCAGACCGACTGGGCTAACCGCCGCGTGAATCTCGCATCGCCCAAATTCGACATCTCGGGCGACTCGCTGGTGCTCGCACGCCTCGACTTCGTGTCGCAGTCGGGCTTCACCTATCACTACGACATGACCGAGGCTCTGAAATATGAGGACGTCGACGTGAAGGTGTCGAACCCCATCTCCCTAATCAGCGGCGACCTCCTCGCCAGCCTCGGCGGCAACAACAAGTCGAAGCAGCATATCGAGAACACCACCATAGAGATTGGCAGCGACGACAAGAAATCGGACATCGACGTGGATATCCCCGTCGACTCCATACAGAACCTCTACACTTTCGTGCTCGTGATAAGCAACGAGAACTACGAGTTTGTCGATAAGGTGAGCTATGCGCTCAACGACGGCTGCTCCTTTGTGGACTATTGCCGCAAGACGCTGGGCATCCCCAAGAAAAACATCACCCACGTGAGCGACGCCAGCTTCTTGCAGATGCAGGGCAAGATCAACGTGTTCTGCGATCTTGCCAGGGAATATTCGGTCGCTGCCCGCGTGATAGTGTACTACTCAGGTCACGGAATCCCCAACATGGAAACTCAGGAGGCCTTCATGCTCGCCACCGACGGCTCGCCGCTCACCATGACAGGCGTGATAAAGCTCGATGACTTCTATGAGCAACTCGCCTCAACCGGGGTGAAGAACGTGAGCGTGTTTCTCGACTGCTGCTTCAGCGGCGCGTCGAAGGCCGGCAACATGCTCGTGAGCGCCCGCGGCACCGTGATTAAGCCCCGCGACTGCTACCCCCGCGACAACATGGTGGTAATGACGGCCTGCTCGGGCGATGAGATAGCGTTCCCCTACAACGACCAGCGCCACGGCATGTTCACCTATTTCTTGCTGAAGAAGCTCAAGGAAACCAATGGCGAGGCATCGCTCGGTGAGCTGTTTGATTATGTGCAGAGCAACGTGCGCCGCCAGTCGCTCCACGACAAGCAGCGCCGCCAGATTCCAAGCGTGAACTTTGCCGACGGGCTTACCGACACCTGGCAGTCGCTCCGCCTGAAGTGAGCCTTTTTGGGGCCATGAACTATGAGCTTTTTAGGCTGTGAGCTATGAGCTTCTATCTGGCTGCAAAAAGCCGGTAATTAGCCCAAAGCTCACAGCTCAAGGTTCATAGCAAAAAAAGTGAATGAAAGTAACAACTGATATGATTTCAGTGTATATTTTTCCATCATGGCATCAAAAACCTTGCAAAAATCATCTGCAATACAAAATAATTCTGTAACTTTGTCATCAGTGATCATGGAGATTATTGTTTGTAATTCTTTGTATTTCAACACTATAAAGTTACAACATTTTTCGCTAATCACCAAATTTTCAGGCACTTATATTTCGTAGAACTCACGCTATTACAATGCATTTTCAGTTTTTTAGCCAATTGACCGACAAAGTCATAGAAGCAAAACTACAGAAACTAAACAAACAAGAAATATGAAATTGAAACTGACAATTCTCACATTGCTTGTTGCACTCACAGCAACATTCACTCAGGCGCAGAAAGTGGTGACCATCGAAGGCACATACCGCTACCAGCAGCCAGCCGACGAATCGTTCAACGTGGCACGGTCAAAAGCCATCGACCGCGCCCGCATTCAAGGACTCTCGCAGAAATTCGGCACCACAGTGTCGAGCAGCAGCAGCACCCGCGTGAAAGACGGGAAAGCATCTTTCTTCCAACTTGGAATGAACGAAGTGAAAGGCGAGTGGCTCGGCGACGTGGGTGAGCCGGTGATTACCAGCGAAATCGACCCTTCAACACAGCTGCGAATAATCACCGCTCGCGTGAAATTCAAAGCCCGCGAGGTACTCAACGAGGCTTCACCCGTTGAAGCACACATTTTGCGCAACGGCACAAGCCTGAAGAACGAAGACGACCAGTTCTTCTCGGGCGACCAGATGTATGCCTACTTCAAGTCGCCTATCGACGGCTATCTCGTAATCTACGAGCTTGGCGAGGGCGACAACGTAACGCGCCTTCTCCCCTACGACCGCAGCCGCCGTCAATCCTACCCCATCGAAGCCAACAAGGAATATGTGTTCTTCTCTGAGAAACACATCTATGGCAACGAAACGAAATCGATGGTCAACGAGCTGATAATGACCGCCTCTAAAGCCTCCGAGTGGAACCGCTATTGCTTCATCTTCTCGCCCAACGAGTTTGTACGCGCCACCGATGAAGACGGAGGCTCCGGCTCGATGAAGAAACTGGGACTGGGTCAGCACGGCACAGTGAAGCTCCCCCGCACACTCAAGAGCGAAGACTTCCAGAAGTGGCTCAGCCAAAGCCGTAGCCGCGACAAGAAGATGAGCTACACTCCCATCGACATCATCACCTCCCGCAAAGAATAACCCCCAACGAACCCCAAAAAACAAGGGCACTCTTGATTTCAAGGAAAGTGCCACACAAGCATAGCCTCTTGCTACCGAAGCAAGAGTTGCATCATTGGAGTGAGCGATACACATCGCTCACTTCTTTTGCTATATGATCCCAGTCATATTTTGCCATATCATAGTCGATTCGTGCCAAAGGGTCTTCACACAGCACACTCAGGCGCGAAGCAAGGGCATCGATGTCGCCCACGGGGAAATAGCACTTGTCGGGAAGACCGACTTCGAGATTTGCCGGAATGTCGCTCACAATAACCGGCAAGCCATAGCTCATAGCCTCAAGCAGGGCTATAGGCAATCCTTCGTGGCTCGAAGGCAACACAAAGCAGCGAGCATTGGTGAGCAGAGAGTGAAGTTTCTGCCCCTTTACAAAGCCGGTAAGTACCACACCCGCCTCACGAGCCTGACGCTTCAGCCCCTCGGAATATTCATCGGGAAAATCACTGTCGCCCGCAATCACCAGCTTCAATCCCTCTGATTTCACTCGTGAGAATGCCTCAATGAGGTGATGCAGGTTCTTCTCGGGCACGAAGCGGCTCATGCCAAGCACATAATTGCCCTCGGTGATGCCAAGTTCACTAAAATATTCGGGGAAATGGCACTTGTCGGCCACAGGAACTCCATTATATATAAGGCTCACACCCTTCGTGCGGCCGTGCTTCGAGGCGATAAGATTGCGGATTACGTCGGAAATCACTATTACCCTATTGGCAAAGCGGCAGCCAAGCATCTCGCCAAGCCGCAGCATCATCTTAGCCGCAGCGCCCCACTTATCACGGTCGTAGTCGGGACCATGGTGCGTGAAAACCACCTTCATGCCCAGCAATCGGGCAAGCGGAGTGACAAGAGCCGGACCGATGGCGTGAATGTGCACCACATCTGCACCGAGTCGGCGCGCTGCAATCACAGCACGCACAGTGTGCACTATTGCCTCAAAAGCCTTCTTGCGTGGAGTGGGAATATCCACAAGCTTCACGCCATGCCACTCGGTTAGCGAGTCGGCAACATAGCTGCTGCGGCGCATCACCGTCACATCATATCCTAAAGCCACCACCCTCGGGAACAGCTCCTCACAATGCGTTTCCACACCTCCCATAATGGCAGGAATACCCCGTGTGCCCGTCACCACTATCTTCATATCTTTCACTCAGAATTTTTCGCGCAAATCGCCCTGCTGCGGGTCCTGCCCCACATTGCAGTAGCACGGAGTAATGTCAATTTTCTTGCCAAGCAACGAGCGCATCTTGTTCTGCAAAGCCCACTTAGCCGGATACTTGATGTACTTGTGCATCACCGGACTGGCAGTGCCCACCATCCAGCAGTTCTTCGGGCAGCGGCGCACCATCGCACGCACTTTCTCAGCCTTCTCGCTCTGCCATATATCCATGAAAGGCGCATCGTGTATATTTCCCATCGACTCCTTCCAATATTTCTTCTCCAAGCCGTTGCAAGGCATCACCTCGCCCCATGGGTCGATGAAGAAATTGGCAGAACCGGCCTCACACGGAAGCATACGTCGATTGCCCTCAATATAGTTGATAAGCCCCATATTGAACCATGCACGGAACCAGCTCTTGGGGCTTCGCTCCTTCAGCTGCATCTCCACAAGCTGCGCAAAGTCGCCACACACTTCATCGCGGTTGGTAATCACATTATCTCCCTTGTGGAAATAATAGGAATTATGGAAAGCAGCCGTGGCAAACTCCATGCCAAGGCTCAGCGACAGCTTGTAGAGCGCAAGCATATCCTTGGAGTTGTGGTTCGACACCGTGCAGCCGAAGCCGATGTCCTTCAGTCCCATGTGCTGCAGCGTGAGCAGTGTGCGCAGACCCTTGTCGAAACCACCCTCACGCCCACGCAGCTCATCATTCTTCCGGCTCAAACCCTCAATTGAGATGCGAATGCCGATATTGGGGAACCGCTTTGCAAGCGCGATGATGCGGTCTTCAAACCAGCCGCTCGTAGAAATCACAATGCGCTTGGTGTGCTTGTAGCACTCTTCCACTATCTCGGCAAGATCCTCACGGATAAACGGTTCACCACCCGTGAGGTTGATGAACTTCAGCTTTGGCAGCGAGCGCAAGTCGGCAGCCACAATCTCCTCCTTCTTATCGGTAGGATTCTGCCAGATATTGCACATCTGGCACCGCATAGGGCAGCGGTAGGTGAGAATAATGCTCGCATCAGTAGGAGTAGGTATGCTATTTTTCACCATATATATTGTTTTTCTTCTGATTCAAAGTAAGTTACACAAAAATCACGGTCTTGCTGCATCTGCACAGCAAGCCACCTTATAAATAAAAACGAAACAGCACGCTTTTTATTATTTCCAGGCACCCCTATTTTTTGGAGATTGTGGCTTTCCTACCGAAATCAGTGCATGATTGCGCGAGATATACGCTCAAACATTGCGTTTTCGGTGAATTTACTGTGGAACAACGCCTGAGCCTTCTCGGAGAGACGGGCGGCATATTGGGTATCGCTGCCAATAGATTGCAAGGCTCTGCGCCATGCGTCGATATCATTGGCGATAATCATCGCCGAGCCATTCTCCACATAGTCCTTAATCCCTGCCACATCAGAGCAAATCACAGGCTTGCCGAGCGACATTGCCTGAAGGATAGTAAGCTGCCCCGACGACATGTTAGCATCCTTTAGGGGTATGGCCACGCAGCGACAGTGAGCCATGGCATCAATCATGCTATTGCCGAAACAATTGTTGAGCACCGTGACATTATCAGCATCGGCAGACTTGGTGAAATTGTCGCAGGCAATGACGCACTTGTAATCGGTGCCTTGCATCACACGGGTGAGAAAATCGTAGTCGCGATTGCTACGCCCTGTGGCAAACACATAGCCCTCGTCGGAACAATCATTGCATTGAACCGGAGCAATTCCAAGCGGTATGAAAACAAAACGCTCACGACCGGTGCCAAACATCTGCGCATAGTAGTTGCACTCCTCGCGTGCGAAGCACACGAAGCGGTCAATATACTTGCTGTTGACGATATATGACATATACTTATGATAGAGCTTTCCTGCAAAGCCATTCTTGCGCTTATAGATAAAAGTGAGTACCGTGACATCGTTCACTTTGCGCAAATGCAGCAAGCGGCACCAGAATGCGAAATTCAAGCCGAAAAACTGCTGCCAGCCGATAATTCGGCCATAGTGCTTGCGATGCAAAGCAATCCACAGCGGGAAAACAAAATACCAAAACATTCGCCTCAAAGTAGCCAACCGGCTGCCATGCATATTGTTAGTCTGGAACTGCTTCACCTCCCAAGGCTCCTTTGTGGCTGAAGCAAGCACTTCGGGCATCGACCAGCCCGGCTTGAGATTGAAATCAATTAGTATGATGTTTTTTTTCATTATTTAGTCGTTCAAATGAGGAGCACCACCTTGAGATTCAGTCTTCGCCTCGATAGTAGCGCATAAGTTTATCGTAGTAAGCCTCCGACGAGTACTGCTCCACAGCATTCATAGCAATGGCACGATAATCGAAAGAATAATTCCACATCGCCGAAATCTTTGCCGCAAGGTCATCGACATCGCCCGAAGTGAACGTCATTCCGCTCACGCCCTCCTCAATCAGTTCGGGGATACCTCCTATTCTCGCTCCAAGCACCGGAGTGCCGAGGCTTTGGCTTTCAATCACTGTGAGCGGATTGTTCTCGCTCCACTCGGCAGGAAGCACCATGAAGCGGGCTTTGCGCACAATAGGCATGAAATCGTCCCAATTCATCTGTCCGAGGAACTCAATATCGGCACACCCGGCATATTCCTGCTTCAACTGAGGCAACATTTCGCCGCCACCAATCACAATTAGCCGTTTACCCAACCGGGCAGCAGCCTTACATAGCGTAGGCACACCCTTCACCTCATTCACGCGACCAAGATACACACAATAGTCGCCCTTAGGCATATCCTCAAAGGGCGGAATCTTCGCTACATCAATGAAGTTGCAAAGCACGCTGAATTTTTCAGCCGTATAACCCCCAGCCACACAAGTATCCTTCATGAATTGCGATGGCGGCAGAAAAACGTCGGTGCAGCGTTCAAGCCGCTCGCGGTTCCACTTGCGGGCCTCAAGGAATCCAATCACCGAGCCGGCAAGGCTGCCATGGAGGCAGCGGTGGCTGATTACCGCCGTCTTCTTGGAGAAGCACTCGGTGCACCAGGCGAGCTTGCCGTCGATTTTGCGCGAGCAAGTGTAGCATGGGCACACGAGCTTGGAGTCGTGCAGGGTCCACACCAAGCGCACGCCCTTGCTGTGGGCCACCTCGGCGATAACGGGACTAAGCTGCGAGTGAATATTATTGAGGTGCACCACATCGGGGCGGAAATCATCAATAAGACGCGAAAAGCCACGCACCACCTGTGGCACCCCAAACGGGCGCACCACAGCACGTAGCCCCGTCATGCTCGAGGGCCAGTAACCATTCCACTCGCTCGGCTCATTATCAGGATACTGCATGGCATACACCGCCACCTCATGCCCCTTAGCCTTGAGCAGCTTCTCAAGATTCATGGTGTAGATGCAATCCCCACCACGGCGATAATAGAATTTATTTGCCAATAATATCCTCATATCAACATACATTTATCACGATTGAAAGCCTACAATAGTCATCGCTTAATCAATCGGTAAAAAACATTAAAAAACAGATAGCTGCTGACGACCATCTTGTGCGTGATAAGGAACAGCAGCAAACGCTTCGCCGGTTTCACACTTGGCAGTGCATAAAGAGCCTTTGCCACATTTCCCCACTCGGGATAAACAAAAATCTCATTGCAAAAGCGGCGTTTCTCAGCAAACGGCATTCCCGACAGCAAGATTTCCTTCATCAGCCACACCGTGTAGTCGAGCATAAGTGACTTAGCCATCACCGTTACATCTGCCATACCATTCTCAATGAGGCACTTGCTTATCGTCTCATAAAGGCGAAAGTTGTTAGCAATTTTCTCCTCCTTGAAAGTCTTGGTGAGCGAGCTACCATTATAGCAATAATGATAGAACGTGGCAGGAATACTTGCCACACTGTTGCACCGTGTAAGGACATTGATATTGAAAAGGATATCCTCCGAGAGATATTGACGTTCCGACATGAATCGTGCCGAAATTCTATTTATCACACTCAATCTGTATATTCCCATACACACCGAGACCACCACTTTATTGCTATTTGACAACAAAGCAGCTACATATTCTTGCATCTCTTCGTGACCGCGACAAAGCATAGACTCACAAGCCCAATTATCCTTTCGCCCATCAGGGTAATGATACGTGTAGCCATTAAATACGGCATCGAGATTGTGCTTTTCAGCCGCAGCCACAAGTGTGGCGTATGTCTCGGCATCAACATAATCGTCGGAATCCACAAAAGCCACATACTCACCTTTTGCGACTTCAAGCCCGGCATTGCGGGCACTCCCGAGACCGCCATTGGGCTTATGGACTACCTTGATGCGGCTGTCGGCAGCAGCAAAGTCGTCGCACATACGGGGGCAACCGTCAGGCGAGCCATCATCCACAAGAATTATTTCTATATCTTTGAGTGTCTGTCCTACCAAGGAATCCACGCATCGCTTCAGATACTTTTCAACCTTATAGACAGGCACAATAATTGACACTTTAGGGCTCATTCTTTATTTATGCTTTTTCTCCAATTATAATGCAAAGGTATGCAAAATCACCCACATTTCACACCTAATTCATAAAAGATTTCATAGTTGGTGCCCAAAATAGTCAAAAAGGCGCACCAATTTTGCTTTTGTAAACATAATTGAGTATCTTTGTATGACATTTGAATAAAAAAGGCTGCACATCGGCAAAGCCACTTTTCAATATACATGGATTCTATTTCTGAAAAAAACAAACGAATAGCCAAGAACACCATTTACCTTTATTTAAGGATGTTGTTCACTGTTGCGATTTCCCTATATACATCTCGCATTGTACTCAAAGCATTAGGAGTAGAGGATTTTGGCGTTTACGATGTCGTTGGAGGAGTGGTAACAATGATGGGTTTTGTAAACTCCACATTAATTGGAGCAAGTGCACGCTTCATTACATTCTCGCAAGGCACAGGCAACAAAATTGAAATACAAAAAACATTTGATTGCATAGTTACTCTGCACTATATATTTGCAATTCTGATCCTTATTCTATGTGAGACAATAGGTCTATGGTTTGTGACTAACAAGCTGGTAGTTCCCGACGGACGTATGGACGCAACAATATGGGTTTATCAATGCGCCGTTATAGCTGCATTAATTGAATTTATCAGCACACCATATAATTCATTAATAGTAGCACATGAGAAAATGTCGGCATTTGCATTTGTTTCAATCTATGACAAATGCATACAGCTTGTAATCGCATTCATTCTGCTAGCTGCGCCATACGATCGCCTGATAATATATTCCGTGCTTATTGTTATTGCAAAAATATCTGTCAGATTAATCTACACACTTTATTGCCATCGCAAATTTGAGGAGAGCAAGTATCATCTTTGCTTAGACAAGACACGAATCAAACCTATCCTCACCTATGCAGGCTGGATTTTCAATGGGAATCTCGCCTTTTTGGGATATACACAAGGATTAAACATTCTCCTTAACTTGTTTTTTGGACCGATTGTAAATGCTGCAAGAGGTATTTCACAACAAGTGCAAGTGGCGATTTATTCATTTACCAACAATTTCCAGACCGCCATCAACCCTCAAATAATAAAATCCTATGCTGCTTCCGAACTAACTCGAATGCACAATCTCGTTCTTATGAGCTCGCGATTTGGGTTCTTCCTTATGTTAATTATTGCACTACCTATATATTTCAACACTAATTACATCTTGAATCTGTGGTTGACCGAAGTTCCGGAATATAGTGGGACATTCATTCGTATGATCTTAATTATTGGTCTTAATAGCACCTTACGCAACCCGACTATTACAGCGATTCAAGCCACCGGAAACGTTAAGAAATTCCAGATTTGGGAGGGGTCTCTATTGCTCTTAATTATCCCTATTGCATACGTCCTACTAAAGTGTTACCACATTAATCCTGTGCAAACACTTTCTGTATATATGTTCACTGAATTAGCAGTACAATTCGTAAGAGTTTTCATTACATATCCTCAAATCAATCTTCACATTTGGCTGTATTTCACAAAAATCTTATGGCCATGCATAAAAGTTTTGGCTATAAGTGCAACAGCATGTCACTTACT
>ERZ1032130.300-NODE-300-length-13485-cov-6.135666_pt1 | contig 13485 bp, 13 predicted proteins | sample MGYA00517879_ERZ1032130 | MGnify/ENA primary metagenome ERZ1032130 (study PRJEB33719, sample SAMN04262597) | wastewater metagenome | biome: rural village; feature: animal feces; material: feces | host: Bos taurus | place: El Salvador | collected 2012-01-31 ...
AAGAAGGAATCTGAAAGCCTTGATTTTACTGGCTTAAAGATTCCGAGAGATTATTCTTGAAGAAAGGAGGAACACGAGATGAGAAAAGGCAGATTTGAAAAGAAGGCTCAGCGCAGATCTTTCAGTGGCAAGGCCGTAGCTCTGATGATGGCTTGCTTCCTACTGCTTGGTGGCGTTGTTGGCGGCACCGTTGCATGGCTGACCGCACAGGATGCTCCTGTGGTAAATAAGTTCTCTCCCAGCACCATTGGTGTAGAGCTGAAAGAACACACTTACGATGCTACAAAGGATGCGCTGACCACCAATACAACTGATAGTGGCGTTGAAAACTACAAGATGATTCCCGGTTGGAGGATTCCCAAGGATCCCGAGGCTTGGATCACCGAAGACAGTGAAGCTGCGTATCTGTTCGTGAAGATCGAGGAAACTGATAACTTTGACACCTTTATGACCTATGCGATTGCTGACGGATGGAAGCTGTTGGACGATACCGAGGCTGCAAGCATTAACACCGTCGAGAATGACACTTATGTTATCTATCGTGAGGTTGATGCTGGTGCTACTGCTACTGCAATGGATCAGCCTAACGCATTCCAAATTCTGAAAAATGACCAAATTACCGTCATTGGTGAGGGCGTTACTGCAGAAATGATGACTGCTGATAGGTTTACTAAGCCCACTCTGACCTTCACCGCTTATGCACATCAGCTGTACAACGGCACTGTTGGTGCAGATGGCGAAATGCAAAAGTTTGGTGCCACTACTGCGTGGAATAACTTGACCAAGTAATCCTATTTTCGTGCAAAAGGCAAAGCCTTTGACATAACAAACAAAATCCAAATTAAGAAAGGAAATTTACAACTATGAAGAAAAAAATTCTTACTCTCTGCCTGGTTGTAGCCCTGGCAGCAACTGCCGTTATCGGCGGCACTCTGGCTTACTTCACTGATACTGATACTGAGACCAACGTATTCACCGCCGGCGACATCAAAATCGATATCGAAGAAATCTTCCCTGAAAAGGAACTGATGCCTGGTACTGCAACCGACAACAACCTGCAGAAGGAAGTTTACGTTAAGAACACCGGCTCCAACGATGCTTATATGTGGATCGAAGTTCTGATCCCTGCTGCACTGGATACTCCTAGGAACGCTTCTCTGAACGACCTGCACTTCAACTACTACGATACCTATTTTGACGCTTACGGCTCTCCTGTTGTTTGCAGCTCCGCAGTTGCTAAGGCAAATGGCTACACCGGCCCTGCGTTCGTGATTAACGAAGTTTACATGGGTACCACTACCATTGAAGGTGTAGATTACAACCGTTACCTGCACTACACCGAAAATGATACTGCTAAGGCAACTGACGAAAAGACCGCTGCTCTGCTGGCTCAGGTTTACATGGACAAGGACATTGAGCAGTGCACTGATTATTCCCACACTGATTGCCTGGTTCTGAAGGATGGCACTCACTACACTGGTGCTTGGGAACTGATTATCAATGCTTACGGTATCCAGTCTCAGGGCTTCGACACTATCGGTGAAGCTATCAACGCTTACTACGAGACCGAAGTAATCAAGTAAATACATATACCTGTTGGCTCCATCCCCTACGGGGGATGGACCATATGAGAGTACCCGAAGTTGCGAAATCGGCTTCGGATATTCTCATATGGTGCTTTAGCCATAAAAACCAACAAAAAGTCATCGTTTACGATGCAGAAATAAGACCGAGAGGAGCACGGTATATGAAGAAGAAATTATTACTCCTGGCATCGGTGGCAATATGTGTGGCCATCCTTGCGTCAGGAACGCTCGCTTACTTCACATCCGAAGATCAGGTTCACAACGTGATCACGACCAACGCTGTGAATATTGAGATCGAAGAATGGCAGGAGGAAATCGGGAATCCTTACCCGGACGACCCTATCGAAGTCATGCCAGGTGCGACCGTAAGCAAAATTGCAACAATTAAAAATTTGGAGGCGGAAGCCTATATCCGTGCGAAGTTTGAGGTAGTCATTACCAGAGCCGATCAGACAGTTATGGAACTGTCCTCGGAAACTCTGGCAAGTATCATTACCCTGACCATGAATGGTGAGGACTGGCTTCGCAAGGACGGCGACGGTGAATGGTGGTACTACAATGCCCCCGTCAAGACCGACGAATCGACGGAAGCCTTCTTTACGGAAGTCGTCTTTGACGGCCCGAATATGACCAATGAATATCAGAACTGCACCGTTGAGGTTATCGTGAAAGCTCAGGGCGTGCAGACTGCCAACAACGGCGACAGCGCAATCGAAGCTGCCGGTTGGCCTGTTGAAGAATAAGGAAGGAGGAAAACAGAATGAAATTGATGAAACGAGCTTTAGCCCTGCTCCTCTGCTTCCTTATGCTGACAAACGGCCCTATCAGTGCATTTGCTACTGAGGGTGTCAGCGATAACGATATTGTGGTGGAAACTACCACTACAACCGAAACAGAAGAAGTATGCGAGGAATGCGGCGGATCTGACGCACATACAGATGACTGCTCCTTTAATATAGTAGCTCCTTTGACTACAGAAGCTCCCGATGAAACCACGGAGCCTACAACAACTCCTACCGAGGAGCCTACCACGACCCCTACTGTGGTTACGGAACCTACCGTCACTACCGGCTCTGCCATTAGTACTGATCCGGTAGGCTGCACAGAATGTAACCAGACCGAGGGACACCTGGAAACTTGTACTCAGTATGTGATTCCTGCGTCTGTTGTTTGTGATTTATGTGGTCAGTCTGATGGGCATATGGTTGGTTGTTTCGCCACCTTCACCGAGGTTGAGAAAACAGCCACCTTTATCGAATATCCGGTCACTTTGTACTATAACCCTGTGACAGAACCGGATAACTGTAAGTCTTTTGATGAATCGGAATTTGGCGAAAAATTTACATTTACTGTACAGTATTCTTTCCCTGGAGCAGATGGCGTGACATGGTATGTTCTCGACACCGAGAATTGGAAAATTTTTGCCGATACCGATGCCCCGTATTCTTATATTCAGTCGGATTATGTGACTTTTGATCTGGATACAGAAGATAAAACTGAGCAGACTCTGACTGACGAGGGAAGTGGAGTTCGTGTTTCGGGTTATCTTCCGGAGGGAACCAGTCTTTCAGTTGAAGATGCAAGTCTGGATGGGATAGCGAGTATAGATTCCTCTCTTGCAGGTATTCCAGAGCAGTATATCGGTATGGACATTTCCTTGCTGAGAAATGGAGCGGAATACCAACCCGACGATAGTGTAACAGTAACCATGAATGTCAGCAGTCTGGCTTCTGCAGGAGAGGATATTCTTGTTTACCATGTGCACGAAAATGAAGACGATACAGTTACTCCGGAAATTCTTGGACCATTTCAAGTTGATGAAGATGGTAATGTTGCTTTTGCAATGAGCAGTTTTTCCTATGTGCTGGTGTTTAGTGGAAAAGCAGAATATACAATAAGTAAAGTAAGCGTGTTTTATCCTGTTCTGGAAGCACCGTCGGGTAATGGACATTACCAGTTCTTGGGTATTTATTATGATGAAAACAATGACTTGCACTTCCTACTGGCAACCTGTGACAAAACACCTTCTGAAGCTGAAAGCAAGTTTGTTTCTTTCTATATAGATAACAAGCAATATATTGTTTCAACTATGGGAGACAATGTACAACAAGTAGAAGTTCAAACATATAGCAAGGTTGAGTTTAAGGACTCTGATACTGGTGAGGTGCTGGATGCTGTAGATATTACCGAAAATAAGGGAATTGCAAAAGGCTTTTATGACGTTAATGTAGGTCAACAGGATGTTGGTCAGAGCTTTGGTTTTGCTGTTTCTCAAGATAGTAATATGCCATCTGGCAGCCAAGCCTGGAATATTAACGGTATGGTCAAGGTTGATCTTGACTACGAACTAATTAAGACTGTTGCAGCAGGCACCTCTGCTACCGGTAACTTTGGCGAAAGTGTTACCGTTGATCGTGGCGACTGGGTCATTTTCAAAATCAATGTGAATAATAAAGGTGATCGTCCTCTGACTGACATGCTCGTTAAGGATATTTTCCCTGAAGGTGTATTCGTTATGAGCACAGTACAGATGAGTATTGACGGAGAGAATGGGGCAATCGGCAACTGGCAGGACTTTAATTCCACGTTGTTCTCCGATTATGACAGTGAAGGCCATTTCAGCCGTCTGCTTTACATCAAGGCACAGGTTGATCCGGAACTTTCCATTACGACAGATACCACATATACCAATAAGGCGACTATCGACGGAATGAATATGCCGACTTACGAAGATACAGCCGATGTTGTTGTCAAGGCTCCTACAACAGGAACGCTGACTGTCAGCAAGGCAGTTACTTCGGAGAATCCTAATGATCCGGCACCGGATACTGCCTTTACTTTTACCGTTCATTCCGATGCAGCAAATGCCGATCCTTTCAGCTATACCAAGAGTGATGGAACTTCCGGTTCTGTTGTAAATGATGGTATTTTTACTCTTAAGAATGGTGAATCCATTGAGTTTGCTGATTTCCCTGTGGGTGCATTCACTGTAGTGGAAACGGAAGTAGCGGGGTTTACCACGAAGATCAACGGTTCTCTCGTAAACGCAGAGAACGGTAAAATCACGCACAGTGGTGAAATGAGTGGCGATGGTACTCCTGTCGTGGCTTTTGAAAATCAGTTCTCCACTCGAATGGCGACCCTGAGCATCAGCAAAAAGGTCGAACAGGAATATCCCGGCGATAAACCGGAGATTCCTGAAGGTGGATTTAAATTTACGGTTGTCATTGGTGACGAAACTGACACAACAACTGCATATCCCTATACCATTGGAGAAACTACCGGTGAGATTATAAGCGGTGGTACGATCAAACTGGGTGATGACCAGACCGCTGTGATTTCCAATATTCCGGTCGGCACCGCTTACACGGTAACAGAAAATCCGGGTGATTTGAGCGACGATTATACGACAACTGTGAATGGTACTACTGGTGTTACTGTGAACGGAACGATGCAAGTAGGTAGCAACACAGTGAATGTGGTCAACACCTATATGCAGCACTTTACGGATCTGATAATTACCAAAAAGTGCGCAGTTCTGGGGCTGGATGAAAATCAGAGCTTCATCTTTGACGTTGTCGGACCGAACGGTTTCGAAATTACTGTGACCATCAATGGTAATGGCAGCGTCACAATTAAGGATGTGCCTTTCGGTCAATACACAGTCACCGAGAATACCGACTGGAGCTGGCGCTATACTCCTACTGATGGTGAAAACATAACAATTATTCTTGAAGCAGATGGAGAGAATGAAGTTACATTTAACAACAACCGCAGTTGGATCTACTGGCTCTCCGGTGACAGCTATAATGAAAACCAGTTCACAGTAAAGACAAAAGAAGATGAAGAATAAGAAAGGAGGCAGCGTAAATGTATCAAGGAAAACACGTAAAACGTACTAAATACAGTAAAAAGCGTGAAAACAGAAGAAAAGCTACAGTGCTGCTTTCTTCTCTGGCTTTGCTTATTGTTCTTCTTGTAGGAACTACCACAGCTTTTTTGATTGCATCAGATGGACCGATTACCAATATCTTTAATTCCTCCAAGGTCACTTGTCAGGTTAATGAGGAATCATTTAATGGCACTACGAAAACCAATGTGACCATTTCCAATACCGGAGATACCGAAGCCTATATCCGTGCGGCTATTGTTGTCACATGGAAAGATGCCGAGAATGGAAATGTATATGGTTCTAAACCAGTTGAGGGAACAGATTACACAATCGTGATGAACGAAAATGATTGGTTCCTGGGCAACGACGGGTGCTGGTATTATAAGGCTCCTGTAGCACCCAAAGATCAAACCGGATCTGTGACAACAGCTTTGATTACATACTGTACGGTGATCCGAGAAAATGCACCGGCTGGCTATGGTTTGAATGTGGAGATTCTTGGTTCTGCTATTCAGAGCGTTCCTGTATCTGTTGTGAATGAGAAGTGGCCTGCTGTTCATGTTGATACGGCGCATGGTACTTTGACCAAGGTTGAGTAAGGGGGGCAGTGATGAAAAGAAAATTTAGAAACTTATCCTCTCTCTTCCTTGTGCTGGTGATGCTCCTAAGTTTGAGTGTAACTGCCTTTGCTGCGGATTCTTCCATCACATTCAAGGGCGCACAGGAAGGCTTCGACTTCCAGCCCGGCAGCGAATATACCGCAACCGACCTCTTTGATAATTTCAAGGATGTTATGCCCGGTGACAAGCTGACCGAGACCATTCAGATTAAGAATGAAGCCAACGACTGCGATTACATCAAGCTGTATATGAGAGCCGTGGTTCACGATGAAAACGGCAATCTGCTGACTTACAGCGAAGTTTTTGAAAATACTGATGGCAAGGATCAGGCAAATGTAGCTGGTCAGAGAGATGAAACTGTTGCTACCATGCAGGACTTCCTCTCTCAGCTGACCATGCGTATCTACAATGGCGACGAGCTGATCTACAATGCTTCTCCAGATGAAGCTGGCGCATTGGTGAACAATGTGCTGCTCGGTACTCTCAGCAAAGGCGAAAGCCTGAATCTGAAAGTCGAACTGGATGTGCCTATTGAGCTTAGCAATGAGTATGCCAACCGTGTGGGAGAAGTTGACTGGATATTTGCGGTTGAAGAACGCGACAATCCTGATTCTCCGGGAGAAAAGGATGAACCTGAAGAGCCCGAGGTATACCCATATATACCGGGAACAACGACACCAACAAAAACAGGTGACAGTGCCAACATGGCATTTTGGACAGCTCTTTTGATTGCGGCACTGGCTGCAGGAATCTGTATTGTGGGAAATCATATAAAAAGAAGGAACTCCAAATGACAACAGTGGAAAAGATTGTAGCAGAATTACAGAATGCGGTGACGATTCAGGAACGTTTTAAGGTACCGGAAAAAACATTGCATGCGATGCTTGAGATGAAGAAGCCGGAAGTATTGATTGAACCGATATTAAGGTTGATTGAAAGTCATCCGGCAGTTGATTTTGGAACACCGGGAGAACTGGTGCTGTTTTTGGAAGGACTCTATGACTGTGGATATGAGGAATTACTGATAGAGTCAGTTTTGCGAAATCCCACGCCACATAATATCTGGATGCTCCATCGATGCTTTAATGATGAAACGGATAGGAGACATCTGATGTACCAGAAAACAATAGAAAAATTGAGAAATGCGGAGAATGTGCCAATATCTGTAAAGGCAGAGATTGAGCGTTATTCCTGGAATTTGTGAAAACGGACTTCACAGACTATAGAAAAAATCTTAAACTAAATAATGTAATATAAGGGTATATCGATTATAACAATAATTCATATACCCTTTTTGTTTTTGATATTCATTGCAAAATGCAATGGAATGCAGTATAGTAAAGTAATGAAGTGCAATAAAAGGGAGATTCGTAATGGCAGCCAGATGTGAAGAATGTGCATATTTCGTCTACGACGAAGAATATGAAGAATATTTATGTGAAATTGATCTGGACGAGGATGAGGTGGCCCGTTTTTACAGCGATGCCCATTATAACTGTCCATATTACCGAAATGGAGACGAGTATAAGGTGGTAAGACACCAAATGTAGGAGGAAGAACTTATGTATTCACAGAAGATGTATGAACTTGGAAGCAAAAAATCTACGATCCGTGCGATTTTTGAGTACGGAAAACAGCGCGCAGCTATCGTAGGAGAGGAAAATATCTACGATTTCAGCCTTGGAAATCCAAATGTGCCAACACCGGAATTCGTAAAACAGGCTATCATCGATATTTTGAATGAAGAAGAACCATGTGCTGTTCATGGTTATACCGTAGCACCGGGGGATCCTCAGGTGAGAATTACTTTGGCAAACAGCATCAATGAACGTTTTGGAACAAGCTTTACCATGCAAAATTTATTCATTACAGCAGGTGCAGCAGCTTCGATTACTATCTGCTTCAAAGCTCTTGCAGAAGAGGGGGATAATTTTATCACATTTGCCCCATATTTCCCGGAATATAAATGCTTCGTGGAATCTGTGGGAAGTGAATTAAAGGTGGTTCCTGCAAATATTGATACCTTCCAGATTAATTTTGAAAAATTTGAAGAAATGATTGATGAACACACCAAAGGAATCATCATCAACTCTCCAAACAACCCAAGCGGTGCGGTCTATTCAGAAGAGACTATTAAAAAATTAGCAGCGATTTTAACATCAAAATCAGCAGAATATGGTCATCCGATTTTTATTATCTCTGATGAACCATACAGAGAAGTGGTTTATGATGGTGCAGAAGTACCATATGTACCAAATTACTATGACAATACACTGGTCTGCTATTCTTACAGCAAGTCCTTCTCTTTGGCAGGAGAACGTATCGGATACATTGTAGTGCCAAATGAAGTGACAGAATTTGCCTGCATTTATGCGGCAATTGCAGGTGCAGCCAGAGTTTTAACTCATGTCAATGCACCATCTCTTTTCCAGAAAGTTGTTGCAAGATGCGCAGGAAAGCCGTCTGATATCAGCATTTACGAAAAGAACAGAGAATTGTTATACAATGGTCTTGTGGAAGCAGGGATTACCTGCGTGAAGCCGCAGGGAGCATTCTATCTTTTCCCAAGAAGTCTGGAAGAAGATGACAGAGCTTTCTGTGAAAAAGCGAAAGCATATGATCTGCTTTTAGTACCGGGCAGCGATTTTGGATGTCCTGGACACTTTAGAGCGTCCTATTGCATTAAGACATCTACCATTGAAAAGTCCTTACCGGTATTTAAAAAATTTGCACAAGAAGTTTACGGAAAGTAATAAAAAAGAAGAAAACGGTCGTTAGCCAACGGCCGTTTTCTTCTTTTTTTGATAGCTCTTTGATAGTCTGCGGAAAATTGTTTTTCGCCCGATAAACCCAACAATACGTACTATAATGATACCTGCCAGTACTCCAATGCTGTCGATCATGACATCTTTTTTTGAAGGTCCTCTGCCTGCTACCATCGATTGATGATATTCGTCACCGCAGGCAAAGGCCACGCAGAAGGCACCAGCCACCAGCATCAGTGGAATGCCCCGAAGTCCATAAACGTATAATGGGAAGGAGACAGATACTGCCAAAAGGAAGTAAAGTCCCATGTGGGCAAATTTTCTGATCATAAAATGTATGATGTCAGCATAATACAGAATTTCTTCTGTAGTCAGTGCATGATCAAATACTTTGGCGGCGATTTCTACAACTTTAATACTAACCTTTAAACTTAAGCCTGCACTTGTAACTCCATCCTGTCCTGATAAATAGTAAATGAGGCACATCATACCGATGGCAGGCAAAAAGGACAAAGGTTTTAGCATAGCTCTTAAAAATGCTTTTAACATAAAAATCCTCTTTTTCTAAATAATAAAGGTAAAACCTGTCTTTACAAATTTAACAAATATAGGTATAACATCAGTTTTTTCAAAAGTAAAGGGAGTTCATAAAATCTTAAGAAAACCATAAAAACATTGCATTTTTGCGCAGAATATGGTAAAATCGCGCATGGTAAAGATTAATCAAAGAGCAACGATAAAAGCGTTGCTTTTTTTGCGCGAGTAACGAGGAAAGTGCCGTGAAGGATAATATTGTTTTAATTGGAATGCCGGGTGTGGGAAAAAGCACCATTGGGGTCATTTTGGCAAAAATCCTTGCCTATCATTTTCTGGATTCAGATCTTGTAATTCAGGAACGGGAAGGAAAACGTCTCCACCAGATCATTTCAGAGGCTGGAACAGATGGATTTTTAAAAATTGAAAATGATGTCAATGCTTCTTTAGATGTCAAACGAACGATCATTGCAACCGGTGGAAGTGCTGTCTATGGGAAAGAGGCAATGGAACACCTAAAGAACATTGGAGAAGTGGTTTATTTAAAGGCTGATTATTCCACCATCGAAAAAAGATTGGGAAATCTGGAAAAGCGTGGTGTGGCATTAAAGCCGGGGCAGACCTTGAAGGATTTATACGACGAGAGAACAGCCCTTTATGAAAAATATGCAGATGTAATCGTTGACGAAAGAGGCCTTGGAACAGAAGAAACCATCGGCGCAGTGCTGAGAGGCTTGAATTTACTAAATGAAATATAGCAGTTATTCAGCAGGAAGGTGAGGAAGTATGCTTCATACTTTAGAACATGTATTTATACACGCAATCGAGGATAATCTTAGAATTATTCCGTTTTTATTTGTGACTTACTGTATTATGGAATATATGGAACACGCAGTTTCTGCAAAAACAGAGGGTGCGGTGAAATATTCCGGTAAAATGGGACCGTTTTTTGGAGGAATCTTAGGCGTAATTCCGCAGTGCGGATTTTCCGCTGCGGCTGCCAGCTTTTATTCCGGAGGTGTGATTACTCTGGGAACATTGCTTGCGATTTTTTTATCTACTTCCGATGAAATGTTACCGGTTCTTATTTCACAGACAGTGCCGGCTTCCACCATTGTAAAAATTTTAGGCTTTAAGGCTGTGATTGGTGTAGCAACAGGATTTCTGGTGGATTTTGTCTTGAAAAGAATCGGAAAAGGTCATGTAGTGCAGAAACACATTCATGATCTGTGTGAACAGGAACATTGCCACTGTAAGGAAGAGGAGGCTTCCATCTGGAAGTCTGCGCTGGTTCATACGGTAAAGGTGTTTGCGTTTATCTTTATCGTTTCGGTACTTTTGAATCTGGTGCTGGAATGCGGCGGAGAGGATGCACTGGAGTGGTTTGCCAATAATCATTCATTTCTTGCGTCCATAGTGACCGGTATGGTAGGACTTGTGCCAAACTGCGCGGTTTCGGTGATCATTACGCAGCTGTATTTAAAACAGCTGATCAGTACAGGGGCTATGATGGCAGGTCTGCTGGTTGGCGCAGGTGTGGGGGTTCTGGTACTTTTCAGAACCAACCGTCCGATGAAACAAAATATGAAAATTGCGGGGCTGCTTTACACCATCGGTGTAGTGGCAGGTCTTCTCATTGATTTGGTAGGGATAGCTTTTTAACAATGAATATTTTAACAGCAGAACATTTGAAAAAATCATATACAGAGCGTTTGTTGTTCGATGATGCAAATTTTTATCTCCATGAAGGAGAAAAGGTGGGGATTTTGGGTATCAATGGAACAGGAAAATCCACATTGCTGAAAATTCTTGCAGGGATGGAAGAATCGGAAGAAGGAAATGTGGTACTGGCCAATCATGTGGTACTTAGATACCTTCCACAGCATCCGTCATTTAAAGAAGGTCAGACAGTTTTGGAAGCTGTACTGGATGTACATAAAGGGGATGAAACCCTGTACAATCTGGAAGCAGATGCAAAGACCATGATGACAAAGCTTGGGATTACAGACTTTAACCAGCCTGTAGAGCAGCTGTCCGGCGGTCAGAAGAAACGTTTGGCTCTGGTGGCTGCCCTGGCGGCACCGGCAGATATTCTGATTTTGGATGAGCCGACAAACCATTTGGATAATGCCATGGCGGACTGGCTGGAAGAATTTTTAAAAAAATGGCGTGGAGCCCTGATTATGGTAACCCATGACCGTTATTTTCTGGATAGCGTAACGAACCGGATTGTAGAAATTGATAAAGGAAAAATTTACAGCTACGAAACCAATTATTCCGGATTTTTGCAGTTAAAGGCAGATCGTGAAGCCAGTGCACTGGCGACGGAGAGAAAGCGTCAGTCAATCCTGCGTGTGGAGCTGGAGTGGATGATGCGAGGGGCAAGAGCACGTTCTACAAAACAGAAAGCCCATATTCAAAGATATGAAAATTTAAAAGCTCAGGAAGCGCCAAAGGTAGATGCCAAAATTGAGATTTCATCTGTGTCTTCCCGTATGGGAAGAACCACCATTGAGCTGGAACATTTAAGTAAATCTTATGGTGACAAGGTACTTTTTAAGGATTTTACTTATTATTTTCTTAAGAATGACAGAATTGGGTTCCTTGGAGCTAATGGATGTGGTAAAACTACTTTAATGAAGGTGATCGCAGGACAAATAGAGCCGGATGAGGGGACCGTTACTGTTGGACAGACTGTCAAAATCGGTTATTACACTCAGGAAATTGCGCAGGATAAGTCAGCAGGGATCGCTTACATGGATCCAAATATGAGAGTTATTGATTATATTAAGCAGACTGCGGAATATGTACAGACAGAGGAAGGGCGTGTATCAGCATCTAAAATGCTGGAGCGTTTTTTATTCCCACCGGAAGAACAATATAATTTTATCGGAAAGCTCTCCGGCGGTGAAAAACGTCGTCTGAATCTGTTACGGGTACTGATGGAAGCACCCAACGTGCTGATCCTGGATGAACCCACCAACGATCTGGATGTTACCACGCTGACAATTCTGGAAGATTACCTGGATCATTTTGATGGAATTGTGATTACCGTATCTCATGACCGATATTTTCTGGATCGTATTGTAAAACGAATTTTTGCATTTGACGGAAAAGGAAATCTTCGTCAGCATGAGGGCGGTTATACGGAGTATGCGGCAAGAATCGCAGCAGAAGCACCGGAAGAAGAGGTAAAAGCACCGGTAAAGAAAGGTGTAGATACCCGTGTCAAAGAAAAAAAACTGAAATTTACTTATAAAGAACAAAAAGAATACGAAACCATTGAAGGCGAGATTGGGGCTTTAGAAGAAAAAATCGAGGAGCTAGAAAACTCTATGAGTAAATTTGCCAGAGATTTCGTAAAATTAAATCAGATAACAAAAGAAAAAGAAGAAGCAGAAACACTTTTGGAAGAAAAAATGGATCGCTGGATGTATCTGGAGGATTTAAAAGCCAAAATTGACGCACAGTAATAAAAGGAGTAAAAAATGGCTAACATTAGACAAGAGATTGAAAAAAGACGTACCTTTGCCATCATTTCCCATCCGGATGCCGGTAAAACAACGTTAACAGAAAAATTCTTATTGTATGGCGGTGCCATCAACCTTGCAGGTTCTGTTAAGGGAAAAGCAACCGCAAGACATGCAGTTTCTGACTGGATGGAAATTGAAAAACAGAGAGGTATTTCCGTAACTTCTTCTGTATTACAGTTTAATTATGATAATTACTGCATTAACATTCTGGATACACCGGGACACCAGGACTTCTCAGAAGATACCTACCGTACACTGATGGCAGCAGACTCAGCGGTCATGGTCATTGATGGTTCCAAGGGTGTGGAGGCACAGACAAGAAAGCTTTTTAAGGTCTGTGCCATGAGACACATTCCGATTTTTACATTTATCAATAAAATGGACCGTGATGCCATGGATATGTTCGAGCTTCTTGACGATATCGAGAAGGAGCTTGGCATTGCAACCTGTCCGATCAACTGGCCAATCGGTTCCGGTAAGAACTTTAAAGGCGTTTATGACAGAGCAAACCAGCAGGTACATGTATTCTCTGATACAGAGAAGGGTACCAAAGAA
>ERZ1032130.301-NODE-301-length-13430-cov-5.521869_pt1 | contig 13430 bp, 13 predicted proteins | sample MGYA00517879_ERZ1032130 | MGnify/ENA primary metagenome ERZ1032130 (study PRJEB33719, sample SAMN04262597) | wastewater metagenome | biome: rural village; feature: animal feces; material: feces | host: Bos taurus | place: El Salvador | collected 2012-01-31 ...
ATATTAAATGGCTCTCAAGAAGGAAACAGGTGGCTCTCAAGCGAGATAATATTCAATTCCTTATTTGTTAGAGAACAAACAAGGAATGTCTGTTGAGAGAGTCTTCAGGGAAGAATTTACAAGAATGGATATAGTGAATGCTACTGTATATTTTACATGAAGAAAGTCACTCTGTTTACAATGGTGTAAATGGGGTGATTTTTTATTTTTACAATAAGACACACATTTGAATGAGAAGAAATCTTTCTGAGTACAGTTATTGACACCCATCCATTTTGGACATACAATAAAAACAGACCGATAGATATTCGTGTTTAGTAAAAAATATAAAATGTAGGAGGTAATGCTTTATGAAGTATTATATTTGTGAACATTGCGGTAATATTATTGAATATGTAAACCAGACCGCTGTACCGGTAATGTGTTGCGGACAGAAAATGACGGAACTTGTTCCGGGGACTAGTGATGGAGCACATGAAAAGCACGTACCTGTTGTCACAGTGGATGGTGATACGGTTGTAGTTGAAGTAGGGGCTGTAGAGCATCCAATGGTTGAAGCACATTACATTCAGTGGATTGCAATTGAAACAACAAAGGGTAGCCAGAGAGTGAATCTCGAATATACAGACAAACCGAGAGCGGAATTCAAACTTGCAGACGGAGAAGTGTTTGTAGCGGCTTATGAATATTGCAATCTCCATGGATTATGGAAGGCAAATTAAAAATATAAGAAACAAAGAAGCATAGAAGAACAGCTTCACAAAGCCGAAAAGCAGAGGTGATTGTGTCTCTTTTTTGCAGAAGTATATGAACTGCCAAACAAAGAGGATTTACCAAGGAACGCAATTAGTGAAATTATTTGTGAAAACTGTTACTTGAGCGAACAGTGTAATAGGGTGTATTGTATGCTATCGTAAGAAGGATTAACAATGATCAAATGACGGGTGACTATTTATAAGTTGCCCGTTATTTATGTTCAGTTATTTGCGGACGTAAATTAAAATAGTAGATACAGAATGGATTTACTTTGTTATAATCAAATTGAGTATATAAAATTTGAATGAGGGGAAATGATTTCATTATGGAAAAAGATCCGAAAAGAATGTATTTTGAAAGTAAAGAAGATTTAATATTATTATTGAATCTGTTGATCGAATTAACGGTTAAGCATTTTAAAAGATATGATGTATATTATCATGAATTATTTGAATTAGCTGTCAGTCGATTGAAAATGATATCAGTGGTTGGCGAGGATGAAATAACCGCGGAAAATTTTAAGGATAAGTTAGAATTGGCAATTTCATCGAAAGAATATGAAGCAAAGCATAGATTGATGCGGATTAGTTATTATGAGTATAAGTCTTTGGAAGATAAAATAGAAAATGTTGAAGGTGCTTTGTTGAATTTGTTAGGCGACCGAACTAGTAAGGGCGGTGTTTCATATTGGCGTTTTCGGCATGAGTATAAAAAAATGAAAGGCACCAATACAAAAAGACTACCGGAATTAGAAGAGTTTTCTGAAGATTTCAATCAGATATTAAATGAGATGTATCATATTAGAAATTATTCACATCATATGACAGATGCCAAATTTATAGAATGGATTGATTATACAAAGAAGCAGCTTGAACTGTGGGGATACAAATTGTTTCAATATTGGCCTAAGGAATGTATAGAAATTGATAGGTATGAATATTTGGATATAAAATGGATTTGGCAGCTGGTATTGACTCATATTGATTTCAGAAGAGGGGTAAAAGTTGTCTTACAACAAATGAAGAAGGATTACTCTGTTTTATATGGAAAACCTATTCAAATAAGACTAAAATATAGGGATACATCGTCGTGTGAACATTTTGAAATTTCGTATAATGGAATTGAACGACATTTAGGAAAACGAAAATAATTTATAAAGATGTGTGACTATTCCAAACCACACATCTTTTTTATGTAAACCAATATTAAAATATCTCTTCCTGCTTCAAAAGTTCTTCATTCATTTCAGCCAGGGAACTACTTAAGAATTTTAGCAGTTTAATGGCGTATTCGCCGTCTTTGTCGATGATGGCGCCAAACTGTTCTTGGGAAAGCTTGGTCAGTTGCATATAGTAGCGGTTTTTCTTGTAACCGGCTACAAAAACGAAATCCTTTAAATCGTTAAAGAGCATCAGTTTTTCCATTCTGTCTAAAAGTGTACATAACAGATTCCAGGCAATATCTTTATCGTGGGTTAAGATGGATAAGAAATTGCTTTTTTCAATTTCGAGAACCAAGGTATTGTCGCCGCAGGCAATAATGGAAGCGTTTCGCGGCTTATTTTCAAGGAGTGACATTTCGCCGAAAATGGTTCCCGGCTGCAACTGGGTAACAGTCCGGATTGCGTCGGTAAAAGAACCCAATACAACATCCACATCGCCTTGAAGAAGGAGATAAGCGGTGCTTCCGATTTCGTTTTCGACACAAATAAAAGCGCCTTTGTTAAATTTTTTGATTTTTCCAAGTGTTTTTAATAATTCAATATTCATATGATTACCTAATTCCCGATTTCTAATATTTATATAAAATATAATAGAAGTCTCGGGGATGTTTGTCAATTCTCGTTCTTGAACTTATGCACATAAAATGATAACCTATATTTAGAATTTATTTAGCAAAAGGTAGTAGTATGACCCCATTCATTATTTTTGACAAACAGTTTGTAAATAAAGTAGAAATGATATTGCATTCGCCTTGCAATATTCCAAGTAAAATGTTTGAAATGACTTTGGTTTTGGACAGGAGTTTATCAAAAGAAGCAGTAGCGGAGATTGTACCGCACCTTTTGAAAACTCTGAAACGGCACAGTGAGGTTTTTGCAAATGTGCGTCTGAATCTGGTAAAATGGATAGATGATGTACACATTGAAAATCAGATAATTCCTATGTCTATGGCAATGCTTTCTTCTCATTATGAAGACTATGAGCCAAAGCAGACTATGAAGAATTATCAGGTGCTTATGCAAAATTTGAAGCTGTTCCATGCAAGGAGTAAACTGATTATTGTAGTGACGGACGGAATGTATGAAACAGGTGATGAAGCGGAATTAAAAAAGATAATGCAACCGTTTTTGTATCGGAAGGTTATGAATATAGCCATAGGAGATTCGATAGAAATAAGATGAGTATGAAGAAAATTGTAATTGATTCTTTAAAAGTTAGTATTGCGGTAGCGGTGGCCATCGCAATCGCCAATATATTGCAGTTGGAATATGCTATTTCGGCGGGGATTGTGGCAGTTTTATCCATAAGACCGACCAAAAGAGAAACAATTAATCTGGCAGCAGGAAGGCTGATTGCTTTCTTGATTGCGCTTTTGATAGCGTCTGTCAGTTATAGGTTTTTTGGCTTTACCCAGCTGGCGTTTTGGATTTATATAATTCCTTATGTTTTTATATGCTATTTGAAAAAATGGACTGCGGCGATAACGATGAATTCAGTGCTGGTGTCACATTTTATCACCTATCAGAGTATGGATATTTCTCATATCCTAAATGAAGTGCTTATTTTCGTAATCGGTATCAGCGTGGGAATTTTGATGAATCTGAACCTGCACAAAAAGGAAGAGTACATTGAAAGTCTGAAAAACGAAACAGATGAGCAGATTGTAAAGATTTTAAAGGTCATTGCCCATTGCATACAGGATAAGGATGCAATAGATTATAATACGGATTGTTTCAGAACTTTAGAGCATATTCTTCGTGAAGCCAAAAATGCGGCGGAAGAGAACTACAACAACCAGCTTGGAAAACAGGACAGGCACGATATGGAATATATCGCTATGCGTCAAAGGCAGTATAACGTTTTGCTGAATATGTATAAGACGGTCAGAACCCTGGAAACAAAGCCACATACAGCCCATGTTATATCGGATTTTTTTGAGAAAATGGCGGATGAATTTCACCGGGAAAACGACGGTGTTTCTTTGATGGAAGCATTTAAAGAGATGGACCTTTATATGAAAACACAGCCTTTGCCGACCGAAAGGCAGGAGTTTGAAGACAGGGCAAGACTTTTTATTATGATGAGATATATTGAAGAATTTATAATGATAAAAATGGAATTTGGTTCCATCAAATAGAGGAGAAAAATAATATGAGTAAGAAAAGCAGACTTGGAAAATTGGGGTTCATTATGCTGGGTATTTCACTTTTGTTTCTGCAAGGATGTGGTGAAAAGGACAGTGTAACAGAATATGACGGAAGTGGCGATGTAACTGTTGAACAAATGATTCAGGATAAACTGAATAGTTATGCGGAAAATGACGAGACTTTGGCAGATGATATGGTTTTAGAAGATGCGGATGGCACTAAAAGTGCAAAGGATATTCTGGCAGAAATGACGCTGGAAGAAAAGGTTTATCAGATGTTTATTGTGACACCGGAGGCTTTGACAGGTTATGACGAGGTAAATGCTTCTACTGAGATTACAAAAGGGAAACTGGAAGAATATCCGGTGGGCGGACTTATCTATTTTGCTGACAATATTATTAACAGAGAGCAGACTGAGGATATGCTGAAAAATACTACAGCATCAGCTATGGAATTACAGGGGATGCCGATTTTCTTGTGTGTAGATGAAGAGGGCGGCCGAGTTGTCCGCGTGGCCGGAAATTCCAAGATGGGAGTTCAGAACGTAGGAGCTATGCAAAGTATTACGGATAAAGACGGAGCCTATTCGGCAGGGGCTACAATCGGAGCTTATTTGAAGGAATTGGGCTTTACGGTGGATATGGCACCTGTTGCAGATGTGATTACCAATGATAAAAATACGGTAATCGGGGACAGAGCCTTTGGAACGGATGCTTCCACGGTGGATAAATATGCAGATGCATATTCAGACGGATTACACAGTCAGGGGATTTTAAGCACATATAAGCATTTTCCGGGACACGGAGCTACAGAAGGGGACACCCATGAGGGCTATGCCTATACCAACAAAACCTATGAAGAATTAAAAGAAACAGAATTAGTACCTTTTGGCAATGCGAAGAAAAATGATATAGATATGGTTATGGTGGCACATATTGCAGTGCCGAAGGTGACAGGAGATAATACGCCTTGTACTTTGTCTTATAAAATGGTAACGGAAATTTTGAGAAATGATTTGGAATATGATGGTTTGATAATTACAGATGCTATGAATATAGGCGCAATTACAGAGAATTATTCTTCTAAAGAAGCAACCGTGAAAGCCATTCAGGCAGGCGTAGATATCGTATTAATGCCACAGGATTTCGCAGCTTCCGTTGAGGGCGTTCTGGAGGCAGTGAAAAACGGGGAAATTACAGAAGAAAGAATTAATGAATCCGTTTTAAGAATCATTGAGAAAAAGCTTACAATGAAAACGGAAGAAACAGTAGAATAAAAGATAAAAAAGAGAAGCACCTTATCACATTGTGACAGGGGGCTTCTCTTTTTTCATAGGGTATGTTAAAATTATTTCATTTTTCTTACGCCCACGCTGCCTGCAAAACATAAAGCAGCAAGTAAAGCAAGCCAAAGCGGATTGAAACGTACATCGGCTGTTTTTGGTACATCATCATACTCACTGTTTGTAGTAGTATTAGATGGTGTAGAAGTTGTTGTGGATGGAGTTGTGCTGTAGTTTCCTGCGGCTGTTTTTAATGTTCCTTTATCAATAAGGAGTGTATTTGCTTTGAAACTGTATAATTCAAAGTGCTTGTACGATTTACCGCTTGCAATTACGTGGTCACAAGTACCGGCAACAGCTACAGTAGCTTCCAACAAATCGCCTTTTGAGTTGATAACATTTAATGTCTTAACATTGCTGTTAAAGTTCGCTAATGAGTTGTCATAAACATAGGCATTTGTAATATCGCCTGAAATTGCGGAAGTAGAACCATTGAGTGCATAAAAGTCAGTAATACTTTTTGCAGCTACAACAACGTTGTTACCGTGAACAACTGTTACGTTATTTAATGCAACGTCTACTTCAAGTTTGATACCTGCATTTTCTGTGTCGTCAATTACTACTAAGTCGCCGTTTTTAATGTTGAGTTTCATAAGAGCGATGTCCCAGTGTTCCTGACCTTCTACCCATGTACCGTATTGGAAACGGAACTGGCTTAAGGATGGTATATACTTGAGATAGTAAGTAACCGGTGCATTTTCTGCTGCATTAACAGTCATTGGAGTACCGAAAAGCGGTGCAAGACATAAAACGAATGCGGCAAAGATGCTTAAAATTTTTTTGAAGTGTTTCATAATAGAGCCCTCCTGTAATTTTCATTATATTTTATGTGTAATTTACACTAGAGTACGTTTTAGTGTTATTCTTCAAGCGGAAGATAAATATCTCCCGGGTCCACTTCTTTGGCAACCACTACAAAGCGTCCGTTGGTTACGTGATAGACGCAGGTGGAAAGCGTTATAAAGTTATCGCCAAACTTGGCTGTCACGCCTGTATCATATATGGACAAATCCTTAATATTGTCATAGAAGTCATTAAATTCTTCTTCGGTATTTGCCTGAAAGAACTTATAAAATTTGAAAACATCGTCAGTTTTTTTGTATACCTGTGAACGGAAAACTGCGATAATTTCATAGTTTTTCTGACATTCTTTGGTGTACAAAATAATCTGGTTATGGTCTTTGTAGTAGTCTTCGTCCTCGAAATCGGTCAGATTGCCGAACATTGCACCGGATTTCATATTATGGCCATGAATAATCAGGTTGGTGGTCAGGGGGTCTAAACTGCTGTCAGTGTCTAAAATAAGACTGCCATTTGCATTATCCTTTTTATCAAAATCTCTGTAAAGGTAATAGTTTTCATCCCATGGAGTCCACATAACCGGATAATCAATATTGGTTCCGGGTACAACAAGCCATGCGGTCATATCTTCATTTGCAAGGAAGCTGTCGGTATATGGATTTGGGACAGCGGCATTTGCATTTTCAGATACATTATCAATAATGTCATCTTTTAAAGAAGAAATATCCCGGGCTACCGTTGTAATACTTTCCTTTGCGGACAATCGAAAAGCTTCCAAATCTTCTTCAGTCTGCCTATCAATTGAAATATAGTATACAAATAAGACAATCGCTCCGATAAGACAAATGATGCCAACTACAAGCAATGCAATTGATATTATTTTTCGCTTATTTTTCATTATTATTTCCTCATTATGTTATGTATACCAACATTATACTTTAATCCGGTAAAATCTTGCAATAGTTTTCGTTATTTCTTAAGAAATGTTTAAAAAATGCAGAAAAAATAATGAAAATGAAGAAATTCACGTAGACAGTTATTTAAGAAGTGATTTGTGGGGGAAATATGATGTGACAGGAACAAAATATGGTTCTGCAAAACTTATTTTAGATTTAAGTACGCAAACATTTTATCACGCACCAAATATCGTATAGGATAGTATAATATAAAAACACGCTTTCGGTGAGTGTATGGAAATATATGTAGTGAAACAGGGAGATACGGTAAATTCGATTGCCGCAGCTTACGGAGTAAGTGCAGACACAATTATATTTGATAATCAGTTGATTTATCCGTATCAGTTGGCAATAGGGCAGGCTCTTTTGATTGATACAGGTACGCAAAGCAAGACTATGGAAATAAGAAGTAACGGGTATGCCTATCCGTTTATCAGCCGCTGGGTTTTGGACAATACATTACCTTATTTGTCGGAGTTGTCAATTTTTTCTTATGGCTTTACAACGGAAGGAGAATTGATTCCGCCGATTTTAGATGATGAGTGGATGATTGAAAGAGCACTAAATACAAGTACTTTACCGATACTGACGCTGACACCTTTTGGAGCAAATGGCAATTTTGATAATACTTTAATCAGTGCCATAGTAAATGATATGGAAAGCAGGGACAGACTCATTGAAAATCTCGTAATGACGATGCAGGAAAAATCCTACGGTGGACTGGATATTGATTTTGAATTTATCAAAGCAGAAGACAGGGATGCTTTTACAGAATTTGTACGTGTCTGCACACAAAGGATGCATGAAGCGGGCTTTCAGGTGTCCGTAGCTCTGGCTCCGAAAACCTCGGCGATGCAAAGAGGACTTTTATATGAAGGAAAGGATTATCGGGCGCTTGGAGAAATTGCAGACCATGTGCTTGTAATGACTTATGAATGGGGATATACTTACGGACCGCCAATGGCTGTGGCACCTTTAAATATGGTCAGAAATGTATTGGAATATGCTGTGACGGAAATCCCGCCTGAAAAAATAAGTATGGGAATTCCAAATTATGGGTATGACTGGGAATTACCTTACGAAAGAGGCATTACCAGAGCCAGAACGATAGGAAACATTGAGGCGGTGAGAATTGCCGTCAGCCGAGGCGTGGAAATCAAGTTCGATGAAGTGGCGATGACTCCTTACTTCAATTATGACAGTGGCGGAACCACACACGAGGTTTGGTTTGAAGATGCAAGGAGTATTCAGGCAAAGTATGACTTAATCAAAGAACTCGGACTTCGTGGTCCCGGCTTTTGGCAGATTATGCAGCTTTTTAGAACAAACTGGCTGCTTTTGGACAATAATTTTTATATTGTAAAGGAAGTTTAGGACTTACGAAAGAAGATTGTCGGTAGCAATTACCTCTCTTTTAATATAAAGCGGATAAACAGGTGGACATTCACGGTAGATATTACCGAAATGTTCACTTTTTTGTGCACTGGCATACCATTTGACAAGACTGATTTGAAAACCGCACAGTTCGATACAGGTGATGCATTTGGGGTGTACACAGCTGCCGCAGTTATAATATGGCGAAAGCTTGTTGCCAAGAGTAGGTCTGTGTGTATGTCCTGTTAATAAAAGACAGTTTTCTTCTTTTGCGTAGGATATATATCTTTTCTCCAGTTTCTCCTTTTTGATATTGTTTTTAGCAGCACTGGTAGGGTCTAAAACGCCAAGACGCTCAAGGGGAGTCCATATATAGCGGACCAGAAATCTGGCAAGACGCCAAAAAACTGAATTGAGGGCATCTGCCTGATGACCATGTGTAACGTACAGACTGCCAAACAGATTGGTATCTGTTGGCAATTGGTTATTTTGCATCGGAAATTCGGGCTTTAAAATGATTCCTTCGTAGCAGGGAAAGTCATTGAAGAGTGGTCCGCATTCTTTCTTTTGCATGTCGTGATTGCCATAGAGCATATAAAGGCGTCCTGCCTGATGAAATTGGCACAGCTGGGCAAAAATATCTTCGTGGATTTCTATGATTTGCCAAAGCCTCCGGTTTTCCCAAAGTTCATCACCATCGCCTGCTTCAATATAGCAAAATCCGTATTGATAGTAATACTGTAGTGCCGCATAATAGCTGCTCCCGTTAGGGAGAAAGTTATCGTTTGTATTCCCGATTCCGCGGTGGCAGTCGCTAAAAATGACATATTTTGTATTCTTGGTTAAGGGCAGTCGCGGTGCCTTTTCAAAGGCACGGTTAAGACGCTTTTTATAGCTCATAAATTTCACATCCTATTTTTTTGCTTTTTTGGCCGGAAAATAAGTCTTATTGTAAAAGGCAGGTAGTAGTAAATATAGAGGATTTTGTCTCCTGTGTTTGCAAAAGGTCTCGTAATAAGATTAAACAAAATACAATACAGGTGGCAAAGTGCGAGTGCGATTTTTCGTACAAGTTTTTTAAACCACGGATATTTGCGATAGCTTTTGCAGAACGTAAAATACAGATTCAGGCCATTCAGTCGGTATTCTGTATTCGGTGGCATAGTTGCTTCAAAACTGTCCAAAAAACTGTATAGCATCGAATAGTTTTTAAAACGGATGGAGGTATTGACGAAAAGTTGTTCCGGTTTTGAAAATACACCCATTTTGAAGATGGTAAGCCACCAGTGGTGGTATTTTAAATAGCCGAGCCTTGCAGGATAGGTATTTTTTTTAGCCTTTTTGTTTAATTTCAAGGAGATATCAAGCATATCTCTTTCATCCACTGCGTGAAAAAGAGTGTTCTTGTAATCCTCAGGCGCTATCAGAGAGTCTGCATAGTAAATGCCCAGCTCACAGCCGGAATTGATTCCGTACTGACCTTTCCACATTTCAATGAGCCACGTTCTGCCATTGTAGTCAAAGTAGATTGTCTCATAATCAAATACCATATTAAAAAACGGAGCAGAGAAATCATAAAGGGTTGTATAGCCGAACAGTTTTTGTGGGGCATTCAGTCTTGTGGCGAAAATATCCTGAAATGGTTCATAAATATATCCCACGGGTTCTATCAGGTGGTTAATCAGTTCTGTTTTTTCTTCAGTACTTAGGGAGTGGACCTTCTTAATGCTTCTTTTTTTGCGAAAGTGCAGAACCAACGCTGTAAGAAGGATAAGCAGCAAAATTGCAGCGGGTATGAGCCAATATAAATATTTCATAATCTTCCTTTTTTCTTCCTTTTATTACATTTTATGCATAGGAAATAGATTTGGTACATTGAATATAAATAGAATATACTGTATTGACTATATTCCACTTGTGGAATATGCTGTAATCAGTCAATTATTTGTGTACCATCATATAAATAATCAATTAATTTGCGGAGGAAGAACAATGAAGATTTTACTTATCAACGGCAGCCCAAAAGGAAAGGGCAGTAATACATATAAATTGTCTACAGCATTTATAGAAGGGATGACATCGGCAGCAGGAGAGAGCGTGAGTGTGGAAGAATTGCAGGTCAACAGGCTGGATTTAAAGCCTTGTCTTGGTTGTTTTTCCTGCTGGAATAAGACACCGGGAGAATGTGTTATTAAGGATGATATGAAAGAGGTTATTGAAAAGCTCCTTTGGGCGGATATTACGGTTTGGTCGTTTCCTCTTTACTATTTTAATGTTCCGGGAGGTCTTAAGACTTTAATCGACAGACAGCTTCCGATGGTGCTTCCTTTTATGGTTTCAGATGCCGAAAGCGGAAGTCATCCGGGACGTTATGATATGAGTGGTAAAAGAAATATTTTGATTTCAACTTGTGGATTTTACACGGCAAAAGGTAATTACGGCTCGGTAATAGAGATGTTTAACCATTTGCTTGGAGAAAAGAAATACGAGACCATTTTCTGCGGGCAGGGAGAACTATTCAGAGTGCCGGAATTAAGCGGAAGATGTGGTGAGTATTTGGAAAGTGTAAAAAAAGCGGGACAGGAATATTTAAGTGGCGGGATTTCGCAGGAAACACGAAAAGCACTTGATACGATGCTTTTTCCAAGAGAAACCTTTGAGGCTATGGCGGATGCCAGCTGGGGTGTGGAAAAAGAGACCGGGAAGAAGATGGATGAATCCTTAATTTTCACAAAGCAAATGGCGGCTCTTTATAAGAAAGCCTCTTACAAGGGAAAAGAGATTGTTTTGGAAATGAATTACACAGATATTGATAAGTGTTATCAGGTTGTATTAGGGGAAAATGGTGCCAATGTTTTAACGGATGACTTCAAGGAATATACCACAAAAATAGAGATCCCTTATACCGTCTGGTGTGATATCGCCGGTGGTAAAATCCGTGGTGATGAAGCAATGATGAAGGGGATGTACAAGGTGAAAGGTGACTTTGAATTGATGCTTCACTGGGATACTTATTTTGGTGGCGGAGAAAGTAGCGGAGATGCAGGGGAAGAAAACAAGCCAAAAGAGCCGGCGAAAACAAATATGATGCTGGTGCTTCTTCCGTGGATTGTTTTCTGGGTGGCGGTATCCTTTAACAGTTATGTGGGAAGCCTTATCAGTATTGCAGCCTGTATAGCAACATCGCTTATTTTCTTTAAAAATAAGAAAACAATCTATGATGTGATTTCAAGTGGAGCAGTCATTTTGTGTGCATTAGCAGTGATTTGTCTTGAAAATAAAGATAGCATTATGCCGCTTTCATATTTGGGATTCGGTCTTATGTGGACGGCTTCCTGCTTTACAAAGATACCACTTACCGCGCATTATTCAGCCAACGATTATAATGGAGAGAGTGCCCTTTTAAATCCGTTATTTATAAAGACAAATCGGATTCTTACGGCAATGTGGGGAATTTTGTACATTGTTACAGCGGTCATGACATATTTCATTATGCAAACAGGCTTTGCACCGTATTTAGCGATTATTAACAATATTTTACCGATTTTTATGGGTATTTTCACAGGCTGGTTCCAGAAATGGTATCCTGCAAAGGTGGCAAGAGGTTAATTTGGCGAGGTAGAAGAATGTTAAAGCACGGAATATTGGGACTACTTAATTACAGGGAGATGACAGGCTATGAAATCAAAGAGGTTTTCGCCTGTTCACTGAATTATTTTTGGACAGCCCAGACAAGTCAGATATACAGAGAACTCCAGCTCATTGAAAAGAATCATTGGGCAAAGAGTACGTTAATTTTGCAGACGGGGAAGCCCGATAAAAAGGTTTATCAGATTACGGATGAAGGAAAGCAGGAATTACTCCATTGGCTTGCCTTCGAGGATTCTGGTTTTACAATGCGAACGCCGCTTCTTATGAAGGTTTTCTTTATGGGAGAATTAAGCCCGAAGGAGAGTATCACATTTTTTGAAAATTTTCAGAAGGAGATAGAGAACTATCTGGCAGGATTACAGATGGCGGATAAATATATTGAAATTTTTTCAGAACAAATACCGGAAAAGGAAAAAGCACTTTACTGGGAGATGACTTTGGACTTTGGAAAAAGAAATATGCAGATGGACATTGACTGGGCGAAAAGTTGCATAGCCAAGCTGAAAGCTTTGCCAAATACTTAAGGTGTTGCAGAAAACCGAAGGTGCTATAAACATTTGGGTTCGGACAGCCGATATATACTATGTAGTATGAATGCAAACGGATTTGCAGGTTAAAAACAAGGAGGTATACATATGAGCGTTAGCAATATGGGAATGTCAGGCAAGGTAGAGGCGTATGCAACCTATGCAGTTTCTGACAAGGCAAACACACAGAAAACCTATAGTGAGTATGGAAAAACTATCGGTGAGCCGACTTTAAGTGAGGAGGCAAAGAAGTATTACGAAGATTTAAAACAGAAGTATTCCAATATGGATTTTATTCTCGTAAGTCGTGATATGAAGGATAAAGCACAGGCACAGGCGGCTAGGTATGCAAATCCTCTCAAAACGGTGGTCTTGATTGACGAAGACAAGATTGAAAGAATGGCTACGGATGAAACGTACCGAAAGAAATATGAGGTCATCATAAGCGGTGCGGCCAACCAAATGGCTGCAATGAAAACAAAATTGCAGAGTACAGGTGCCAATATACAGGGCTTTGGAATGCAGGTAAACGATGGCGGTCTCACTTCATTTTTTGCAGTGATAAAGAAGTCTTCAGCGGCTCAGGCGGAACGCATTGAGAAAAAAGCCAAAGAAAAGCGTGCCGAAAAAGCGGAAGCGAAAGAAAAAGCACT
>ERZ1032130.302-NODE-302-length-13426-cov-5.271932_pt1 | contig 13426 bp, 9 predicted proteins | sample MGYA00517879_ERZ1032130 | MGnify/ENA primary metagenome ERZ1032130 (study PRJEB33719, sample SAMN04262597) | wastewater metagenome | biome: rural village; feature: animal feces; material: feces | host: Bos taurus | place: El Salvador | collected 2012-01-31 ...
ATGAAGTTGAGGTCTTCATAGAATATTCCTTTGGTGAAGCGTGCTTTCTTGAACAGATTGATGCTGAAAAGTTTGCCGCAGGCACTTGCATCGATAGTATCTTGGTAGAGCATACGCTTGGCAGCGTCTATTCCGGTCATAGCTACCGTAGTGCCCGAATTATTCCGTCGAGTGTGGAATGAAGCCATTGCGATGTCGGCATTGTGCTCGGTGGCAAGGGAGTAGAGAGTGAAGATGGCATCGGGAGAGATGGTGTCGTCGCTATCTACGAAGACTATGAAAGAGCCGGTTGCGATGTCGATGCCGTGGTTGCGAGCATCGGAAAGGCCTCCGTTTGTCTTGTGGAGAACCTGAATCCTGGAGTCGCTTAGAGCGAGAGAGTCGCACATATCGCCACTTCGGTCGGTGCTGCCGTCGTCGATGAGGAGGATTTCCAGATTGGAATAGGACTGGGTGGAGATGCTGTTGATGCACGCAGCGAGATAATCCTCTACGTTATAGACGGGAACTATTACTGATATGAGAGGCAACTGGCTCATTGTGTGATATATTGCATTAATAAACCATCGGAATATTGCGAGCCGTGGCGGAACCATTGGTGCAGAGTGCCACACACGGTGAAACCGCAGGCTTGGAGCATACGGATAGAGGCTGTGTTGTCGTTGGCAACTTCGGCGACTATCTGGTGCATGCCGAGGAAATTGCAGGCATAGTGGAGTGCAAGGCGCATTGCGCACACACCGTAGCCTTTGCCACGGTGAAGGGAGTCGATGTAAAGTCCCACGAAGGCACGGTTGTGGAAACGGTTGAAGTCGAAGATGTCTATGCACCCCACGGGTGTAGCCGAGTCGCGCTCCACTACCATCATTCTGATTGCACCGGTTTCAAAGATGTTGTTGTTGTAGTTTACTGCGTAGTCCCAAAGCTGCTTGCGGCTATATGGTGCAGAAGTGTTGCACGAGTCCCATTGAGAGGAATCGTTCTCCCAAGCCAAGAGAGTATCTACGTCGGTTACCTCGATGGCGCGAAGTTGCAATATGTTGTCGCTTAATATATTATTGTTCATTATAATGACAATCAAGGTGAAATAATGATGCTGTTTCTTGATGAGAATATGTGAAAACGCAATTTCCCATCAGCAGCTGAATCGATGGCTTTTATAATATCCTGATAAGATAGAGAGGAATCATCAAGAATGACATCGGTAGGCTTGTCATTGTCAATGACTGCATCGCTGCCTATTATGTGCCGAATCTTCTCGGGCGAAGGCGAGACTATTCTCCAACGCAGTCCATTTGAATGGGATTTTCTCGTCGTCGCAGGCAAGAAAATTCGTCGGAGCATAGCAGCGGCGGCACGGATATAAATGGCGAAGTGAATGAAGAAAGCAAAAAAGCGGCTATAGTGAGGATAGTGCTTGCGGAAGAAGATGAGCATAGCCTCATAGAATACACGCACATAGCGCAGTGAATCTTTCTTTGTGCTTTCGCCTTTATAGTGGATAATAGGAATGGGGAGGTAATAGTTGGAAAATCCCTCTTGAACTATACGGTAGGATAGGTCAATGTCTTCACCATACATGAAGAAACGCTCGTCGAACCCGCCGATTTTCTGCAATATTGAGGTGTGTGCGAGAATGAAGGCTCCGGCAAGGATGTCCACTTTATGTGGCTGTTTCTCATTGAGATAGCGAAGATGATAACGGGCGAAGATGCGTGATTTTGGGAAAAGTGCTGACAATCCGAAAATCTTGCAGAAAGATACCCACGGAGTGGTGAACGAACGCTTCGATTCAGGCAAGAAATTGCCGTTTCCATCGAGCATACGCACACCCACGGCGCCACAATCGCTATGGGTGCGAAACCACTCTATTGATTGGCTTAAGGTGTCGCTGCCAATTATGGTATCGGGGTTGAGTATAAGTGTAAATTCACCTTTTGCAATCGCTATGGCCTTATTGTTGGCGCGTGCGAACCCCACGTTATCAGCGTTTTCAATGTATTGAACCTCATTCCCGAATCTTGATTTGATAAATTGCATGGAGTCGTCGCCCGATGCATTATCTACAACAATGATTTCGCCATCGCCTCCTAAACCGGCAATGGCTTCTTGCGCTGAGCGGATAGTTTGCTCCAAGAAGAATTTGACGCGATAGTTTACTATGATAATGCTTACGAGAATCATTCTTTGGGGTGGGGGATTGCGGTGGCGAGTGCTTGCCACAGGTTGTCGCTTGGGACGGGGGCAGTCACGTCGATTGCCTTGCCCGATACGGGGTGGATAAACTCGATGCGGTGCGACTGGAGTGATATTCCGCCATCGGGGTTACTACGCTCTGCGCCGTATTTAAGGTCGCCCTTGATGGGACAGCCGATGGCTGCGAGTTGCACACGAATCTGGTGCTTACGGCCTGTGAGCAGATTGATTTCGAGGAGGCAGTAGCGGTCGCTCTTTGCGATGAGGCGGTAGTGGAGCATCGATTTGAGTGCACCCTTGCGCGGGGTAGCCGATGCGTACGACTTGTTGTTGCGCTCCACTGAGTAGATGTAGTGAGTGAGGGTGTCTTCGTCGCGGGGCGGGGTGTTCTTGGTGATTGCCCAGTAGGTTTTTTTCACGTCGCCGTTGCGGAACAGCTCGTTCATGCGCGAGAGCCCTTTGCTGGTGCGAGCAAACACCACGAGTCCGCACACGGGGCGGTCGATGCGGTGAGTTACGCCGCAAAACACGTTTCCGGGCTTGGCGTATTTCTCTTTGATCCACTGCTTGAGGGTCTCGGAGAGTGGGGTGTCGCCGGTCTTGTCGCCCTGGACGATTTCGCCGGCAGCTTTATTGACGATGATTATGTGGTTGTCTTCGTAAACTACTTCCATTGTTACTTTATACCTTATATATATAATAACTACGGAATCACGAAAAAATTGCATTTGCAGTGAATTTGTGGAATCGGCTGAATTTTTCCGGAGAGTTAACTGCGTGAGAATTGAAAATTTGAAGGAGAGTCGGGCGATTCCTCGGAATATTGCAAGGAAATCACGAAAAAGTAACAATACGATAATATTGCTTACAATTTGTAATTAACAAATGAAATGTTAAATTATGGGAAAAATAATCGAAAATTTAAGGTTTGTGTGGTATATTTGTAATGAAATGAGGTCAGAATATAAACAAGACAATGGGTGCAAGAGTGGTGGTGTGATAAATTTTTGATAGCTGAGATAGCGGAAAATGTGAACAATTGTCAGTAAACGAGTAACTTTTTTGTCAAAAAATTAGGTTTTCTCACAAAAAAGCAGTTACTTTGTAGCCGATATAGAGAATATAGGTTTATATCACAAATTTTGACGCTTTACAAGCTGATATTTAACACAGATTCTTTTGGAAACTTGTTGTTAGGGAAAGCAAATGCTGAAATCTACAATTGCAAGATGAGACTGTAAAGAATATGAATAGCCTGTAGATGCATCACATTATTAATTAGGAAACAAAATAATAAATTCAATATCACAAATAAACAGTGCATGATGATGTTTAAAAAGTTACTATTGTGTGCAATAGCATTAGTTGGCTTTGCTGCGACAGCGCAGGTAAAAGTCAGCGGTGTTGTGCTACAAGCAGAAGACGATGAGCCGGTGATCGGCGCTACCGTCACTGTGAAGGGCACCAATATTGCAACTGCGACTGATTTGGATGGTAAGTTCACTGTGACAGCACCATCGAGTAAATCAAAGTTGGTGGTTACTTATGTGGGTATGAATCCCCACGAGTTTTCAGCCACAACAAAACCGGTGACCATTAAGCTCGAAAGTTCGGCAACACAGCTTAGCGAAGTGGTCGTAACCGGTATGCAGAAGGTGGATAAACGCTTGTTCACCGGTGCAACTACCAGTATTTCAGCCGAAAAGGCTCGCCTCGACGGTGTGGCAGATATCAGCCGCTCGCTCGAAGGAAAGGCAGCCGGTGTGTCGGTGCAAAACGTGTCGGGAACCTTCGGTACGGCTCCGAAGATCCGTGTGCGTGGTGCCACATCTATTTATGGTGCTTCAAAGCCACTTTGGGTGGTAGATGGAGTGATTCTCGAAGATGCGGTGGAAATCTCGGCCGACGACCTCTCATCGGGTGATGCTGAGACACTTATTGCATCGGCAATCGCCGGACTTAACTCCGACGATATCGAGAGTTTCCAGATTCTTAAAGACGGTTCGGCAACTTCAATCTATGGTGCACGCGCTATGGCGGGTGTGATTGTCGTTACCACCAAGCAGGGTAAGGCAGGAAAGACAAGCATCAACTATACAGGTGAGTTCTCTTACCGCCTGAAGCCTAATTATGCCAACTTCAACATCTGTAACTCACAGGAGCAGATGGGTATCTACAAGGAAATGGAGCAGAAAGGTTGGCTGGAGTTTGCATCGCTCGCAAACAGCTCATCTTCGGGTGTTTACGGTACGATGTACAAACTTATTGATAGCTACCAGAATGGTAAATTCGGACTCCCAAATACCACTCAGGCAAAGAACGCTTACCTGCGTGAGGCAGAATTCCGCAACACCGATTGGTTTGACCTCCTTTTCAATGACAATATCACTCAGAATCACTCGGTCAGCATTGCCGGTGGTACTGACAAGGGACGTTTCTATACTTCACTCTCAATCATGAACGATGAGGGCTGGTATAAGTCGAGCGACGTGCAGCGTTACACATTCAATGCTAATGCAAGCTACGATCTTTCAAAGACACTTCGCGTGAAGCTCTTGACCAGCGACTCTTTCCGTAAGCAGTCAGCTCCGGGTACTCTTAGCCAGGACGTTGACGTAGTTTCGGGTGAGGTGAAGCGTGGATTTGATATCAACCCTTACAGCTACGCCTTGAATACATCACGCGTAACCGATCCGACTGCTACTTTGACTCGTAACTATGCTGATTTCAACATCTTTAAGGAGCTTGACAACAACTACATCGATATTGGTGTAACTGATATGAAGTTCCAGGCCGAAATCAACTATCGCCCGATTCAGGGACTTGAGTTCAACGTAATCGGTTCGTATCGTAACAGCCGTTCTACTCAGAACCACTATGTAAAAGACGAGTCGAACCAGGCAAAGGCATACCGCGCAGGTATCGACCCTGAGAACGCAACTATCCGTGCTTACAACCCTTACCTCTACACCGATCCCGATGTAGAAAACGCTCAGCCTGAGACAGTTTTGCCTAAGGGTGGTATCGTATATCACAATGTGTTCACACTTACACAGTATGACGTGCGTGCAACAGCACAGTACAACAAGACATTCAACCGCATTCACATCACCAGCTTGATGGGTGGACTTGAGTTCGGCTCAATCGACCGTCACGCTGAGAACTATGAGGGTTGGGGTATTTGCTACGACAACGGTAATATTCCGTTCATCGACTGGCATCTTTTCAAACAGCAGAATGAGGAGAACCACAACTACTATAGCGACAGCTGGAGCTACCGTCGTAGCGAGGCATTCTTCGCAACCGGAAGCTACTCACTCAAAGGCCGTTACATCTTGAATGGTACAATCCGCTACGAGGGTTCGAACAAACTCGGTATGAGCCGCCAGTCGCGCTGGTTGCCTACGTGGAACGTATCAGGTGCATGGAACGTCCACGAGGAGGAGTGGTTTGCCAATAAGGTGCTCTCACACGCAAAACTTCGTGCATCTTACTCGCTGACTGCCGATGCCGGTCCATCGTCAATCTCCAATGCAACTGCAATCTACAATCCTTACAAGCCTTGGCGTCCTGTGACCGATGCCTACGAAATCGGTCTTAACCTCGATAACCTTGGCAATGAGGAGCTTACCTATGAGAAGAAACATGAGTTTGACCTTGGTGTTGACCTCGGTTTCCTCAACAACCGCTTGAACCTTGTGTTTGACTGGTACACTCGTAACAACTACGACCTTATCGGTCGTATCTATACAACCGGTGTAGGTGGTGAGAACGCTAAGTATGCCAACGTGGCATCGATGAAGTCGCATGGTGTTGAGTTCACAATTTCTTCAACCAACTTGCAGCTGAAGGACTTCCAGTGGACCACCGACCTCACATTTGCTTACGCAAAGAATAAGATTACCGATCTTCAGGCTCGTTCGCGTGTGATTGACCTCGTGACAAGCTCAGGTTTCCCATTGGAGGGCTATCCGGTGCGTGCCATCTTCTCTATCCCGTTCATGGGACTTAACGAGGAGGGTCTTCCCACCTTTATTAATGAGAATAACGAACTCACAGTGTCGGATATCAACTTCCAGGAGTTTGACAAGCTTGACCACCTCATATATGAAGGTCCGGTTGACCCGACAATCACCGGAGGTTTCGGTAACCAGTTCCACTATAAGGGATTCCACTTGAATGTGTTCATGACCTACTCATTCGGCAACAAGATTCGCCTCGACCCGGTATTCTCGGCAGCCTACAGCGACCTTTCTTCAATGCCGAAGGAGTTCAAGAATCGTTGGGTGAAGCCGGGTGATGAGTTGATCACCGATATTCCGGTAATTGCATCGCGCCGCCAATACTACAACGACTCGCAGCTGGGCTACGCTTATAACGCTTACAACTACTCGACAGCGCGCATAGCCGATGGAGGATTTATCCGCCTGAAGGAGGTGTCGCTCACCTACGACCTGCCGAAGATAGTAATATCGAAGCTCCGCTTGAACAACGCCTCGGTGAAGCTCCAGGCCACCAACCTGTGCCTGCTCTATGCAGACAAGAAGCTCAACGGACAGGATCCTGAGTTCTTCAACAGTGGTGGTGTGGCAACACCGTCGCCTAAGCAGTTTACACTCACAGTGCGTTTCGGACTCTAATTTATAGGTAAGAGGTGAGAGGTAAGAGGACAACCTATCTCTAATCACTCACTTCGACCGGAACAGACACCAACTGAAAATGAATATTAAAATAATAGAAAGATGAAATTATCACATATATCATATTTAGCAGCTGTGGCACTTGTGGGACTCACTTCCTGCAACGACTTTCTCGACAAAGTGCCCGACACTCGCGTGGAGCTGAAGACTCCCGAGCAGCTTCGTATGCTTTTGGTGAATGGCTACCCCACAGGCAGCTACTCGAGCATCTGTGAGCTTTCGAGCGACAACATGATTGACAATAACTCACCCAACGACCAGGGCGTGCGCTACAACCTTGGTGCCTACGACATTATCGACAATGAGCTGTTTGCATTTGAAGATGCAAAGGCTACCAGCGGCGAGGATACTCCCTCGGACGTGTGGGAGTCTTACTATCACTCTATTGCCTGTGCCAATGCAGTGCTTGAGCGCATAGAAGAGCTTGAGGAAGAAGGTCAAGGCGATGCCCCAGAGGTAAAGGCTGTGAAGGGTGAGGCTCTGCTTATCCGTAGTTATGGTCACTTTATTCTTGCCAATATCTTCTGCGAGGCTTATCGCGGACCGGAGTTGAGCAAGTCAATCAAGGGTATCCCTTATATCACCAAGCCTGAGACTAAGGTGCTTGTGCAATATGAGCGCGGTAATCTTGCCGATGTGTATGCACAGTGCCAGAAAGACCTTGAGGAGGGACTTCCACTTATCAACGACTCCTATTATGAAGTGCCAAAATATCACTTCAACCGTCAGGCAGCCAATGCCTATGCAGCACGTTTCTATCTCTTTATTCGCGACTACAAGAATTGTTTGAAGTATGCCGACCTCGCACTTGGCGGCGCTGATACTGACGCATCGCAATTCTGCACTGATATCTGGGCACAGGCTGCACGCTTCTACTACATCAGCGACTTTGCACGCTACTTCACCAATATCACACATCAGCGTAACTTCATGCTTATCCCTACCTTCTCTGTGTTCCTCCGCCACATGACAGGCGGACGCTACACCACCAATCGTGATGCAAAGCGTGCTACTATCCAGGGCCCCGGTCCCACATGGGAGTCATGGCAATGGAGCAACAGCCAAACCGGTGAAACCTTTGCAATGCACCCCTGCTTCAATGGTGTGTGCGGCTCGGCCGGAAAGTCGGAGTATGGAACTTACTTCGCAGGTACACTCGGTGAGATGTTTGAATACACCGACAAGGTGGCAGGAATCGGCTACGCTCACAATGTACGCAGCGAGTTCTTCGGTGAGGAGACACTCATGTGCCGTGCAGAAGCAAAGGTGTTCCTTGGCGACTATGCCGGAGCTGTTGCCGACCTTAAGACCTGGGAACTTTCACTCCGCTCAACTGCAAATGATGATGGTGACGAGGATCGATATGCCGACCTCACCCTGAAGCGCATACAGGAGTTCTACATCGACAAAGACCCGGGCTTTGGCATTGCCAAGCCGATACACATCGATGAGGTGTTCCCGGTGGCCGACTACAGCGTGACCGACGCCAATGTGGCACTGCTTCAGTGCGTGCAGCACTTCCGCCGCATCGTCACAGTGCACAATGGAATGCGCTTCTTCGATATCAAGCGTCTTGGCCTTGAAATCACTCATGTTATTGGTAAGGATTCTCGCACTGAGACTCTCACCATGCTCGACCCGCGCAAGGCACTGCAGATTCCTAATGAGGTAATCTCTGCAGGATTGAGCCTAACGACAGAATTAAGCAGACACCATCGGCAGGTAGTGACCTCACGGTAGAAAAGAAATACGAACAAGTGAAATAATAATCTCTCTAACGCAATATGAAGACAATGAAATATTTATCATCGCTCGCTGTGGCAGCCATCGCGCTGCTTGGAGCTACCTCGTGTAGCGAAGATGAGCTCGGCCCCACCATCTTCCCCGATGTGGCTGATGAGCTCGACCCTAACAGCTACTCATATAAATTCGATAAATGGCTCATGGAGTCGTATCTCACACCCTACAACCTTGAATTCCGCTACAAGATGCAGGACGTGGGTACTGATATGAACTACAACCTTGTTCCTGCCGAGTACGACAAGGCAGTGGATTTGGCTGTACTTACCAAATATCTTTGGTTTGATGTATATGACAAACTTGCCGGCGAGGAGTTTCTCAAGACCTACGGTCCACGTATCATTCACCTTATTGGTTCACCGGCATTTAACCCTCAGACCGGAACCATGGTGCTTGGACTTGCCGAGGGTGGTATCAAAGTGTCGCTTTTCCGCGTGAACGAGCTTAATGCCAATAGCTTTGCGACAATGAATGAGTTCTACTTCAAGACCATGCACCACGAGTTTGCTCACATCTTGCACCAGACTAAGTCAATTCCTACCGATTTCTCTCAGATTTCAAATGGTAAATATGACGACAACAACTGGCAAGACCAGTGGGAGCCTCGCATCAACTCTCTTGGAATTGTGACCAACTATGCAAGCTCGCAGATGCGCGAGGACTTTGCTGAGACAATCGCCAACTATATCACCCTCACCGATGAGGACTGGGAACGCGTCTATAAGTATGCGTCACGCGGCTGGGAAGCTCCCGGTGGCGTTGACGATGTCGATGCATCGGTATATTACTGCTGGTACTACTATAAGGACAATGACGCTTCCAAAGACAAGTCTTATGCAACCGATGCTCAGGTAGTGGAGAATACCGACGATAAGGGAAATGTGACCTATTCGCTCAAAAATAGCCCCAGCACAGTGGTATATCCCGTGCCGGACAAGGACGGCGTTGATGGCGTAGCAACACTGAAGCAGAAAATCAATGTGTGCCGAACATGGTTTAAAGATGAGTGGGGGCTTGACCTCGATGCACTTCGCGAAGAGGTTCAGAAGCGCCAGAAGGACTATGACATTGAGGCACTTCGCAAGCAAGTGGAGGATATGCAGTAATTACAGAGCATTTAACGTAAATTATTGCAATAAAAAATATTAATATAGAGTAAAATTAAGAAGAATCATGAAGAAATTCTTATATATAGCAGCGATAATGGCTACTGTGGCTACTGCAACCACTTCATGCACTAATGAAGTGGACGACCTCTTCGACAAGTCGGCGGCAGAGCGTACACAGGAGGCAGTAGATGAGTATTCTTCAGTGCTCACTGCCAATGGCGGCAAGTGGGTACTTGAATACTTCACCAATCCCGATGAGCCGGGCTACATCTATATCTTCACTTTCGACAGTAACGGCTCAGTGAAGATTTCGGGAAAGAACAAGTGGATTGGAAATACTTTCAAGAGCGAGACATCGGCATGGGAGGTAATCTCTGATAACGGTCCGGTGCTTACACTTAACACCTATAATACCATTTTCCACCTTTTCGCAAACCCTGATAATGTAGTTGACCCTGAGGCATCGTCTGACGACATCGACGAGACAGGCTACGGACACTATGGCGACTATGAGTTTATGCTTATGGAGGCTAACGACGGTGTTGTTCGCTTGAAGGGCAAGAAGTGGGGTGCGACCCACTATCTTCGTCACCTCGACCCCGAGACCGATGATGAGGCATATCTTGCACAGGTTGATGACATGAAGGCGAAGCTTTTCAATGCTAAGTTTAAGACCCTTATTATGTCCGATGCCACCGGTGAGCGCTTCGTGCTGAGTGATGGAATCAAGGGCGTATTCAGTGCTTATCCCGAGGCAGGAGATGCCATCACACAGGTTTCATCGGCAAATTTCATTGTAACTGCCACTGGCATACGCTTCATGAACAGCTTCCAGCTTATGCGAGCCGAAGTGGGAGCCGACCCACTTGTGGTAAAGGAATTCACTTATAATGCCGAGGATGGCTCGCTGGTAGAAGTATCGGAAACGCCGGCAATCATCACAGCCCCCTCGTTTGCCGTACTCTTCACCGATCAGACCCTAAGCTGGAAGGTGGATAACACTACGAGCATCGGACAACCAGCTACGCTCTACACTGCCGTAGTCGATGAAATCAAAGCCAAGTTGTCGGAGACTTTCCGCCAGTTTGTGTTCACCTACGACAAGACAGCCGGCAAGGCATCGCTGAGTTTCCAGTCGGCATATCGCAACAAGACTTATAAGGGCAATATTTACTTCACAGCCGAGACACCGTCCGACAACGAAGTGAAATTCAACTTCGACGGCACCTACGACAGTGGAGCAAAATACTACTACGAGAACATAGTAGCATTGAAGCAGCTCGTAGAGCTTCTGCAATCTACTACTTGGACATTGCAAAGCTCATCGCGCATTGCTCCGGCTACAATGCAGCTTGTGAGCCAGGCAAATGCCGGCGATGTGCTGGTGGTGAATGTGCAGTAACTAAGAAATAACAATACATCAAGCAGAGCCCTCGCGGCTGTAGTAGCAAGATGAGGGTTCTGGCTTGACAATAACAAAAATACTTTGTAATCACGATAAATTAAGCAGATTATGACAAAATCATTACTTTTTGGTGCCGCAATAGCTGTAGCATTTGCCGGCAATGCAAAAGAAGCCGTACACGTTGCTCACAACAACGCTCAGGCTGTAGCAAGCGAATTGAAGCTTGCCGACCGTTACACTAACGTAGGAATGATTTCAGCCGACCGTCAGCTCAACAAAGAGCAGATTAAGGCAGCAAAGAAGAGCCTCAAGGCTTCGACTGACGGACCGATTGCCTACTATGAGCGTCCTTCGGGAACCTACTTTGTGGGTATGAGTCCCGAAACTGCCAGCCTTACTAAAGGCTTCCTCCTGTTGCCTGCCTACGCAGAACAGACATGGACAAATGCTTCTCTTGGCGCCACATCGTCGCTCTGGGAGTATTGCTCAGGAATTGATTTCAATGCCGGAGAAGGCGGAGAATATACATTTGCTCAAAGTGCCGACAATCAAATTGTCACTCCAAAGTATGAAGCAGGTTACAGCTATCCTGCACCCTATCTGCAGGCAAGTACCGCAAATGCCGACAGCGTATTCACTGTGACAGATTACCTTGATACAGATCCCTGCATATACCTCGAGCAGAACAACCGTTACTTCTATTCTACAAATCTGCGCCCCGATGCAGATATCATTGCATATCTTGGTGCTACAATATTCAACGATGAAACTGCCAACGGAAGTGTAGATAGCGAATATGGGTTCAGCGAGGCCGGTTACTCGGATGTGAAGCTAAATGGTGTAGCTGAGCTTTATCGCAAGCCGGCAAAGCCTTATCTGCTTTCAGCCATTGCAGCCCACTTCTGTGACATTGCTAAGGGTGCAGCCCCTGCCAATGTGAAGGCAACAATTTACCCTGTCACTCTCGATGAGGACGGTTATGTAGCATCAATGGGTGAGCCTCTCTATGAGGGTGCAGGCGACAGCGAGACGATGTTCAAGGCCGGCCGCCAATGGCAGACCGTTCTTTGGGACAATGTTACGGCTACCGATCCTGTGACCGGTCGTCCTTCAGACCTAATCGTTGACCAAGACATTCTCATTGTAATCGAGCCTACTGACGATACAACCAAGCTTGCACAGTATCTTTGGGCAAGCAACAAGGCATTCGTTTTTGAGGACATTAATAACACACTTGATACTAATGTAAGTTCTTACCTCGTAGCATCGGCAACAAATGCTGATGGTGAAAGCGGCATATATGCTTTGCCATACTCAGGAGCATGGTATATGGATGACGCACAAACAACTGTAGGAGCACTTAAGAGCTGGCCTATACAGATACTTGCCGAGACTTACTACCTCGACAGCGACGAGACTACATTCGTAGCTGAGACCGAAGTTGAGAGCAGCAAGACATTTGCAATCAACTCGTGGTATAGCTATGAGGAATGGACCGTATATGCAGAGGATAGCAACGGAGAAGAAGTTGACTGGATTGAGTATTCAGCTGAGAACGTTATGGATGGTGATGCTTTCACAGGCGTAGTGAATGCAACATTCACAGTACAACCACTTCCTGAGGGAGTTACAGGACGTGAGGCAACCATCGAAATTAGCTACTTAGGTGCAACTCTTAACATACACGTTCAGCAAGGTGAATCAGGCGTTAAGGACGTAGAAGTTAAGTCGGCTCAGTATGTTAATGTAGTAGGTAACGACTTCGTGGTTAAGGCTACAAGCGACGTAACAAAGGCAGAGGTTTACACTGCAGCCGGCGTTAAGGTAGCAGAGGCAGCCGTTAACGGAACCGCAACTATCAACGCAGCAGGTCTTGCTCACGGCGTTTACTTCGTGAAACTTAACAACGGTAAGACTGTTAAGGTAGTGAAGTAAGAATGAAAGGTAAGAGGTAAGGGGTAAGAGGTAAGAGAAACCTCTTTGCTCCAAAGCACTTACCGCAATTGGCGAGGCTTGCAGCCAGAGCCAATGGATATGAACTGAAAAATAACAGTTTCTTAACAATAATTTGTGATGATGCGGGGTGGCGCGATGAGAAATCGCGCCCCCCGTTTTTATGTCACCACGCCGCCTCCGCGCTGCCTCACGATGCCTCTCGCAAAATCCACGCCGCCTCCGCGCTGCCTCACGATGCCTCACGCAGAATCCACGGAATC
>ERZ1032130.303-NODE-303-length-13426-cov-5.021988_pt1 | contig 13426 bp, 15 predicted proteins | sample MGYA00517879_ERZ1032130 | MGnify/ENA primary metagenome ERZ1032130 (study PRJEB33719, sample SAMN04262597) | wastewater metagenome | biome: rural village; feature: animal feces; material: feces | host: Bos taurus | place: El Salvador | collected 2012-01-31 ...
ATTCGTTCGAGCAGAAAAACGAGCTTCTCCATTTGGTGAAGTGATAGAAGCGGTAGGCAAGCATGGTACTGTCAAATTCTTCGCCTTTTTCGCTCGGCATGAAAATGTTGTCGCCGTAGCAACGCACCATTTCGCCGCGCAGATTGTCGTAGGTCTTGGTCACTTCTTGGTTTTTTGAAGATGAAGTAGGCTACGACAGACCTCATAACGAATATATCCAATGTGCACTTTTTATGGGGATTCCCGGGGCCGTATTTTATATAACGGGACTTATTTTTCTCTTTGTTTATTGCATAAAGAACCGGAAACAACTGCCTTCCTATGCAATCATTTCCGGTATCACTGTTTTTGCTTATTGTATTTCTGCCTTTTTTGGCAATTCTATGTTTTATACAACGCCTTATTTCTTTATGATGCTGGGAATGTTGTCAAAACCTATTCCGAAGAAATACAAGTAATGCTGTTTTTACCGAAAAATTGTGCCATAAATTTATTTGGTTCGTAATTTGGATCCTCAGATAGATCGCCCAAGCAAAGAACCCACGGCTTATATGCATAAGGATGGACCACTACATCAGCCTCATCACTTGTTTCGCAGACATAAACTCTGTATAAATATTCTCTATAATAGTTATATGCTTCACCTGTATGCACAAAATAATATGCACAATATGTAGAATAAATCCCACCTTTATTTGGTTCAGCTGCAAAGATTGCAACCATCATCAATGCTACCACAAAATAATAACTCCAAGTTGATTTTATATTTAATGTCTTATCTTTTTTCTTCTTTATAAAACGATACAGCAACCAATCAAATATACTATATTAATAAATAATAGTATTTGAAAAGTTACTTTTGCCATATTCGTTGCTCTTCCAAGCAAAGTATGTCCCATCATATATAACGTTGGTGTAAAGCCTGTTGCATACAAACAGAACGACCAAACCAGCACCAATAATGGGTATTTAAACTCAAAATTTGTATTCGCTACAATATGTAAAATAACCGGCAACATAAAAATAATGATTGCCAATGTCATTAAACCTGTAAAATCATCAAAATAAGTAATCGCACTTTGAAATGATCGTAAAACCGCTTCTATTGGCGAAATTTTCATTCCTACATAAAGTGCTCCACGTATTGCATTACCCGGTGCATTTATATTGAAATACATTGCAACGGCATAGCATATACTAACAGGAATCAACAGTAAAACTCGCTTTTTCTTAAAAATAGCACCAAATCCCATAATAGAAAGAATAACTAATCCAACTTGTAAAACCGTAACATTATTTACACCACCGATAACAACAGCAAAAAGCATACCGGATATCAGTAAAAATACCGTTTTTATTTTCCCTTCTGAAAAAAACAAGCTTTATCAATCCAGCGATATATATAATTCCCAGGCTATGCATTGCAGTATAATGTACTGCTGAATTATACAAGAAAAATCCTTCAATTGCCGAACGCATAAATACCATTACCGTGATAGAAACCATAGACTGAACAAACAGGCAACTCCAATTGTCTTTTACCTTTAAAACATCTCGCATCAAAACACGAACAAGTAAAAAAATACTAACAATCAGTGTAAGTAAAATCAGCCACAATCCTACTTTATACATTTCCGTTCCCCAAACCGCAGGCATAAGCGACATAAAAAAACAAGATATATATGTCCCCTGCCATGCGTACCACATTGTACGTGTAGTATACAAAGTTCCTTCTAACGCTTCTATATATGAATGATTTAATTCCCAAAAATGGTATATAACCCATAACTGAAATCATCATACCACGGAACACAATACATCATAATTCTCACTATGGGTATGGCTAATACAATTAAAAGACAAAATGTACCGATACTTAAGAGTTTTATATTAATTTTTGTCCCAATTAATTTTTTCATCAGTGCTGTCATCATTCTTCCTCCGTAAAGTTTGTCTATATATTCAAACAATTATGCGCATAAAAATAAGCCATCACTTGTGCTCTTGAACTGAATTTTTCAGTCTGTAAAAGCTGTCGAACCTCATCTTTAGTATAAAAGCGTGCCTCAATCTCCTCGTTATCTGACATAAATTCGTCGGACAATGTACCTTCCGCTTTCACAATAGCTATTTGTGTCTGAACATCCGTTATAGCTACTGCTGCATAAGACGGCGGAAGTATATCAATAACTTCCTTCACAAAAAGTCCCGTTTCTTCGTGGAGCTCTCTTTTGATAGTTTCTTCTATTGTTTCGCCCCTCTCTCTCATTCCCGCGCACAAATTGTAAATATATCGGTTTACACCCATTCTAAATTCTTTTAACAAAAGCAATTTACCTTCATATAAGGCAACAATGGATACTCCGCTTATCTTTTGACCAAGTTCTTCAACTGATGAGATTTCTGAATGTGAAACAATTTCAAATTTTTTTACTTTTCCACTTTTATTTTCATATTCAAGTTCATAATTTTTTAGATATTTCCCATCTTTCACCTTTGTTAAACACTTTAATTCCATATTTTAAAACCCTTTAATTTTTTATTTCATCTGCTCCCACAAAGGTCTTTCCACCTTCGCTCTTGTAATTTCAACAAGACCCAAAGAAGTCATACCTATTATATGCGTTTTAACTTTATCCTTTGAAACAAGTCTTGCAAGGTTGTCTAAGAGTGATGTTTGATTACTTTCAGAGCTCATATTAATGAAATCTACAATAATAATCCCTGATATATTACGAAGTTTTAATTGCCTTGCAATTTCAACAGCTGCCTCTTCATTTACTTTCTTATAGTATGTTTCAGAGTCACCTTTTTTCTCAAATTTTCCGCTATTTACATCAATAACAGTCAAAGCTTCTGTCGGTTCTATAACCAAAAATCCACCACATTTAAGCCAAACTTTTTTAGATAACGCTTCCGTCAGTTTTGCTTCCAGTGAATACAGTTTTGCAAGAGAAAATGTATCCTGATACAATCGTAATTTTTCCTGTATTTCAGAATTCTCCTGAAACAGATGATGAAGTTCATTATAAACATCCACGTTATCTGTAATGATTTCTTCTAAATTACTTTGTGAAACATTCTTAATATAATTTAAGTATTGTTTTTCTTCACTGTAAATCTTTGAATAAAGGCTTTGGTGTTTCCCTTTTTCTAAGATAAAATCCAGCTTCTTTGCCAGTAAAATCCATTCAGAAATTACTTCTGAAATATCAGAAGCCTCTGCAATATTCGTACGGGCAATAAAACAATATTTCTGCAAAATTTCTTTATCTTCAGATGAAATATCATTAGAATTTAAAGCCGCTTTTAAACTCTGCTTCCAATAAAGTCTCTGTTCCTTATTTAACTTCGAGGAGACCTCTATGGAATATGCTTCGCAATTCACCACACAATACAAACCGGATAAAGAAAGTTTTGTCGTTCCAAGTGCCTGTTTCCCTTTAGATGCCTCTTTTTTTATTTGTACAAGAATATAATCTCCCGATTTGAAAGGTGCTTTTATTTCATCAAATGGCAGAAAAACCTCCTCTTTTCCACCTATCTGAACAAAACAGGCATTCATATTAGATAAAATTTTATTGACTCTTCCTAAATAAATATCACCTATGCAAATTTCTTGTTTTACATCATAAATATTAGCTTCCACAAGAGTATTTTCTTCAAAACCAAACACTCCCATTCCCTGCTTATATTCTGTAATCATCAATTTCATCAGAAATCTTCTCCAACCTCATCCATCGACACCAATTCGCCGTTTTGATTTCTTGTATACATATCAAGACGTCTTATGGCAAATGCCAACGGATTATATTCCATACCATTTTCTTTACACACTTCTTCTAAAACCAGATTTGGCTTGATATTTCCTGAACTGCTGGAATCCACAAACATCATTAAGCCATCTTCTGTAACATTCATTTCAAAAATGGCAGGTTTTAAATCCATCTCTACTTCGCTTTTTTTAGTCTTCTTCACAATGTAAATATGCTCTTTTTGACTAAGTTTTGCACATTGACTAAAAAAGTCAACGCCCAGGTCATAGCCAGCTTTAATAGAAATTAGATATTTTGATGCTGCCACACTGGCCATTGCATTTATAGCACCTTCAGGTAGTTTCTTAACGGACTCAATTTTAATGCCTTCGTTCATAACGGCATTCAACTTGTCCATAACATCCTTTGAAGATACGGCTGTATTTAATTCCACATCCACATATTCACCATTACTTTCCACGCCAACGCCCAGTGGCTGCGCAAAGGACATAATTTGATGCGGACTAAAGCCTTGTGAATATGCAATATCAATTTCTGCCCTTCTGATAGCTTTTTGAAAATAACGCATTACATCCAGATGACCAATAAATTTAATCGGGCCGTTTTTGGAAAATTTCATTCTTACTTTCATCTATCAGCCCTCCTAACCTTCGTTTTGTCTTTCTTCAAAGCAGATGCCACCACCAAAACGGTTCGCACCACAACCCTGACATTTCAATTTACAATTTAAAGATACTTCTTCATTGCCGGCTTTTATCCACTCACGTTTTAAAAATTCTTTAGTTACGCCGCAATCCAGGAAATCCCAAGGGAAAATTTCTTCCAAATCTCTTTCTCTTGTAGTATAGAAAGCGATGGACACATTTTCCTCATCAAACGCCTGCATCCATTTTTCATTGTCAAAATACTCATCCCAAGAGTCATAAATACAGCCTTTGTTATAGGCATTCAAAATAACCTTGGAAAGTTTTCGATCGCCACGGGCAAATACACCCTCTAACACACTGACAGAAGCCTCGTGCCAGTTATATTTAATACTCTTTTGATTCAGCTGGCTTCCAATCGCACGTTTTGTAATCTGGGCTTTATTAATAAACTCATCCATTGTACACATTTTAGCCCACTGGAATGGTGTAAACGGCTTCGGAATAAAGAAAGAAGTACTTGTAACAATCTGAATTTTTTCTCTTCTTTTTTCCTTCGGAACCGTTTCAAAGAAACAAGCCGCAATTTTATTGGATAAATCGGCAATGCCTTCAATATCCTCGTTTGTTTCGTAGGGAAGTCCAAGCATAAAGTAAAGTTTAACCCTTGTCCAGCCGCCTTCAAAAGCCATTCTGGCACCGTTTAAGATAACCTCTTCTGTCAAACCTTTGTTTATGACATTACGCATTCTCTGACTTCCCGCTTCCGGTGCAAAGGTAAGACTACTTTTTCTAACATCCTGAACCTTACTCATAACATCCAAAGAAAAGGCATCAATTCTAAGGGACGGAAGGGAAATATTAATATTTTTCTTTCTGCATTCCTCAATTAAAAAATCAATCAATTCCGGCAATTTTGAATAGTCACTGGAGCTTAAGGAGCTTAAGGAAATTTCCTCATGGCCTGTATTTTTCAACATTTCTACGGCATATTTTTTGAGAACCTCTACATCTCTTTCACGAACCGGTCTGTAAAGCTGTCCCGCCTGACAAAAACGGCAGCCTCTGATACAGCCACGCTGAATTTCAAGCACAACTCGGTCCTGGGTAACTTTCATAAACGGAACCACAGGTTTCATCGGATAATAGGTATCCGAAACATTCATCTCAATTTCTTTTAATACCGTGCTCGGAACATCCTCATATTTCGGTAAAAAGGACGCAATAGTACCGTCTTCCTTATAGGTCACATCGTACATAGAAGGTACATACATACCCGGAATATGGCTGACAAGACGTAAGAAATCCGCTTTAGACTTGCCTTCTTTTTTGTATTCTTTATATAAATCAAGAAGTTCCCTGTATCTGGTTTCCCCTTCACCAATATAGAAAATGTCAAAAAAATCTGCAATCGGTTCCGGATTATAGGTACATGGACCACCACCGATTACAATCGGATAACTTTCATCCCTGTCACAGGCAAGTAACGGCATCTGCGCCAAATCCAGAATCTGCAAAATGTTGGTATAACACATTTCATACTGTAACGTAATTCCAAGAAAATCAAAATCCTTAACCGGCTCTTGTGATTCCAAGGCAAAAAGAGGAATATTTTTCTCTCTCATAATTTTGTCTAAATCCGTCCACGGAGAATACACTCTTTCACACCATGTATCCTCAAAACGGTTAAACATATCGTATAAAATTTGAATTCCAAGATGTGACATACCGATTTCATACACATCCGGGAAACACATCGCAAAACGGATATCTACCGCATTTTTATCTTTTATAACACTATTTACTTCGTGTCCTATATATCTGGCAGGCTTTTCAACCGTCATCAATATTTCATCACTTAATGCTAAACGACTCATTTTTTATAACCTTTCATCTATGCTTTATCTTTTCAAGTATACGTGATTTATTCGTTAAAATCAAACACATTTGTTACAAGGCATTGTAAGCTGTCATCTTCCATATAGCTTTCTATCTGATTTGTATCTAAATTACCAATTTTTTCATTGTTTCTGTCCAAATAAAAAAAGGACAAAAACAGAATTACAGATATCATAAACCGCACTCTAAATCCTGATATGCCCTTTCCTTTGTAAGAACTAAATTCCTTTGTATCATAAACCTCATTCTCCGAATCCGATAATAAAGAATCCGGAACATCTCTTCCATACAAAATCTGTTCCCGTCTATGTAATTGTATACGGTTTTTCTTGTTATCTTCCCGCAAAAAATGTATCAACTGTAATTTTTGTTCTGCACTTACCATTATCAAAAACCTTCTATTTTTGATAAAATGTATGTCGCAAATTCAAAAAACATTCCTATCGGTTGGCAAGTTCTGCTGTGATTTCTTCCCATGTCACACCTTTTTCAGCCATAAGAACCATCATATGGTAAAGGAAGTCTGAAATTTCATACTTAATCTCATTTGCATTCGGATTCTTGGCTGCAATAACAATTTCAGTCGCCTCTTCACCCAATTTCTTAAGAATCTTATCAATCCCTTTGTCAAACAGATAGTTTGTATAAGAACCCTCCTTCGGATTTTCCTTTCGGTCCATAATGACCTTCATAACATCCTCAAACACCTTCATAGGGTTCTTTTCCTGTGTTTCCTTTGCAAAAATTTCATTAAAGAAACAGCTGTAGCTTCCTGTATGACACGCCGCTCCAACCTGGGATACCTTGGCTAAAATGGTATCCATATCACAGTCTGCCGTAAGAGATTTCACATACTGGTAATGTCCGCTTGTGTCCCCTTTTATCCAAAGCTCATTTCTGCTACGGCTGTAATAGGTCATTTTTCCGGTCTGAACAGTCATATTGTAGGCTGTTTCATCCATATAAGCCATCATAAGTACTTCGTTTGTTTTATAATCCTGTACAATACACGGAACCATTCCGTCAGAATTCAACTTGAAATCGCTCCATTTAAAAGCAGCTTCCACAATATTTACATCCAATCCGCTTTCCTTGCACAGAGCCTTTAAGGAATTGAGTTCCAGAATGCTTGTATGGATTGCATATCCTGTAATACCGGTAATGCAAGGAATCTCTAAATATTCTAAAATGCGATGCAATGTCACTGCGTCTTTTACGGTAACGATAAGCTCCAAATCGCTGATAAACATAGCGTCCTTAATTTTAGATTCGTCCACTAAAATCAGTTCAGATGCATATTCATCCACCAATTGTCTGTTTTCCGTAATTTTGGAACTGTCACTAAAACATACAGCAATTTTGTCTTTTCCAAATTTCTGGGAAACTTCAATCGTAATATCAATATTAGATTGTTTCTCATAGTTAAGAGCCGCTTTTTTACAACCGGTATAAAGAATTTTCTTAATATCCTCCATACGTTTTACATTTCCGGCTCCCACAACAGGGGCTTCCACATTGGCACAAATATCCTTAAGAATATCGAGCGCTCTATCATGAGAAGCATCGTCTGTGGACATATCATAAACAATAATTTCATCCACACCGTTATCACTGTATTTTTTTGCAAGACGCACAGGGTCAGTATCTATAATCGTATTATCCGAAAAATGCTTAATTGCTCTTTCATCCTTTAAATAAATACAACCCACAAATCTTTTCTTTGACATATTCATCACCACGCCTAAATTAAAGGCTTCCTTTTGTACTTAATACTTCTGTAATTCTCTCATCTGTACTTGTTGCTTCATCCAAAGCTTTACCAAAAGCTTTAAACATCGCTTCAATTTTATGATGATTGTTTATACCATCTAACATCTTGATATGTAAATTCATCGCCGCGGAATAAGAAACTGCATAAAAAAATTCACGCACCAATTCTGTTTCCAAGTAGCCGACTCTTTCCGCCGTAAAGTCGCAGGAATAGTTCAAATACGGTCTGCCACATAAGTCAACAGCACATAGTGCCAATGCATCATCCATCGGTAAAATAAAACTGCCATAGCGTTTGATTCCTTTTTTATCGCCTACCGCTTCTAAAATTGCCTGACCTAATACAATCCCCACATCTTCCACTGTGTGGTGTCCGTCTACCTGCAAATCCCCCTGTACTTTGCACGTCAAGTTAAAAAAACCGTGCTTTGCAAATCCGGAAAGCATATGATCCAAAAAGCCTATACCGGTATCAATATCACTTTTTCCTGCTCCGTCTAAGTTTAAACTCAGCTGAATATCCGTTTCTTTTGTCGTTCTCGTAATAGATGCTTCTCTTGCCATAAAAAGCCTTCCCTTCTTATACTTTTCTTCCTAATCCTCATCAAATCTTACCGCAATGGAATTTGCATGCGCTGTAAGACCTTCTTTTTTCGCAAACAATTCAATATCTTTATGTACTTTCTCAAGTGCTTCTTTCGAATAACATATAATGCTGGATTTTTTCACAAAGTCATCTACCGATAACGGTGAGAAAAATTTCGCCGTACCGTTTGTCGGTAAAATATGGTTTGGTCCTGCAAAATAATCTCCAAGAGGTTCTGAAGAATATTCTCCAAGGAAAATTGCACCTGCATTTCTGATTTTTGTCATCACTTCAAAAGGATTCTTAGTTAAGATTTCCAAGTGTTCTGAAGCAATCTCATTTGCCGCCTCTATTGCATCTTCCATAGAATCTGCAACTAAAATATAGCCATAGTTTTCCAGAGACTTTTCCATAATCGCTTTTCTATCAAGTTGACTGGTAAAGTCAATAATCCATTTGGAAACTTCATCTGCCAAGGCTTTGCTTGTCGTAATTAAAATTGCTGAAGCAAGCTCATCATGTTCTGCCTGTGACAATAAATCAGCCGCCACATATTTCGGGTTTGCTGTTTCATCTGTCAACACCAGAATTTCGCTTGGTCCTGCTATAGAATCAATGCTGACATGTCCGTAAACACTCTTTTTTGCAAGGGCTACAAAAATATTGCCAGGTCCTGTAATCTTATCTACTTTTGGAATGCTTTCCGTTCCGAAAGCCAATGCTGCAATTGCCTGCGCTCCACCAACTTTGTAAATTTCATCTACGCCTGCCACCTTTGCGGCTGCTAAAGTGCCCGGATTTACCTTGCCTTCTTTATTGCAAGGTGTTGTCATTACAATCTTACCAACGCCTGCCACCTTTGCAGGAATGGCGTTCATAAGCACACTGGACGGGTAAGCTGCTTTTCCACCCGGAACATAGATACCAACCTTTTCAAGCGGTGTGACCTTCTGACCTAAAATAGTGCCATCTTCTTTTGCATCAAACCAACTGTTACGTTTCTGTTTTTCGTGATACTCTCTGATATTGGCTGCACTTTTTTCCATAACAGCGATAAATTCCGCGTCCATAGAGGCAATCGCTTCTTCAATTTCCGCTTCTGTAACACGAATATTTTGACTAGTTAAGTCAAATCCATCAAACTGTTTTGTATATGCGCAAACCGCTTCGTCTTTGTTATTTCTTACATTTTCAATAATATCTGCAACTGTTTTTTCATACTGAGCATAATTATTAGGGCTTCTTTTTAATAAACTGGATAAAATATCCTGTTTTGTTTCGTTTGTCAAATTTATAATTTTCATTTTTCTAACCTTCTTTATTGTTGTTTCACAAGTTCTCTTAGCTTCTGGATTAAAGTTCCGATTCTCTGTGATTCCATCTGCATACTTACCTGATTCACAATCATTCTTGCAGAAAGCGGACAAATTTCTTCTAAAACTTCCAGTCCGTTTTCTTTCAGTGTGGAACCCGTTTCTACTATATCTACAATCACATCAGAAAGCTTCACAATAGGTCCTAATTCCACAGAACCGTTCAATTTAATGATGTCTACTGTCTGATGCTTCACATTGTAAAAATAGTCCTTGGCAATTTTCGGATATTTACTTGCCACGCGAATCATTTCGTGATGCTGTAACAGTTCTTTGGCACTTGCAGGACCGCATACGCACATTCTGCATTTTCCAAAGCCTAAATCCAGTACTTCGTATACTCGTCTGCCTTCTTCCAGCAAGGTATCTTTACCGACAACACCGATATCGGCGGCACCATACTCTACGTAAGTCGGTACATCCGGTCCTTTGGCAAGGAAAAATTTGAGTTTTAATTCTTCATTTACAAAAATCAGCTTTCTGGAATCCTTGTCCTTCATTTCTTCACATGTAATGCCGATTTCTTCCAGCAATTCCAGCGTTTTTTTTGCAAGTCTCCCTTTTGCAAGTGCAAAAGTTAAGTATTTATTATTATCGTTCATTTCTAAATCTCCTTTTTTGCACTTTCATATTCACTAATGTATTCATTTGGTATCATCGATACAAACACACCCTCTTTTCTGAGATGAATCGCTTCCTTCAATTTTTCAGAATAATTTTCTTTGGTATAATAAAGAATCTGTCTGTTTTCCTTGATTTCAATTGCGATTCCCTGTCTGTATAAAGCTTCCATCAAATCATCTACTAATACCATAAATCCGATGGCAGCCGCTTCTTTTCCAAAATGGCCAAGCAAGGTGTCGTAACGTCCACCTGTAACAATGGCATCACCCACACCATATGTATATGCTTTAAAAATAACACCGGTATAATAATGGAATTTGCTAAGCATACCAAGATCAAAAGAAACATATTCCGCTACACCATATTGTTTCAGAAGTTCGTAAAGAGCTTCCAATCTTCCAATGGCATTTCTACTCATCTCATTTGGTGCCAATTCTTTTGCACGCATCAAAGTTTCTTCCACCTGATAGAACTCGCGAACCTGCAAAATCGCCTCTCTGTCTTTTTCTGAAATGCCTTTTTCCATCATCAGTTCTTCCGCTGCAAAAAAGTTCTTTTCGGAAATATAATCACGAATTTCCATTTCTGTATCACTATCAAGACCCGCATGACGACAAATGCCTTTGAAATATTCCACTTCGCCGATACTTACCTGAAACTTCGTAAGTCCTGCCGAACGTAAGGTATCAATCACCATCATTATCATTTCCGCGTCCGCATAAACCGAATCATCACCGATAAGTTCTGCCCCCATCTGTGTTAATTCTTTCAATTTCCCCCGTAAATTGTCGTTATTAATGAAGGTATTTCCCGAATAGCAAAAACGAATCGGAACATTCTGTTCCATAAAATATTTTGCTGCGCATCGTGCCATAGATGGTGTGAAATCCGGTCTTAAAACAAGTGTATTTCCTTCTTTATCAAAAAACTTATATAATTCTCTGCTTCCGGTTGTTCCGATTTCTTCTGAAAAAACATCAAAAAATTCAAATGTCGGTGTCTGAATATTTTCATATCCGTACAATTGAATACTTTTCATCAATTTATCCTGTAAATTAAGCTTTGTGGCATATTCTTTTCCATATAAATCACGTACGCCTTCCGGTGTATGTAATAGTTGTTTCTTCTTCATTAATAAGTTCTCCATTCACTTTACTGTGGTAACGTGCTACTACACTAAACTCTAATGAGTATACCTAAAATACACGAATCTGTCAACCACCTTATTCTCTATCTTCCAAATCTTTTTTCAAAACATCCAGATACGGTACTAATGCACCTTTTTTTTGCGGTAAAATATAATCCGGATTCAGTTCTTCATAACGAAAACTTTTTCGTCCGCCACCTTTTGCCCTTTCCCAGAAAAATTTCAGCATTTCAAAGGGCAGATAATAAAAAATATTTTTTCCTGTATAGTAAATAAGAAAAAAAGCAATTCCGCCCTGTTTTTCAAAATTCTCCATAAATTCCACCTGATGTTCATGGATATTTTGAAGTGCAAAGGTGTCTGTAGCACATTCCTTTGCATCAAAACAAATCGGAATTCCCTGAACAACTCCGATATAATCGACCGTACTTTTCTGTTCAAAATAGGCAAGTGTTATATGTCTTTTTTCCTTATCGATTTTTATCGGTGTAATCGGTGTCGGAATTTTCTGAATCAAAGCCAGCCCATTTTCCAAATATTTTTCATTTGTTCGATTAATCAGTTCTTCCAGTGTTGAACCTCTTAATCCTCTTGAATTCCACGTAGCCATATTTTACCCCAATCGTTCCTTGAATTTTACAATATAACGCGGTTCCGGTGCTGTAATATTGGACTTTGATAATTCGTGAAATTCTCCTTCCATTTTAGGAAATTCCAGACGGTATGCATGTAGAAACTGGTGTTTCACCTGTGTCATTTCATTGAATCGGATATCACCATATTTGTAATCTCCCAAAATAGGATGTCCTATGCTTGCAACATGTGCCCTTATTTGATGATGCTTTCCTGTTATAAGTTCCACTTCAATATAGGAATATTTCTCAGATGCCTTTAAAGGAAAGAATCTTGTTTCAATTTCTTCGCTTTCCGGCATTTCTGTTTCCGACACATATACCTTATTTGTTGCATAATTTCTTACAAGGTAACCTTTTATGTGCATTTTTTCAGTAAACTCACCTTTTACAATGGTTCTGTAATATTTGCGAATACGTCTTTCTCTAATCAATTCATTCATTCTCTGTGTTCCAAGAAGCGTTTTTCCGCAAATCAAAAGTCCGCTCGTAAACTTGTCCAGTCTGTTACAGATAGACGGTTTAAATGTATGTAATTGTTCCGGTGTAATACACTTTGTATCAAGCAGATACCCGATAAGCCATTCATTACATGAAAAATTTTTTGGTTCTGCTTTTTGAGCCAGAACCCCTGCCGGTTTATTAATGATTAAAACATTTTTATCTTCATAAACAATTTCTATCCGCTTCTTTAACCTTTCATAGGCTCTTCTGTATTCAGTCATCTCCGGTGAATCTATCGCCATAAGCCCCATAAATTCATCAATAGTCTCATCCTTCATATAAAGACGCACAACATCGCCTTTATTCAGGAAAGCATTCCCTTCTGTCTTCTTACCGTTTAAGGTAATGGACCTTTTGCGAAGCATTTTATAAATAAAGCTCCCAGGTGCTTCACTCAAATATTTTTTCAAATATTTATCAAAACGCTGTCCCGCTTCATTTCCTTTTATGATAATCTCTTTCATAATTCCT
>ERZ1032130.304-NODE-304-length-13389-cov-6.467452_pt1 | contig 13389 bp, 8 predicted proteins | sample MGYA00517879_ERZ1032130 | MGnify/ENA primary metagenome ERZ1032130 (study PRJEB33719, sample SAMN04262597) | wastewater metagenome | biome: rural village; feature: animal feces; material: feces | host: Bos taurus | place: El Salvador | collected 2012-01-31 ...
GTCGCTTTCCACCTTGCGGCAAACCTTGACTTCCTGGATTTGTGTATTGCAAGTCAGGATACAACTATCAGAGAATACAGTAAAAAAAGAATTGTCCAGTCTATGGAAATAGGAGACAGACTGGGAGTTAAGGGTGTTATTTTTCACACAGGTTTGATTGGTGGATTGACAGTTGATTACTATATTAACGGATGGGTTAACGCGGCAGTCCAAATTTTTACCGAATTGGCAAAAAAATATCCGCATATGATGATTTATCTGGAAAACAGCTTTGAATTTAGCCCCGATGCGTTTCTTAAGCTGATGGAAAGAGTGAAAGATGTGCCAAATGTGAGAATTTGTCTCGATTATGGTCACGCGGCTCTTACAATGACTCATCTTGAGGATTGGGTGAGACAGCTCGCGCCCTATATAGCTCATATGCATGTTAACGACCATGATTTAAAGGCAGATTTACATCTTGCACCGGGTGAAGGACAGATTGATTTTGGTTATTTTAAAGAACTGATGGAACGATACAACGTGAATGTTTCCACACTTTTGGAAGTAAACGGAATTGAAAGACAGGCAAAAGCGTTGGAATTTATGAGTTTATTGTAAGGTGAATTTAAGGAAGGGAGAAATGAAAATGCCACAGTTTACTAACGAGGATTTTCTTTCCATTTTAGACATAGGAATTGCTGTAGCCGGGGAGAAAGACAGAAACAAGCTTCTTGATATGATTATTGATAAAGGTATGGAGCTGACAAATTGTGATGCCGGTACATTATACATTTTAAAAGACGAAAAGCTTCATTTCAAAATTATGAAAACCATTTCTCAGGGCGTTGATAAAGGAAGAGATGGGGAAGTAATTGAAATTCCGGCAGTACCACTAAGAGAAGAAAATATCTGTGCTTATACGGCAATTCACAAAAAACCATTGAATATTGAAGATGTATATTATAGTGATGAATTCGACTTTTCAGGTCCGAAAAATTATGACAAAATGACCGGTTATCGAACACAGAGTATGCTGACAATTCCGCTCATTGGATTAAATGATGATGTACTTGGCGTTTTGCAGCTTATGAATGCAAAGGATAAAAAAGGTGAGATATGTCCCTTTAATAAGTCTTTGGAACACATAGTTTTCTCGCTTTCATCACAGGCATCTATTGCGGTTTGCAATATGCAGTATATGGATGAAATTAAGGATACATTATGGTCTTTTACGGAAGCTATGACAGAGGCGATTGATGCCAGAACACCTTACAATGCCAGCCATACACGAAATGTTGGAAAATACGCAGGCATTCTTGCAGATTATATTAATGAATTGTACGAAAAAGGGGAAGAGACAGAGTACTTTAATACGGATAGAAAAGACCAGCTTTTGATGGGCGCGATGCTTCATGATATCGGTAAAATGATTGTTCCGACTAAGGTTATGAATAAGGCAACAAGACTTGGTGAAGACTACGGCAAAGTAATGCAGAAGCTTGAATACTATCGTGTAAAATATGAAGTTATGCATTTAAAAGGTTTTCTTTCCGGGGAAGAATTTGAAGAAAAATTATCGCAGATAGAAAATGCAGTTTCGGTTATTGATAAAGTAGACGGTGCCGGTTTTGTAGATGATGAGTTGTCTGCAAAACTGGAGGAAGTATTATCTTACACATATCAGGACCTGACTGTGGAAAATAGTGAAGAAATTCCATATTTTACAGAGGTTGAAAAAGATTGTCTACGCGTGAAAAAGGGAACTTTAACAGCAAAAGAACGTGAAATCATGGAAAGTCACGTTGTGATGACAGAAAGAATTTTAAGTAAGGTTCATTTCCATTCTTTCTACAAGGATGCACCGACTTTTGCATCTCAGCATCATGAATGTTTAAACGGAAAAGGTTATCCGAATAAATTGACAGCTGAAGATTTGCCGTTAGAATCCAGAATATTGGCAGTAGCGGATATTTGTGATGCGCTTTTGGCTACGGACAGACCTTACAAAAAGCCAATGTCGAAGGAGAAAGCTTTCTTTATTCTTGAAGATATGGCAAAATTCGGAAATATCGATGGTAAAATTGTCGGATACTTAAAAGAATGTATCTAATGGTTTGCCAAAGGATAATAAATCGGAAGGGAGTATCCTATGGGGCAGGGAAAAAAATATGAAAAAGTCATATGGTATCTTGTATGCGTGGCTATTATAGGTTTGACCTTGCTTGGCTACATCAAAGGGATATTTATCAGTTCGGATATTGATGAATCTTATGCTTTGGCGCAGTCATACAGACTGGCTGTGGGAGATAAACTGTTTGTAGATATGTGGGAATCCCATCAGTTAAGCGCCTTTCTCGGAGCGGTTTTCATTAAGATTTATTTGGCTGTTTTCGGAACAACAGAATATCTGGTCATTTATTTAAGAATGATTGGAATCTTAATGCATACCGGTATTGGAATCTGGCTTTATAATGCCATAAAAAAAGATTTTTCACAGAGGATTAGTTTTCTTGTGTTATTTTTACACTTAAATTTCCTGCCGAAATGGGTACAAATGCCGGAATTTGAGCTGATGCATTATTGGTTCGTTTTGATGATTTTCCTTTTGTTGTACGGATACTTTGGGAAGGAAAAAAGAGGATTTTTAAGACCGGCTCTTGCGGGTGTTTGTGTGGTCGGAAGTATGATGAGTTATCCGACAATGATACTTCTTTATCCGTTTTTGGTGATAGGGCTTTGTGTCCTGGAGAAGCAAAGGTTTGGTTTAAAAGGGATTAAAAGATTAAAAAGCAGTTTATATCTTACACTTGGAGCTTTGATAAGCGGTGGCAGTTTTTTGGTTTATTTGTTAAGCTACCAATCCATAAGTGAATTTATGGAAAATGTATCGTACATTTTTCTGGATGAATCCCATTCTATGGAAGAAACTGCGTTTAAGTGGCAGTATTACAAAATAGAAATAGGGGAGCATTTTGCTTCGTACTTCGGACACATGGGTGTGGCATTGATTATTGTAGCAGTGGCTTTGATAATCCGAGCAATTATATTGTGGATAAAAGAGAAGTCGCTTAAGAATTTTCTTACAAAAAAAGGTGTGGAATTTGTCGTAATTTCCCTTATGGTTTTGACGGCTGTTTTTATGGAAATCAATCAGGTTTTCGGTAGTGTTTTACAGGATGAAAACCAGTTTTATCTGCTTTTAAGATTTGTGGCGGTTTTAATTCCGGCGGTTTATCTTGGTATCAGATATCATAAAAAGTTTGCCGCCATTTTCTGGTTATGCATTATTCCCGGAATTGTATCGTATGTGGCGGCGCTTTTGATAACAAATATGACGTTGAACGTTTGTTATGCGAAGATGTTTTTGGGTGTATTCGGCAGTATTTTGCTGCTTTCGTGGTATGTGAAAGATATGGTGCCAAAGAACGCTGTAAAAACAGGTTATATATTAATTTATGCATTGATTTTAGGGCTTTTGTGCGGATTTTTTGTATGTAGGGTTGTACTAATCCGTGTGACGGGATGTTTACCTGTGACGATAAAGGCACCGCTTTGTCAGATAGAAGAAGGTCCCGGAAAAGGTATTTATGTTTTAAATACGGATGGAGTTATCTGGAACGAAAATTATGAGGTTTTGAAAGACCGGATAAAAGAAGATGACAGGCTTTTATATATCGGTCCTGACAATATGATTTATCCTGCGATGGAATGTGATGTGGCATCGCCTTCCACACAGGGAACAACGGTTTATAATGAAATGTTTATTTATTATTATGAGAAACATAAGGACAGAATTCCGAATGTGATAGTAATCGACAAGACATTTGAAAGTAATCCGATTTATCATTATTCGGAAAATAATCAGATTCTTCTTGATTGGATTGAGGAGACTTTTGAAGATGTAGCGATAGAAGAAACAAATTATTTGAAGATACTACGTGTTCAGGAATAGATTTATGACAGAAAATACAAATAAGAAAAAAGCAGGAAAAATAGGGATAATATCAGGTATTGTGGCAGCAGTTTTAGTCGTTTTAGGACTGCTGCCATTTGTAGTGCCATTAAATCAGATATCCGGTTCTTACACAGTGGAATTGGGGGATGAAATCAGTACGGATGTTACAGATTATGTTTCGGGCTTTGCACCGGGAATCTGGGTCAGTAATCTGGATGTGTCGGGAGTAAATACGCATCAGGCCGGAGAATATAAAGCTACTGTAAAGCAAGGTTTTCACATATATGAATATAGTGTTTTGGTAGAGGATACGACAGCACCGGTTTTGCATTTTTGTGATGAAAATATTTATCTTGAAGAGGGTGAAACATACTCGGCAGACTATTTTGTAGAAGAAGTAGTTGATTTAAGTAATAATGTAGATGTTTTTGTATCGGAAAGCAATGCATCGAAGGCTAAAGATTCCGGTGTTTGTATAGAAAAAAGTGGTGTTTATGTACTGACTTTTGTAGCGAGGGACGCATCGGAAAATGAGGCGGTTTACACTTTGTCAGTGACTGTAGATACAGCACCTACAATTACGGGAATGAAGGACTATTATGTTGTTCCCGGAACAACGCTTGATTATCTGGAGTTTATAAAAGCTTCTGATACAGTGGATGGAGATGTAACAGAAAGTGTACGTGTAAATGCAGAAGGTGTGGATTTGTCATCGATTGGTTCATATGAATTAATGTATATTTGTGAGGATTCTTATGGACTTTCTTCCGAAGAAACTGTGTCCGTGAATGTAATGGAAAGTATGGACATTCAGGAGCTTATTAACACACACGAAATTCATCGTCTTAACGAAACTATTGTAGGTGCATACAATCTCTATGATATTGGTTATTATGAAGATAAAACTATAGATGAGATGATTGAAATTATGCATCCTACGACTATCAGAATTACAAATGATACGGGCTATGGAAGCGGTTTTATTTTGGAGATTTCGGATGAGGAAATTATTATCGGAACATGTCAGCATGTTGTTAAAAATCAGGCTACGGTAGATATTTCTTTTTTTGAAGGGACAAAGATTTTGGGAACAGTTGTTAAGGCACTTTGGGATTATGATGTTGCATTTGTTTCCGTAAAGCGAGAAGATGTTTCGCAGGAATTATTAGACCGGTTATATACGGTACATATTAATAGGGGATATTGGGACAGTTTGGAAAATGAGGCTGATTTGGAAATTGGTGTCAGATGTATTACCGACAAAGGAACTGTTTGGCGAGACAGAACGGGTAAGCTTGTGTATAAAGCGTCGCACGGAGATATGCAGTGGCGAAGTCTTTACGAGGCAGTAAGGGTTTCCGCTTCGCTATTTTCCGGCTCATCGGGTTCAAGTATTTTTGATATTCACGGAAATACATTGGGCGTTGCAACATATGTTATTCAAGGTGGCGGAAGATATGAAAGCTACGGTATGACGCTGGAAACCTTGTGTGACAAGTTTGAAGAAGTTTTTGGAAGAAAATTGTATTATTATTAAAAACTATAAAAAGGGTGTAAAGCCTTATTAAATTATCAAGGTGCATTTTTGGTGTAAAAATTGATTCATTAAGATAAATAAGAATTATAAGAAATATAAGAAAAGTACCAAACCAAAGTCTGATACTTTTTTGAATAGTCGGCGTGACAGGATTCGAACCTGCGACCTCTGCGTCCCGAACGCAGCGCTCTACCAAACTGAGCCACACGCCGATACCTTAAAAATAATACAATAGTAAAAATGTATTGTCAACAATTATTTGAAAAGTATATAATAAAAAGGACATTATAAATCAGGAGGATTTTTTATGGGCGAAAAAGTTTTTGGTAAAGGTTATTGGAAAACTTTTAAGGAAGGAATTCAGAGAGAATGGGTAATTACCAACGGTATCGGTGGTTATGCGGGAAGCTCTATCATTGGAGCACATACGAGAAAACACCACGGTATGTTGATTGCAAGTCTTCATGCACCGACAGAGCGATATATGGTTTTATCCAAAATTAATGAATCTTTGGATTTTGGTGGTAAAAAGTACTCCCTGAAAACCAACCAGAGAATCGGCAAAAAATACGAAAACGGACAGGATTATCTGCAACGTTTTATTTTTAATGAACTGCCTACTTTTATTTATCAGGTAAAAGGTTTTTATATGGAAAAGACTATCAGCTTTGACCATGGAAAAAATACGATTGCCATTGCTTATGATATTGTTAACGGTCCTGAAGAGGTTGCGTTTACAATGGTTCCGGCTTTTAACTTCAGGGACCACAATAACGGCAGTAAAATCGGTGAACTGGATTTTGAAAAGAGTGTTTCCGGTCAGGAAATTACACTGGTACCGAAAAACCGAAAAATTAAAAAACTTCAAAAAAAATATGATGTGAAAATCAAGTATTTTACAAGCGAAGGTGCGGTAAAAGAAAGCGATGATAAGTATGATGAAGGTCTGGCACTTCAGACAGAAATTGATACGGGTATGTCTTACATAGACAATAACTACACGCCTTATGAAGTGATTTTGACATTACAGCCTTATGAAAAGAAAAAAATCTCAGTTGTTTGTACCATTGAAAAAGAATATGAAACAGATGCCTTTGCAATTATAGATGCCAACAGAAAGAGAATTCAGGCTCTGGTGGACAAAGCAGGTTATGAAGATGAATTTGCAAAAGACCTTGTTATGGCAGCAGATAATTTTATCGTAGACAGAGCTTCTACAGGCTATAAGACGGTTTTGGCAGGTCTTCCTTGGTTTACGGACTGGGGTCGTGATACGATGATTGCTCTTCAGGGTCTTACTTTGGTGACAAAACGTTTTGAAGATACAAAGGGTATCCTTAAAACCTTTGCCCAGTATGTGAATAATGGTCTTGTGCCAAATATGTTCCCGGACGAAGGTCTGGACCCGCTTTATAATACGGTGGATGCATCGATGTGGTATTTTTATTCTGTGGACAAGTATTTGGAATACACAGGGGATTATGACTTTGTGCGTGATGAAATTTATCCAAAGCTGGAAGAAATTATCGAAGCCTATAAAAAAGGCACAGATTTCAAAATCCATATGGACAAGGATTATCTGATTCATGCCGGCGGAGATTATGACCAGGTTACTTGGATGGATGTGCGCGTGGGAAAATGGGTAGTAACACCAAGACACGGTAAAGCCGTAGAAATTAATGCGCTTTGGTATAATGCTCTTAAGGTAATGGAAAAACTGGCTGAAAAATTCGGGAAAGATGCAAGTGGATATGCGTCATTGGCAGAAAAAGTAAAGGTTTCCTTTAACAAGCGTTTCTGGAATGAGAAAAAATCCTGCCTTTACGATGTAGTGGATGAATATGTGAATCCGCTTCTTGCAAAACCGAGCCTCAATCCGTTTAGCAAGGAAGAAACAGCGATTTATATAAAAGATAACGACCAGGTTCGTCCGAACCAGATTTGGGCAGTTTCCCTTCCATACACAATGCTTCCTGACGATAAGGCGAAAAAGGTTGTGGAAACTGTTTGGCAGCAGCTTTACGGAACTTACGGACTTCGTTCGCTTTCGCCGGAAGATGAAGCTTACCACGGAAAATATTTTGGAAAGCTTCATGACAGAGATGCGGCTTATCATCAGGGTACTGTGTGGGCATTCCCGATGGGCGGCTTTATCACTGCTTTTGTGAAGGTAAACAATTACTCAAAAGAAAGCATTGAAATGGCGAAAAAATTGATGGCACCAGTGGCAGACCATCTGATGGATGGTTGTATCGGTTCCATTGCAGAAATCTTTGACGGCGACGACCCACACGTTTCAAGAGGCTGTTATGCGCAGGCTTGGAGTGTAGGGGAAATGCTTCGTGCGTATGTGGAAGATATCTTAGAGAAAGAAAAAGAATGTGTATAAATTTGGTTTTAGGTTGACAAATGCACGAAAGTTACCTAAAATCAAGATACTAAATAAATGACGATGAAGAGGAATAGTACGTTTTTTAGTGCCTTTACAGAGAGAAAATGGTTGCTGAGACATTTTCAGGTAAGAAAACCGAACCGGCCTTGGAGTCCCACATAAGAAAGTGTGATTTTACATACAAATTTACACAAAAATGTGGCGTAGCACCGGCGTTAACGGTAGGATAAGTGAGCATTTGCTAATTAGGGTGGTACCGCCGATAATTTCGGTCCCTTGTGGGGACCGAAGTATTGGTGGTTTTTTTGCGCGTTATAATGAGTCGCGCGTCGCGATGTTCGGATAAATACTTTTATCCGGCTTATATGAAACAACAAAGACAAAGAGGAGAAAAAGTTATGGCAGACAAAAAATTAGTTGAAGCGATTACATCTATGGAAGATGATTTCGCGCAGTGGTACACGGACGTTGTAAAAAAAGCAGAATTGGTAGACTATACAAGCGTAAAGGGTTGTATGGTTTTTAAACCTGCAGGTTATGCTATTTGGGAATTAATCCAGAAACAGCTTGATGAAAGATTTAAAGCAACAGGTGTAGAAAACGTATATTTACCAATGTTTATTCCTGAAAGTCTTTTACAGAAGGAAAAAGACCACGTAGAAGGCTTTGCACCGGAAGTAGCCTGGGTTACACACGGCGGACTGAATCCATTACAGGAAAGACTTTGTGTTAGACCTACATCAGAAACATTATTCTGTGATTTCTACAAAAATGAAATTCAGTCATACAGAGATTTACCAAAGGTTTACAACCAGTGGTGTTCCGTAGTTCGTTGGGAAAAAGAAACAAGACCTTTCCTTCGTTCCAGAGAATTTTTATGGCAGGAAGGACATACAGCTCACGCTACAGCAGAGGATGCGGAAAACAGAACAATCCAGATGCTTAACGTGTACGCTGATTTCCTTGAAGAAGTACTTGCGATTCCTGTTGTAAAGGGACGTAAAACAGAAAAAGAAAAATTTGCAGGCGCGGAAGCTACTTACACAATCGAGGCTTTAATGCACGACGGAAAGGCACTCCAGTCCGGTACAAGCCACAACTTTGGTGATGGCTTTGCAAAAGCTTTCGGTATTCAGTACACAGATAAAGACAACACCTTAAAATATGTACACCAGACTTCATGGGGTATGACAACCAGACTTATTGGTGCGGTAATTATGGTTCACGGCGACAACTCAGGTCTTGTCCTTCCACCAAGAGTTGCACCTACACAGGTTATGATTATTCCAATCCGTCAGCAGCAGGAAGGCGTGCTTGATAAGGCTTATGAATTAAAGAGCAGATTATCGAACTTCCGTGTAAAAGTAGACGATACAGATAAAAGCCCGGGCTGGAAATTTTCTGAACAGGAAATGAGAGGTATCCCTGTTCGTGTAGAAATCGGACCAAAGGATATCGAAGCAAACAAATGCGTTATCTGTCGTCGTGACACAAGAGAAAAAATCGAAGCAAGTCTGGATGAATTAGAAACCGTTTTAGCTGAAGTTTTAGATAAAATGCAGGTTGAAATGTTAGAACGCGCAAGAGTTCATAGAGAAGAACACACTTATGTGGCTACAAACTATGATGAATTCAAAGATATTTTTGCTACAAAAGCCGGCTTTGTAAAAGCTATGTGGTGCGGTGAACAGGCTTGTGAAGATAAAGTAAAAGAGGACTTAAGTGTAACCAGCCGTTGTATGCCATTTGAACAGGAAGAACTCGCTTCTACATGTGTGTGCTGTGGAAAGCCTGCCAAGAAAATGGTTTACTGGGGAAGAGCATACTAAAATACCAAAAAGGCTTGCGTAAAGCAAGCAAAAAAGACTAAGATAAAGTTAGGAATATTTTTAGAATAAACAGGAGGGAAAAGTATGAATGTATTGGTTATTAACTGTGGCAGTTCTTCACTGAAATATCAGCTGATTAACAGTGATAGCGAAGAGGTTTTGGCAAAAGGCCTGTGCGAAAGAATCGGTATCAATGGTAGTGCAATTACACATCAGCCTGAGGGCGGCGACAAGGTAACTACGGAAGTAGAAATGGAAAACCATACACAGGCAGTACAGTACGTGATTGAAAAATTAACAGACAAAGAGGTTGGGGTAATTTCTTCCCTCGATGAAATCGATGCAGTGGGACACAGAGTTGTTCACGGCGGCGAAAAATTTGCTTCTTCCGTAGTAATTACAGATGAAATTGTAAAAGCTATTGAAGAGTGTAACGATTTAGCACCGCTTCACAACCCTGCCAACTTAATCGGTATCAATTCCTGCAAAGAAATTATGCCGAATGTGCCTATGGTAGCTGTTTTTGATACAGCTTTCCACCAGACAATGCCAAAGAAAGCCTTTTTATACGGTCTTCCGTACGAATATTATGATAAATATAAAGTAAGACGTTATGGGTTCCACGGAACAAGCCACGATTTTGTTTCAAATCGCGCGGCCGAAATCCTTGGTAAAAAACGTGAAGACTTAAATATCGTTGTTTGCCACTTAGGAAACGGTGCTTCTGTTTCTGCGGTAAAAGAAGGAAAGAGCGTAGATACTTCTATGGGCTTAACTCCACTGGAAGGCTTGATTATGGGTACACGTAGTGGTGATATGGACCCGGCGATTATTACTTTCCTTGCAGAAAAAGAAAATATCAGTGCAAAAGAAGTCATTGATATTTGTAACAAAAAATCCGGTATGCTCGGTCTTTCAAACGGCGTATCCAGTGACTTCAGAGATTTGGCTGCTGCTAAAGAAGCAGGCAATGAATATGCAAAGGATGCTTTGGAAACTTATGCATATAGAGTGGCAAAATATATCGGTGCTTATGCAATGGGAATGAAGGGACTTGATGTGGTTGTATTTACAGCAGGTATCGGTGAAAACAACATTTCCCTTCGTTCAAAAATCTGTGAATACTTAAGCATTTTTGATACAAAAATTGATGATGCAAAAAATAATATCCGCGGTGAGGAAGCCATTATTTCAACAGAGGATTCCAAAGTGAAGGTTATGGTTATTCCGACCAACGAAGAACTGGCAATTGCAAGAGAAACAGTTGCCCTTGTAAAATAAGAAGAATTAAGGATGTAAAAATGGCGATAAAGATTCTGCTACCTGAAAAAGTGAATATGATTATCCATACCATTTGGGCAGCAGGATTTGAAGCCTATGCGGTTGGCGGTTGTGTCCGCGACAGCATTTTAGGGCGCGTGCCTGATGACTGGGATATTACCACATCGGCAAAACCCGAAGACATTAAAAAACTTTTTAAAAGAACCATAGACACAGGCATTGAACACGGTACAGTAACTGTAATGCTTGGTAAGGAAGGATTTGAAGTAACTACCTATCGGATTGATGGCGAATATGAAGACAGCCGCCACCCGAAGGAAGTTACTTTTACTTCTAATTTGAGAGAAGATTTGAAAAGACGTGACTTCACAATCAATGCTATGGCGTATAATGATGAAGTTGGCCTTGTAGATATTTTTGAAGGCATTTTGGATATTGAAAAAAAAGTTATAAGGTGCGTAGGGAATGCAAAAGAGCGTTTTACGGAAGATGCGCTTCGTATGATGCGGGCGGTGCGTTTTTCTGCCCAGCTTGGGTATTCCATTGATGAAGGCACAAAAGAGGCCATTAAAGAACTGGCACCAACCCTTCAGAAAATCAGTGCCGAAAGAATCCAGGTGGAGCTTGTAAAGCTGGTTACATCAAACAATCCGGACTATTTACGCATTGCCTATGAAACAGGTATTACAGCCCAGGTTCTGCCGGAGTTTGACCTTTGTATGAAAACAGAGCAGAACAATCCCCACCATATGTACAGTGTGGGTGAACATACTTTATGGGCTATGAAATATATACAGGCTGACAAGGTGTTACGCCTTGCCATTCTTTTTCACGATATGGGAAAACCAGAGGCACTTACCACAGATGAAAAAGGAATTCATCATTTTTATGGACACAATGAAATCAGCAGTCAGATTGCAAGGGAGGTTCTAAGAAGACTCCGCTTTGATAATGATACGATTCATAAGGTGGAAAGACTTGTTTTTTACCACGATTACAGGCCCAATCTTACGGATAAATCCATAAGACGGTTTGTAACAAAAATCGGCAAAGAACTTTTTCCGTTCTATTTGCTTGTACAAAAGGCGGACGCAATGGCGCAAAGTGAGTACAAGAGAGAAGAAAAGCTTCATAATATTGAAACAGCCGATAAAATTTTCCAAGGCATAATGGAACGGGAAGAATGCTTGTGCCTGAAAGATTTGGCTGTTACGGGAAAAGATTTAATTGACCTTGGAATCAAACCCGGAAAAGAAATTGGTGAGATTTTAAATAAATTTTTGGAGATGGTCATTGAAAACCCTGAACTTAACCAAAAAGAAATTTTGTTAAACAATCTTTCGAAAAAGTAATACTTTTTGAAAGCCTCTCATAAGATAGGATATATCTGTGAATGGGAGGAATGAAAGTGAATGACAGAGCTGTTAGTTTATTGGAACAGTATGATTTAGAGGTGCTTCGTACCAGAAAGGGACGAGGCGCTATTCTTTGTGAAACCTCCAATGGCTTGTACATTTTTAAAGAATACGAAGGATCTTTAGAAAAGCTTATTTTTCAGAATGAATTGCTGAAAAACCTAAAGGAGCAGGGAAAATCCTCGGTAGAACAAATTGTGCCGACAAAGGAAGGCAATTTGATTGTGACAGATTATGAACGGACCAATTATTTCCTGAAAACTTATTTTGAGGGCAGGGAATGTAATATAAATGATGAGAATGAAAGAGTAGAGGCAGTCAGGTTTCTTGCATCAATACATAAGGATATGTATGTGGGGGAGGATGTGGAATTATATCCGAAGGCTGATATTCTGGCAGAATTTGAAAAGCATAACCGGGAAATGAAAAAAGTGAAACGTTTTTTACGTGACAGAAGCCAGAAAAACGGTTTTGAAATCTATCTGATGCAAAATTACGACCTCTTTTATGAAAAGGCACTTGCTGCCACAGAAAATCTGAAGGAATATTATACGGATTTGGAAAAAGAGTATCTGGAGACAAAAAGACCCATTTGCCATGGTGATTTCCAGTATCACAACTTATTGAAGACAGACAACGGATTTGCACTTATTAATTTTGAAAAGTGTGTAGTAGATTATCCGATAAGGGATTTGTACTACTTTTTACGAAAACTTTTAGAAAAGAACAACTGGTCCATAGAGCTTGGCGAAGAACTGATTTATGCGTACAATGAGACTTTACCTTTAGGCGCATATGATATGATTCAGTTATATTACCGCTTTGCGTACCCGGAAAAATTCTGGAAAATTGTAAATTTTTATTACAATAACAGAAAGGTCTGGGTGCCCGATAAGGTCTGTGAAAAACTGGGCAAACTGATTCAGGCAGAAGAGCTGCGACAAAGATTTTTAGATAATTTATCATCTATGTTACTGGGAAAATAAAAGAATAACAAT
>ERZ1032130.305-NODE-305-length-13328-cov-5.269796_pt1 | contig 13328 bp, 15 predicted proteins | sample MGYA00517879_ERZ1032130 | MGnify/ENA primary metagenome ERZ1032130 (study PRJEB33719, sample SAMN04262597) | wastewater metagenome | biome: rural village; feature: animal feces; material: feces | host: Bos taurus | place: El Salvador | collected 2012-01-31 ...
GGATCAAAAGCATCAGCAATGACGGTGTCCACGTGGAGCAGCAGCTTGACGCCCTTCTCCTTGGCCTTCTTCACATGATATCATTTGCTTTCTTTTCTTCCAGTGCTGCATAAGCAATTTTTGCCAGTTCTTTGGATGTTGCTGCCAAAACTACGCCCTCCTTTATTTTTTTAATTTCCATTTATAAAAATCATAACTGATCTGAGTCATTGGATCGATCAGGTCCGGACGATCGCTCAAATAGCTTAAGGTTCCTTCCAATACCTGATACAATGCTTCTTCAATATTTTCGAAGGTCAATTTACGAATTGCTTTTAAATTTGGAGCTTTATCCCGATTCGGTTCAATATAATCAGCCATATAGACGATCATATCCATCATGGACATGTCCGGCTTACCGGTTGTATGACATTTAATCGCACTTAAAATTTCCGGATCATCTACACCATATACTTTTTCAGCCATATAAGCCCCAAGCTTTGCGTGCAAAAGAGAAGGATTTTTTTCTTCCATCCCTGATACTTCAATTCCATGTTTTTTACACAGCTTTATTTTCTGTGAGTTTGGAATACATTTTGCACAATCATGAAGAAGACCTGCGACAGCCGCCTTTGTCATATCCACACCATAGCGCATGGCAAGACTTTCCGCAGTGTACATAACCCCAAGAGTATGCTCAAAACGATCGTCGCTTAATTCTTCTTTCATTTGTTTCTGTAATAATTTTAAATCATATTCGGCCATTTGTGAACCTCATTTAGAATGTTACATAAAGCTTCTCTTTTTCGATATAGTTACAGACCTTTTCTCCCACATAGGCAGATACATCTTTTCCTTCTGAAACCATTTCTCTGATCTCACTGCTTGCCGCATCTACTTTCGGTGAATTCATAATCAGGCATTTTGTTCCAAAACGTTCTTCCATTTCTGCGATTTTAACCTTCAGTTCAGGGATGCCCGCCTCGTCCCTGCATGCCACAAATAAAGTGCATAATTCAGCGATTTTTCCAGGCTCCTTCCATGTAGGAAAGTCCCTTAAGGAATCCGCACCGATGATAAAATAAAATTCATGTTCCGGATACATTCGTTTAAATTCACCCAAGGTCTGATAGGTGAAATGATAGGAATCCTCAGAGCCCTCATATTCGCAAAGAACCATATAAGGAGCCTCTTCGATGGCAAGCCGGATCATCTCACAACGCAGGGTAAAATCCGTCTGTTCTATATCTCTTTTATGAGGCGGATTTCCATTTGGCATGATCCACACCTCATCTAAATCAAACTGCGAGTATGCAGTCTTTGCCAGCATAAAATGTCCTTTGTGGAACGGATCAAAGGTTCCACCTAAAATTCCGATCCTCTTACACATTTTTCTTTGCTGCTTTTGGAAGTTCAATCTTTTTGTTTTTATCTTTTCCTTCTTTATAAAGGACAATTTTTTTCCCAATGACCTGAACCACCTGGGAACGTGTTCTTTCTGCAATTACTTCCGCGATTTCTCTTGCATCGTCATCACAGTTCTGGAGAACACTGATTTTAATCAATTCTCTTTTATCTAAAGCCTGTCTGATTGCTTCCACGTTTTCTGTTGTTACACTGTTTTTACCAACCTGAAAGATTGGTTCCATGGTCATTGCAAGACTTTTTAAATATGCTCTCTGTTTGCTTGTCATATTACCCTCTATTACTTATAATAATCAAATACAAGTCCGTACATACGAACTGTATCACCTTCCTGGATACCTGCTTCTTCAAGCTGTTCTAAGATACCTGTATCTTTTAAGAATCTCTGGAAGAATGCAAAGCCCTTTTCGGACTCTAAGTTTGTGTAGCCAAGCATCTTTTCGATACGTGGTCCTTCCACAATGTAGGTATTTTCTTCTTCTGTAGATTTTTCCACTGTAAATGGAAGATTTGCATCGAAGCCAATTTCCAGTTCCGGGAAAAATTCCTGTTCGAACACAACTTCCTTCACCGGATTTTCATCCAGCATTCTTTTTGCTTCATAAAGAAGTTCTTTCACACCCTGACCTGTAACTGCAGAGATTGGCATTACTTTGTAGCCCTGTGGTTCAAATTCTTTACGAAGGCGATCGATTGGATTTTCGCTTTCACCATCGTCATAAATTGCATCCACTTTATTCGCTGCAATGATCTGCGGACGGCTGGCAATCTCTTCATTATACGAAGCCAATTCTTTATTGATCGCATAGATATCTTCAATCGGATCTCTCCCTTCTGTAGAAGCTGCATCTACAATGTGAATCATACAGCGTGTTCTTTCAATGTGGCGAAGGAAATCATGTCCAAGTCCCACACCTTCTGCTGCACCTTCAATCAGACCAGGTACGTCAGCGATTACAAATCCGCCGCCTTCCAGGTCCACCACTCCAAGGTTTGGAGTCAGTGTTGTAAAGTGGTAATTTGCAATCTTTGGACGTGCATTGGTTACACGGGATAAAAATGTAGATTTACCAACATTCGGAAAACCTACCAATCCAACATCAGCAATCACTTTCAGCTCTAACTGAACTTCCAGCTCCTGTGCCGGTTTTCCCGGTTTTGCGTATTTCGGAGCCTGCATGGTTGCTGTTGCAAAATGCATGTTTCCGATACCGCCTTTCCCGCCTTTTAAGACAGTCACTCTTTTGTTCTCACCGGACATGTCCGCGATAACTTTACCACTGGCCGCATCTTTAATAACTGTTCCTTCCGGAACCTTTAAGATGATGTCTTCACCATCTTTCCCGTGACATTTTCTCTTTCCGCCTTCTTCTCCGTCTGTGGCAGAGAATTTTCTGCGGTGTCTGAATTCTGATAATGTATTTAAGCCTTCGTCCACAACAAAGATCACATCTCCGCCGCGTCCGCCGTCGCCGCCGTCCGGACCTCCATCCGGAACAAACAGCTCTCGTCTGAAGGACACATGGCCGTTGCCGCCTTTGCCGGAACGAATGATAATTTTCGCTCTATCTGCAAACATATTTTTTCTCCTTTCGGGGAACTCTATTTTCAACGTTACTCACGAAAATAAAACAGGCTTCAAATCATTACTGACTTGAAGCCCTTTGTTCATTACTCTGCTACTGGATAGACAGAAGCCTGCTTCTTGTCTCTTCCTTTTCTTTCAAATCTTAAAACGCCGTCAACTAATGCGAATAATGTATCATCGCCGCCTCTACCAACGTTAACGCCTGGAAGAATCTTTGTTCCACGCTGTCTGTAAAGGATGTTACCAGCTTTTACGAACTGACCGTCAGCTCTTTTTGCGCCCAGTCTCTTGGATTCGGAATCTCTACCGTTCTTAGTAGAACCAACACCCTTTTTATGAGCGAAAATTTGAAGGTTCATTTTTAACATAGGTTACACCTCCTGATATCTAAAGTCTAATAATAATCTTATTTGTTAATCTTTTCGATCTTTAATGCAGTATACTGCTGTCTGTGACCGTTTTTCTTGTGATAGCCAGATTTTCTTTTGTATTTGTAAACGATAACTTTTTTCGCTTTTCCGTCACCGATTACAGATGCTTCAACAGTAGCACCTTCTACGAAAGGTTTACCAACTACTAATTCGGAATCACATACACCTAATACTTCATTGAATGTGTAAGTGGAACCTGCTTCTACATCAAGTTTTTCAACTTTGATGATATCGCCTTCTGCTACTTTGTACTGTTTACCACCTGTTGCAATAATTGCGTACATATGGCACCTCCTATAATATTTACTCGCTAACTTCGGTGGTCATTTACATGACACTTAAACCTCATTACGCGGCATCTGTTGTATAATAACAGTAAACTCCCATTAAGTCAAGCTTTTTTCGATAATTTTTATATATTTTTTTCCGTAATTTTCTTGTATATCTTCAAGCCCTAAAACCAGAGAATCCATCAAAAGCTTCGCTTCTTTTGACAAGGGCAGCTCTGTGAATTTCCAACGTACCATTCCATCTTTTGCTTCTGCTTTAAATGCATCATCCGTAAATTTTTCAATGGAATTAATGGTATTGACGGTCAATACAGAAACCGCTGCACAGATAATGTCATAGCCCTCGTCTGCATAACCTGCATGTCCTTTGCTGGAAAATCCCACATATTCACCATTGGATTTTCTAATTTCTACGGTAATCATAGCTTCCTAACTGCTCCCTTAAGCTCTTTTTCACCTTCTTACGGGTTACTTCCGCAAGATTTAATTTGGTCATATCCACCAGCGTTGCCTTTACAGGATCCGTTTTCAGCGCCTGATTCAGTGTGGAAAGTACTTCCAGTTTATCTGCTTCTGTTTTCATGTCGATAAAATCAATGATAATGATTCCTGAAATATTTCTAAGGCGTAACTGTTTGGCAGTTTCAACGGCAGCTTCCTGGTTGATCTTTAAGAAAGTGGCATCAGCATTCTTATTCCCTTCATATTTGCCTGTATTCACATCGATGACAGTTAATGCCTCTGTCGGTTCGATCACCAGATATCCGCCGGATTTCAGCCATACACGGGTTCTTGTGGCATCGTCCAGCAGGGTTTCCAAACCATACAGATTCCATAAAGAATAGGATTCGTCTGAATATAAACGAAGCTTTTCCAGATCTCCCGGCTGATGGGCTTTTAAAAACTCATATGCTTCTTCATAAATTCCTTTGTCATCTGTGATGATTTCTTCCAATTCATCCTGACGAATATTGCGAAGCTGTTTGATATATGGAGCTTCATCCTGCATCAAAAGAGAAAATGTTGTCTTATGAATACCAAAGTCGATTACTTTATGATACACCTCTTTTAAATAATCATATTCCGCATCCAGTTCTTCCACCGTCGCACCCTTGGCATTGGTACGAATGATCATCCCAAAGGAATCCTTTTCTTTACCGGAAGCGTATTCCTGCAGACGCTTTCTGTCCTCTTCTCCAAGCTTATTGGAAATTCCCAGCTGTTCCTTACGTTTTGTTGTAAAGACAAAATATCTGCCTGTAAAATTCAAATTGGTGGAAACCACCGGTGCCTTTGTCTTTACACCGTCTTTTAAGACCTGCACGAGGAGCTCATCACCTACCACCAGCTTTTTGTGTTCCTTAGGCGTTGTAAAAATTGCACCTTCTGCTTCTGATAAAGGAAGGAAGCAAAGAACTCCTTTTTTGATTTCTATAAATGCTGCATCAATATTTTTTACAATGTTTTTTACTTTTCCAACATAGATATTCCCGATCAGGGAGCGTTCTTCCTCGATATCACAGGAAATTTCCATGCATTCTTTATTTTTCATCAGAACGGATAATGTTTTCGTCTGATCGTCAGCAGCATATCTGCTGACATATGGTACTTTTGTAATGATCAATTTATGACTCAATGTCTTCACCCAATTCCTCTAATGGTACAAGTTTTCTTGTCTGTTCGTCGCCAAGGTCCGCATAGACCTCTAATCTACATACTTCCAATGCAAATGGTGCAAGTTCCATACCGGCATCTTTTCCAAAAGCCTCCATAACAAGCTCCGGCTTTAAGTTATTGACGCTTCCGCAGGCAACCTGCATGAAAATGCCGCCGTCACGTATTTCCGCTTGATAAAGCATTGGTTTTAAATCCACTTCTGCTTCGGAACGTTTGGTTTTCTTTACAATCAGCATTTCTTCTTTCTGTAAAAATGCAGTAAATTTTTCTTCCCAGTTTTCCGGTGCATAACCTTCTCTGAAATTTACGAAATAATCAGCTGCTGCAACACTTGCCATAGCATTTTTCACTGTTTCCGGAAGAAGTTTAAAGGAAACCACCTCCATACCTTCTACCATCACACGATTTAATGCATCCACTGCTGCTTTTGAGCTTACGCAGGAGTTTACCTGTAAATCCACGTATTCCCCTTCGGAAGTAAGCCCTACCCCAAGGGGTGCTGCAAAAGACATGATCATGTGAGGGCTGAAGCCTTCAGAATATGCAATATCAATGTCTGCACGTCGGATGGCTTTCTGAAAATATCTCATAATATCCAGATGTCCGATAAACTTCATACATCCATGCTTTTTAAACTTCATTCTAATGTTCAAAGCAGACACCTCCCTCATATTTCATTGCCCCACAGCCGGAACACTGCATACGGCAGTTTGGTGTTACGGTTTCTTCTGTAGCACGCTTCCATTCTCTTTCCAGGAATTTCTTTGTCACACCGATATCAATGAAATCCCACGGGAATACTTCATCTAATTCTCTGGATCTTGTTGTATAGAAATCAAGGTCCAGACCAGTTTCTTCAAAGGCTTCCAGCCATCTGTCATAATGGAACTGTTCCCCCCATGCATCATAAATACAACCTTTTCTATAAGCTGCTAAAATGGATTTTGCAACCTTACGGTCACCCCTTGCCAGCAGACCTTCTAAAATCGTCACATCTGCCTGATGCCAGTTGTATTTTAAGCTCTTACGATTTAACTGCTCCTTTACTTCCGTGTTTACCACACGGGCTTTTCCAAGGAATTCATCCATGGTACTCATTGGTGCCCACTGGAACGGTGTAAATGGTTTTGGAACAAAGAAGGAAGTACTGATGGTAATCTGGCATTTTCCATTCCTCTGTTCCTTTGGAATCTCATAATATCTCTTGGCAATCTTTTCAGCCAGATGAGCGATTCCCTTCATATCTTCTTCTGTTTCTGTAGGAAGACCCAGCATAAAGTACAATTTCACTTTATTCCAGCCGCCTTCAAAGGCAAGTCCTGCTCCCCGTAAAATATCCTCTTCCGTCAGACCTTTGTTGATTACATTTCTCATTCTCTGGGAACCGGCTTCCGGCGCAAATGTCAAAGAACTCTTTCGAATGTCCTGAACCTTGCTCATAACATCCAGAGAGAATGCATCAATACGAAGAGACGGCAGGGAAATATTAATTCCTTTGCCTTTAAATTCGTCAATTAAGAACGTCACCAGTTCTTCCAGATCCTTATAATCACTGGAGCTTAAGGAGCTTAAGGAAATTTCCTCATGTCCTGTGTTTTTCAGCATTCTATATGCGTAGTCTTTTAAAACTTTTACATCTTTCTGTCTTGTTGGACGATATAACATCCCAGCCTGGCAGAAACGGCATCCACGAATACAGCCACGCATGATTTCCAAAACCACACGATCCTGTGTGGCCTTAATAAACGGCACTACCGGCTTTTCAGGATATGGGGCTTCTGACATTTCCATGACGATCTGCTTGTCCACTTTTGCAGGAACGTCTTCAAATTTTGGCTTCATTTCTAAAATTGTACCATCTTCTTTGTAAGATACTTCATAGAGAGATGGTACATAGATTCCCGGAATATGGCTTGCAGTGCGAAGAAATTCTTCTCTTGAAGCTCCGCTTTCTTTCCATTCCTTATAGGCATCCAGAAGCTGTCCATACACAGTTTCCCCTTCACCCATGTAAAACAGATCAAAGAAATCTGCCAGTGGTTCCGGGTTGTAAGTACATGGACCGCCGCCGATGACAAATGGATGTTCTTTTGTACGTTCCTCCGCTATTAATGGAATCTGTGATAATTCCAACACCTGCAAAATGTTTGTGTAACACATTTCATACTGGATGGTGATTCCAAGGAAATCAAATTCTTTAATTGGTTCCTGACTTTCCAGTGCAAAGAGAGGAATATTTTTCTCTCTCATGATCTTATCTAAATCTGTCCATGGAGAATATACTCTCTCACACCAGACATCTTCTCTTTTGTTGAACATATCGTATAAAATCTGGATGCCAAGATGAGACATCCCGATTTCGTATACATCCGGAAAGCACATTGCAAAGCGTACAGCAACGTCTTTTTTGTCTTTCATGACACTATTTACTTCATTCCCAATATAACGCGCAGGTTTTTCAACAGTCAGAAGTATTTCATCCGATAACGCAAGCTTTCTCATTTATAAATTATCCTCCCTGCCGCCAAAGCTTTGTGGCGGTAACTCTTCTAATCCATTCTCTTTATAGTCTTTGATTGCAAAATACATATAGCCCAATGTAATAATATAACTAAAGACTGTGAAATTTGGAATTTGTTTTCCCATGACTGTCTGCACGAACAGTAACAGATAAGACAATGTTCCTGCATAAACAGACATTTTAAACAGTTTCACAGTACTAAGGCGCACTCTCATAAAGGAAGCAATAATACCAGCCATCCATGAAACCACCGCTGCAACTACAAAATAATATCCATAATCAACCAAAAGCCCCAGGAAAAACGCCCAGATGCATGCCATATACATCACCGGAATGTACTGCAGCAAATCTTCTTTGGTAAAAGAAAATCCCTTTATTTCATCAAACCGGGTTGTGATTTCCTGAATTCCAGGCACACTGAGGTATATCTGCTCTTTATCCACCATAATTACATAATCATAAGAACCGTACTGTCCGTTCAAATCTGTAATGTCCTCTTTCACTTCACTGGAATCTGCCTTGATCAGAAAATTAAATTCATCGATTTCGATTGGTTCCTCAATCCAGAAACCTTCCTCCGAATTTGCACGAAAATCCGGAACATTTTCCTCCAGCATGACGGAAAATCCGCCCTTCGCCATAATTTTTGCGGCCGGGATTCCAAAAATCACAATACTTGCCGTCACCACCAATACAAGCACATGAAGCAGCAGATTGCGTTTTTTGTAATTCATAAAGTCCCGATAGCTTTCAGGACTGGTCAGTGCATACCAGATATCTTTGATTATTTTCATCGATTCATTCGCCTCCAAACATACAGATTCATTATAACAGAATCAATGTAGGTAAGCAAATGAAGTTTTTATAAAGTATTCATCGCTTTTATTGGCAGTTCAAAGTCTCTGATAACTTCCTGAATAATCTCTTTGCTTCCGATTCCCTGAATCTGATACCCGGTGTAATCCAGAGATAAAAAGGCAACAAACAAAGCAACTGCAATAAAAAATTTAATTTTCAGAAAAATTACATCCAAATTGCTTTCCTTCCTTGAATTCTGTACATTCGCAGTTCTGCGCTTCTCTCCCTGAAAATATGCCAGTCGTTCTTCTGCAGTCATAAAAAATCCCCCTGTCTGTACACTTGTTATAATGTATACAGCCAGAGGGTCCTTTTAGAACCTTTAATGGCGATTATCCAGTTCTTCGATAATTTCTTCCCATGTGATGCCTTTTTCAGCCATCAGCACCATGGCATGGTAAAGAAAATCTGCCATTTCGTATTTGATTTCTTCAGGATCAGGATTCTTTGCGGCAATCACAAGCTCTGTGGCTTCCTCTCCCACCTTTTTGAGGATCTTATCGATTCCTTTATCAAACAGATAGTTTGTATAGGAGCCTTCCTTTGGATGCTCTTTTCTGTCCATGATAGTTCCATAGACGTTTTCAAACACCTTCAGAGGATTGCTTTCTTTATAATCCTTTTTCAGCATATCGTTAAAGAAGCAGCTTGGCTTACCGGTATGACATGCCGGCCCCACCTGGGATACCTTTGCTAAAATGGTATCGTAATCACAATCCGCTGTCAAAGACTTCACATACTGGATGTGTCCGCTGGTCAGGCCTTTTGTCCAAAGACAGTTTCTGCTTCGGCTGTAATAGGTCATAAGACCTGTTTCCAATGTCTTTTTAAAAGCTTCTTCTGTCATATATGCCATCATCAGCACTTCATTGGTACGATAATCCTGTACGATTACAGGAACCATTCCATCAGAATTTAATTTCATCTCATCCCAGGAAATCTCACTGCGAAGCACATTGGTATGAATGCCCATCTGATGTCCGCGATTTTTAATCTTCATAAAATCTGTGGTTTTCTGGCTGACAAAAGCTCCTGTCACGCCCATCACTGCATTTTTTTCCAAAATATCATAAATTTCATGATCTTCCTTTGCTGTGGCCGCAACGATTGGAAGGGAAGATTTATAATAAGCATTCTCCGAAAGATCACGGACTGCAACTACCATGCTGGCATATTCTTCCAGAGCGCTGTTGTCGGAAAGAAGCTGTTCTTCGCAGTCTACAGATGCTGCGATTTTTTCTTTCCCAAAGCGCTTTGATACTTCTTCCAGCATATCTCTGTTACTCTCTTTGGAGAAGTTTAAAATTGCTTTTGTACAGCCTGTATAAAGAATCTTTTTCACATCTTCCACACGTTTGATATTTCCGCCGCCATACATTGGCACTTCCACCACACGATAAATTTCCTTCATTGTATGAAGGTTCACTTCATGTTCTGCATCATCACTTGATAAATCATAAAGAATGATCGCATCAGCACCTGCTTCGCTGAAATATTTTGCCAGTTCCACCGGATTTTCACCATCACAAAGACCATTTTTTAAGTAAATTTCCGGTATAATCAGTTTTTTCATAATCTGTGTACTCCATTATAAGCTTTCTTTCGTGGACAATACGCCCACAATGCGTTCGTCATACATTGTAGCAGAATCCAGCGCTTTTGCAAAGGCTTTAAACATTGCTTCCACAATATGGTGATTGTTGCTGCCGGATAATACTTTAAAATGCAGATTCATGCCTGCACTGTAGGAAATCGCATAGAAAAATTCTTTTACCATTTCCAGATCCATATCACCACATTTATCTGCTGTAAATACCGCATCAGAAGCATAATACGGTCTGCCGGATAAGTCAATGGCACATAATACCAGAACTTCGTCCATAGGTAAAATACAGCTTCCATAGCGTTTGATACCCTTTTTATCACCTACGGCATCTTTGATGGCCTGTCCCAGGACAATTCCGGTATCTTCAATGGTATGGTGGCAGTCTACGAACAAATCTCCATCCACTTTTACATCCAGATCAAACAGTCCGTGTCTTGCAAAGCCGTCCAGCATGTGATCAAAAAATCCTACACCGGTTTCACTTTTGCAGGTTCCCGTGCCGTCAATATTCAGTGTCAGTTTGATTTTCGTTTCTTTCGTATTTCGTTCCACTGCTGCACTGCGCATTTACTGTCCCTCCTCAAAGCGTACCTTGATCGAATTTGCGTGAGCTGTTAAACGCTCACTTTCCGCAAACTTGATAATATCTTTATGAATTGGCTCCAAAGCCTCTCTGCTGTAATAAATAATGCTGGACTTCTTCACGAAATCATCTACGGATAACGGACCAAAGAACTTGGCAGTTCCATTGGTTGGTAAAATATGATTTGGTCCTGCAAAATAGTCTCCTAATGGCTCTGAACTGTATTCTCCGATAAAGATTGCCCCTGCATTTTGAATCTTTGTCATCACTTCAAAAGGATTTTTCGTCATAATCTCCAAATGCTCTGATGCAATGTCATTTGCTGCATCAATGGCATCCTGCATGCTCTCTGCCACCAGAATATATCCATAATTTTCAACAGATTTACTCATGATCTCTTTTCTGGACAGCTCAGCAATAAATTTATCAACCTCCACAGAGAGTGCATCTGCAAGCTCTTTGCTGGTTGTTACCAGAATTGCAGAAGCAAGCTCATCATGCTCTGCCTGGGATAAAAGGTCAGCTGCCACATATCTTGGATTGGCTGTTTCATCTGCAAGCACCAGGATTTCACTTGGTCCTGCAATGGAATCGATGCTCACATAGCCGTAAACCGACTTTTTCGCCAGTGCTACATAAATGTTTCCAGGCCCTACGATTTTATCAACCTTAGGAATGCTTTCCGTACCAAAGGCAAGGGCTGCGATAGCCTGGGCACCGCCTACCTTATAAATTTCATCCGCACCGGCTTCATTGGCTGCAACCAGCGTATTTGGATTGACCTTTCCATCTTTTCCGGGCGGTGTTACCATTACGATTTTTTTTACTCCTGCAACCTTTGCAGGAATCACGTTCATCAGTACACTGGAAGGATAAACTGCCTTACCGCCCGGCACATAAACACCCGTAGTGGCCAGAGGGGTTACCTTCTGTCCCAGCATGGTTCCGTTTGGTTTTGAATCAAACCAGCTGTACTGACGCTGTTTTTCATGATATTCACGAATATTTACCAGGGCTTTTCTGATCACATCGATCAGTTCCGGATCTACCAGTGTATAGGCTTCTTCGATTTCTTCTTTTGTTACACGAATATTTGATGCGTTGATTTCTGCGCCGTCAAAACGTTTTGTATAATCAAAAATCGCTGCATCTCCGTTTGTACGCACATTGTCAATGATATCGTTTACACGGTCAATAAATTCACCGTAGTGATTTGGACTGCGTTTTAACAGATCGCTTAACAGATTCTGCTTGGATTTTTCGTCTAAAGTTACAATTCTCATCATTTTTCTCCTCTATAAAACCGCCTTGATATCACGGATCAGTTTGGCGATTCTTTCACGTTCCATTTCCATGCTCACCTGATTTACCACCATGCGGGCAGATAATGGAAGAATTTCTTCTAATACTCCCAGACCATTTTCCCGAAGGGTAGATCCTGTTTCCACGATATCTACGATCACTTCTGAAAGTCCCACCAGCGGCGCAAGTTCAATAGAACCGTTCAGCTTGATAATTTCCACCGTCTGATGTTTTTTATTATAAAAATAATCCTTTGCAATGTTTGGATACTTTGTGGCTACACGAATCTGTTCCTGACCTTTCAGCTTATCCTTCGCGCTTTCCGGACCGCATACACACATTCTGCATTTTCCGAAGCCAAGGTCAAGGACTTCATACATTTTGCGGTTTTCTTCTAAAATCGTATCACTTCCAACCACACCGATGTCAGCTGCACCATATTCCACATAGGTTGGCACATCCGGTCCTTTGGCAAGGAAGAATTTTAATTTCAATTCTTCGTTTACAAAGATCAGCTTTCTTGTATCAGGGTCTTTCATTTCCTCCATATGGATGCCGATGCTTTCAAACAATTCCAGGGTTTTCTTTGCCAGACGTCCTTTGCAAAGAGCAAATGTCAGGTAACGTTCCCCTGTCATTTCCTGCTTTTTCGCAGCACCTTCTTTTCTTTCAAGGGCAAGCATCAGCTGATCGATGACGATCGCAAATCCAACTGCCGGCAATGTTCTGCCAAAGTGGCTCAAAAGCTTATCATAACGACCGCCCTTTACAATCGCCTCACCGCTTCCAAAGGTATAGGCACGGAAAATAATGCCTGTATAGTAGTTATATTTACTTAACATCCCAAGGTCAAAGGACACATATTTTTCACATCCGCATTCCTTTAAGCCTTCGTAAATATCTTCTAAAATAGAAATTGCCTTTAAAGCTTCTTCATTGTCTGTCAGCTCTTTTGCTTTTTCAAGCACCTCCGCAGATCCGGCCAGTGTAGTTAAGCTGGCAAAAGCTTTTTTCAGATTCTCAGGCATATCTGCATTGGATAAAATCTCTTCCACTGCGAAAATATTT
>ERZ1032130.306-NODE-306-length-13318-cov-12.801704_pt1 | contig 13318 bp, 10 predicted proteins | sample MGYA00517879_ERZ1032130 | MGnify/ENA primary metagenome ERZ1032130 (study PRJEB33719, sample SAMN04262597) | wastewater metagenome | biome: rural village; feature: animal feces; material: feces | host: Bos taurus | place: El Salvador | collected 2012-01-31 ...
CGTGACTGATGAGGAATGCGGGCAGTAATGTTACGATTTGTACTATGTTTCAGCCCTCTTCCTGACTTGGAACTGCACGCCACCCCTCATCCGTCACGGCTTACGCCGTGCCACCTTCCCCCCGGGGGAAGGCTTTGGGCGCTCCCGCGCCAGTGCAAGAAATGCCCATTATCCACAAACAACGGCGCACCCGGATTGGGTGCGCCGTTTGGTTATTCTTCCACAGCTTCCTGTTCGCTTTCAGCAGCAGGGAGCTTGTTTTTCTCTGCGTTGACGAAAGCCATCAGCTCGTCGCCGGTGATGGTTTCCTTCACCAGCAGGAACTCGCTGATCTCGTCCAGCAGAGCGCGGTTGTCCACCAGTGCCTGCTTAGCTTCACTATAGCACTGGTTCAGGATCTTCTGCACTGCCATATCCACCTGAAAGGCGGTTTCCTGAGAGCAGTCCATATGGGCCTGACCGTCCAGATACTGACTGTGGACGGATGCGGTGGCCATGAGGCCCAGCTCGTCGCTCATGCCATACAGGGATACCATATGCTTTGCCAGGGCGGTAGCCTTCTGGATATCGTTGGAAGCGCCGTTGGTCTGGACATTGAAGACCACCTGTTCGGCAGCCCGGCCGCCCAGGATGCCCCGGATCTGGCCCAGCAGCTCGTCCTTGGTGGACAGGTACTTTTCCTCCTCCGGCAGGTACATGGTGTAGCCCAGAGCACCTTCGGTATGGGGGACAATGGTGATCTTGGAGACCGGCATACTCTTCTTTTCCAGGGTGGAAACCAGAGCGTGGCCTACCTCGTGATAAGCGACCAGCCGCTTTTCTGTTTCGGTCAGCACAGTGTTCTTCTTTTCGGCACCGGCGACTACGGTATCGATGGAAGCCATCAGGTCCTCCTGATTGACAAACTGACGGCCCATGCGGACAGCCCGGAGGGCGGCTTCGTTCACCAGATTGGCCAGATCAGCACCCACGCAGCCTGCGGTGGCGTAAGCGATCTTCTTCAGATCCACATCTTCCGACAGCTTGATCTTCCGGGTGTGGACCTTCAGGGTATCCAGACGGCCCTGGAAATTGGGGTTGTCCACCACGATCCGCCGGTCAAAACGGCCGGGACGCAGCAGCGCCTTGTCCAGAATCTCGGGACGGTTGGTGGCGGCCAGGCACACGATGCCCTTGTTGGAGTCGAAGCCGTCGATTTCTGCCAGCAGCTGGTTCAGTGTCTGCTCCTGCTCGGAATTTCCGCCGTAGCGGGTGTCACGGGAACGGCCCACAGCGTCAATTTCGTCGATGAAGATGATGCAGGGAGCCACCTTGGCGGCCTGCTGAAACAGGTCACGGACACGGCTGGCGCCCATACCCACGAACATCTCCACGAAATCGGAACCGGAAATGGAGAAGAAGGGGACATCGGCTTCGCCTGCCACGGCCTTGGCAAGCAGGGTCTTGCCGGTACCGGGAGAACCCACCAGCAGAGCACCCTTGGGCATCTTGGCACCGATGGCGGTATACTTCTGGGGATGGTGGAGGAAATCGATGATCTCCTGCAGGGACTCCTTGGCTTCGTCCTGACCGGCCACATCCTTAAAGGTGACACCGGTCTGCTTTTCCATGTAGACCTTGGCCTTGGACTTGCCGAAGCCGCCCATCATGCCGTCGCCGCCCATGCGGCGGGTCAGCATGTTCATCAGCAGGTACATGGCACCGATCATGACGGCGTAGGAAAGGATCATCATGATCATGGAGTTGTCCTCCACGATGGGCTCCTTCACATCCACGCCCATGGCGGCAAGTTCATTCGCCAGTTCCATGTGGTTGCCGGCAGGCAGGCCGGTAAAGCAGGCCTTCTGCTTGGAGGGCTCTTTTTCTGCTTCCTCCTTGGTCATATACAGCACCCGGTCGCCCTGGATTTCCACCTCGGAAAGCTGGTTGTTTTCCTTGGCTTCCACAAATTCGTCCCAGCGGGTCTCCGTGTACTGGCTCTTTTTCACCGTGTTGATGACCCAGCTGAACACCAGCACCAGCACCAGTGCGATCATCAGCGGAGTCAGGTAGCCTTTCGGCTTATTTCCCTCGGGCTTTTGAGGATTGTTGGGTTTCTTGTCGCGATTGGATTCCATAAGCCCTTCGCCTCCTTTGTTATGGTACACATTAGGCTCATCATAACACATTTTTCCTCCGTAAGCAACGCAGGATTCATGGGCTTGTCGTAAATTTTCTGTGAATTTCCGGCAAAAAGCTGCTTTTTAGGTACAGTCATAAAAAATAAGAGTTGAGAAATTGCGAAAAAGCTGTTATAATGCTAACATCTATTGCTATGTGCAGAACAAATACAACCTGCAGGGGAAGTTTTCCTGCAATCACGATTATGGAGTGTAACCTATGAACGAAAAACGCCGTCCCCCCAAGCGGGACGATCATGCCCCCCGCCGAGCCGACCGCTTTGCGGAGCGCCCTGTGGTGGAAGAGGTAGAGGGTCAGCTGGAAGGCCGCAATGCTTTGCAGGAAGCCCTGAAGTCCGGCCGCACCATTGACAAGGTTTTTGTGGCTGCCGGTGATACGGACCGGGGTCTGCAGCGCCTTGCCGCACAGGCTAAGGAAGCCGGTGCGGTGGTGGTCCCCGTTGACCGCCGCAAGCTGGATGCCATGTCCACCACCCGGGCCCATCAGGGCATCATCGCCCTGGCTGCCGCCCACGAATACTGCACCATCGACGACATTCTGGAGGAAGCTGCCGCCCGGGGCGAAGCACCGCTCATCATCATCTGCGATGAGCTGTCCGACCCCCACAATCTGGGCGCCATCATGCGCAGCGGCGAGTGCGCCGGTGCCCACGGTGTCATCATTCCCAAGCGCCGCAGCGTTGGCCTGACTGCCACCGTTGCCAAGGCCTCTGCCGGTGCCATGGAATACATGAAGGTTGCCCGGGTCACCAACATCAACAATGCCATTGCAGAATTGAAGGACCGGGGCGTGTGGATCTTCGGCACCGCTGCCGAGGGCTCTGTGCCCATGTACAAGGCTGACCTGACCGGTCCTGCTGCCATCGTCATCGGCAACGAGGGCGACGGCATGAGCCAGCTGGTCCGCAAGAACTGCGACATGCTGGTCCACATTCCCATGAAGGGAAAGATCAGCTCTCTGAACGCCTCTGCCGCCGCTTCCATTCTGCTGTACGAAGCAGTCCGCCAGCGGCTTGGATAATTTCGCAATCCCCCATCTCCCCAGGAGGAACCAATATGGAAAATAAAAACGAAGTTCAGGAATTTGATCTGGACGAGATCCTGAACGAATTTCACGACGAGAGCGCGCCGGAAGGTGCAGAGGTGGAGCCGGACGAAGAGCTGGAAGCCCTGCTGCAGATCCCGGAGCCGACCATTACCCCCGTGGTGGTGAAGGGTACCAGCATCGAGGAATTGTTGGAAGATGTTCCCGATCTGCCTGCGCTGGAAGGCGATACCACCGTGCTGCCGGAGGTAGCACTGGAGGGTAATACCGTCCAGTTCACCCCTGTCGCCCAGGAATCCCAGCCTCCGATGGAGGATACCATCCAGATCCCGGAACAGGCTGCTGCCGTACCCAGTGAGGAAACCCGCCCCATCGGAGACCTATCTGCCTTCATCAAGGAGAACACGCCTGCGGCAGAAGCCGCTCCCGAAACCCCGGAAGAGCCGGAGGTCCCTGCGAAAGAGCCGATTCCCTTTCGTTCCCGGCTGCGGGAATTGAAGCGCCAGCTGGTGGCAGGTCCTGAGAAACGGTATTATGAACTTTCTGAGACGGGTACTGCCCGGCTTCAGCTTGCCCTGCTGCTGAATATTGCCATCGTGGCCATCTGTGCCGGTGTCACAACCATGTTTGCCATGGATATGGTGCCGGAGAACCGGCTGCGGTTGGTGATCTTCTCTCAGGTGCTGGCCATGATGTGCTCTGCCCTGCTTGGCAGCCATCTGATGGTGGACAGCATCAGCGACCTGATGAAGGGCCGTTTTACGGTGAACACTTTGCTGACTCTGACCTTCGGTGTCTGCATGATCGATGCCATCTTCTGCCTGATGGAGCTGCGGGTGCCCTGCTGTGCCGCCTTCAGTCTGGAAATGACCATGGCCCTGTGGGCACGGCTTCACAGACGCAATACAGAAATGGCCCAGATGGATACCATGCGCAAGGCAGTGCGCCTGACAGGTATTATTAAGGCAGAGAATTACTTTGAAGGCATGGACGGTCTCCTTCGCACCGAAGGCGAAGTGGATGATTTCATGCAGACCTACGACAAGATGACTTCTCCCGAGCTGGTCCAGTCCATTTATGCGGCTCTGAGCCTGGTGGCCAGCCTTGGCATCGCCGGTTTTGCCGGATATCTCCATGGCATCAGCATGGGCGTGCAGATCCTGTCCACTTCCTTGCTGGTGGCAGTGCCTGCGACCTTCTTCATTTCCACTACCCGCCCCATGGCCATTCTGGAAAAGCGCCTGCATATGGTAGGCACGGTCCTGTGCGGCTGGGAGGGGGTCAAGGACCTGTGCGGCAAGGCCGCCTTCCCTCTGACGGATATGGACATGTTCCCCCAGGGCAGCACCAAGCTCAATGGTGTCAAGTTCTACGGTGACCGGGAGCCTGACGAGGCTGTTTCCTACACCGCTTCCCTGATCCTTCGCGCCGGCGGCGGTCTGGTGCCGGTGTTCAGACAGCTGCTGAAAAACCGCAGCTGTGAATCCTACGAAGTGGAAAACTTCCAGAATTACGGCGACAGCGGCATCGGCGGCGAAGTCTGCGGCGAGCCTGTCCTGCTGGGTACGCTGGATTTCCTGCAGGATATGGGCGTGGAGATCCCCGAGGGCACCATGGTGTCCCAGGCGGTCTATGCCTCCATTGACGGTCAGCTCTGCGCAGTCTATGCCATTTCCTATGCCAAGATGCGCTCCGCCGCGGCAGGTCTCGTGACGCTGTGCGGTTACCGGAAGCTGAAGCTTCTGAAGTTCCCCGGAGATTTCATGCTGACGGAAAATTTCCTGCGGACCAAGTTCAATGTCAAGACCAAGCGGATTCAGTTCCTGGACCGGGAAACTGCTTCCCAGCTGAAAGCTTTCCGTCCCGATCCCAGCGAGCCGGTGCTGGCCATTGCCACCCGGGAGGAACTGGTGTCCTTTGCTTATGCCGTCACCGGTGCCCGGGCACTGCGGCAGTCTACCAAGCTGGGTGTGATTCTCCACCTGGTGGGGGGCATTCTGGGTCTCGTCACCATGCTGGTGCTGGGTTACCTTGGCAGCACGGAACTGCTGACTCCCACCAATGTTCTGCTGTATCAGCTGGTCTGGGCGGTGCCCGGCCTGCTGGCTACTGAGTGGACCAGAATCGTATAACAAAATCCCTCCCGAAATACAATCGGGAGGGATTTTTGCAGATAAAAAAAGAAACTGTCCTTGCGAGGAGCGAAGCGACGTGGCAATTCCCTTCAAAGATCCGCACAGTACCACAAAATGATATCCTCCGAAAAATTGTGGGAGTTTGACACACCGGTCTGCGGACTGGTTCGCAATGACATGCGTCCTTCGATACAGAATGGGAAATTGTGGTTATTGGCTTTCGTCAGCATTCGCGTGCAAGCACCCTTGCCTCCCTCTCTGAGGGAGGTGGGCCGCCATAGGCGGCTCGGAGGGAGTGCCCTTTCGACGATGGAACACTCCCCCAGTCACGCCTGTCGGCGTGCCAATAAATAATGGTATGATTGCCACCGGCAATCATTGCGATTGTATATTCGCTGCGCGGAGCACCACCCCTCAGAGAGGGGGCCAAGGCCTTTGACAACCAGTTTGCTGACGAAAGCCGATAACCACACGGGAAATTACAATTTCGCAAGATCCTTGATAACTTCCCCTGCCAGGATCAATCCCGCTGCGCCGGGGACGAAGGCGACACTGCCGGGGATTTGACGTTTGCCGAGGGCGGCGGCTTCCTCCTCCCAGCCGGTGGGAGTCAGGGCTTCTTCTTTGGAATAGACCACCTTCAGATGCTTGATGCCCCGCTTTCCCAGTTCCTTGCGCATGATCCGGGCAAGGGGACACATGGAGGTTTTGGAAATGTCTGCCACCTCAAATGCGGAAGCATCCAGCTTGTTGCCGGTGCCCATGCAGCAGATAATGGGCGTGCCTGCGGCGTTGGCCCGCTCCACCAGGGCCAGCTTGCCGGTAACGGTATCGATGGCGTCTACAATATAATCATACTGGCTGAAATCAAACTGTCCGGCCGTTTCCGGAGTATAGAAGACCGCATGGGTCCGCACCATGCAGCCGGGATTGATGTCCAGAATCCGCCGCCGGGCGGCCTCCACCTTGGGCAGACCCACGGTGGAATGGGTGGCGAGAATCTGACGGTTGATGTTGGATATGCTGACGCAGTCGCTGTCGATGAGATCAAGCTGACCGATGCCGCTGCGGGCCAGGGCCTCTACGGTGTAGCCGCCCACGCCGCCGATACCGAAGACAGCCACCCGGGCTGCCTGCAGCCGCTCCAGTGCCTCCGTGCCCAACAGCATCTGGGTCCGTAAAAATTGTTCGTGCATAATAATCTCCTTAGAATAAGGTAAATCGTAATTTATCGAGAGGTAACGAACAACGGATGTCATTGCGAGCCAGTCTGCGGACTGGTTCGCAATGACATCTATCTTTTGGCAGCCCGATAAATGCCCATTAGGAAAGTATATGGAAAATGTGTGATTTCAGTCATAAAACCGGGTATCACAGTGCTGAAACAGCAGGTGCAGGTTCTGGCTGTGCCAGGAGGGGCCGTTGCAAAATTCGTAGTACAGGGCACCCTGGCTTTCATCCCATCCGTAAATCACCAGTTCCAGAGCATCGCGGCACAGCTGATTGGGCTCTGCTTTGTAGTAGCTGCCGTCAGCGACGGGCGTAAACTGGTCCTGGGCAAAGAGAACGCTTTTGATGGAACTGCCGAACCGTCCGGACTCCACCCGGTTGAGGATGGTCCGCATCACCAGCGCTACGCATTCAGTGCACTCTCCGCTGCCCAGCTCTGCCATGCCGATCTTCAGCAGCATCTCCTGCTCCTCCGCCGTAAAGGTATAAACCGGCTCCGGGGACAGGGTAGGGGGGGCAGGTGCCGGCTGAGTGCTGATGGTGGAGGCTTCCACAGTTTCCGGAAGAACTGTGGCTATGGCAGTTTCCGGGACCGAAACCTCGGTATAGGCCGTGCAGCCGGCGAGAAGCAAAAGAATCAGCAGAAGCGGCAGCAGTTTCATTCCCATTCCCCCATAAAAAGATAACCATATTATAGTAGCGTAAGCCCCGAATGTCAAATGCCGCAACACAAAAGTGGATTTTGCTAAAAATTACCAGACAGGTTTTCCTTGCTTTTTGGCGGGAGACAGTGTATAATAAGCCCATAATGCATAAGTGGCACTATGCCAAATTTTCTCAGAAGGAGGTGCGGCGGATTGAAGCGGTTGATCGCCCTGATCTGTTCCCTGATTTTAACGCTGCAATTCTTGCCTGCGGCTGCGGTTACTGCAGATGCGGCAAGCTTCAATATATTCAGTGAGTATACTCCCGGCCAGTCCGCACCTGTAACCTATGCGGTTCCCCAACTGGAAGATGAGACTGTCCCCACATTGCCTGTGGTGAATGCCGGCGATTTTGCCATGCCTGTGGCAGAGGAAACCGTTCCCGAAGAAACGGAACCGGTTCCCCAGTCTTACTGCGATGTTCCCCTGTACTTACAGAATGATTATCCCAATGTCCGTTACGGCTCCGGCAGCATTGCAACCTCCGGCTGCAGTGTTACCTGTCTGGCTATGGTAGCCACCTATCTGACGGGACATACCTATATGCCCGATGAGCTGGCGGATTACTTCTCTGCCTACAACAGCGTCAACCACATGGAGCGTCTGGAATACATGTCCGATCAGCTCCAGCTGCCCTGGCGGAAAGCGGAGAACTTCCATGATGCCCTGCGGGCCTTCAAGGAAGGCAGTCTGGTTATCGCCATGATGAACCAGAAGTCCCTGTTCACCGACGAGCAGCACTTTATCCTATGGACCAGCATGACCGAGGATGGCAAGATTCTGGTCAATGACCCCAATGCCAACAACTACAGCCGATGGGAACTGGAAAAGGCTTTCGCAAACGGCTTCAAGGAAGGCGACCTGAGCTGCGGCTACAGCGGCGCCTGGATCTATGATCCCGCTGAAATGCCGGAAGATCCCTTCATCTATGTGGAAGAGAAGGAATATGTGGAATGCCGCTATCCCGACATTGAGCTGACTCTGGAAGAGCAGAATCTTCTGGCCCGGATGATCTGGGTGGAATCCCGGGGCGAAAGCTTCGAGGGACAGCAGGCCATTGCCGAAGTGGTGCTGAACCGTCTGATGTCCGACGAATTTCAGGACAGCGTCAAGGGTGTCATCTACGCGGAAAATCAGTTCCGCTCCACTCCCTTGCTGGACGAAGCAGAACCCAGCAGCATCCAGTATGAAGCACTGGAGCGGGCGCTGGAAGGCCCCTATGTGCTGCCGGAGAGCGTGGTGTTCTTCGCCACCTATCCCGTCAACGAAAACGTCTGGGGCACCATCGGCGGACATACCTTCTGCCACAGCGAGAACTACACCGAATAACCTTAAGCACCGGTATCGAAAAAGATACCGGTGCTTTCCTTTTGATAATTTACAAAAAAGCTATGGACAAAAACCCGAACCATATGATATCCTTAAGGATATTGTGAGAGAAAGAGGAGCAGAGAAATGACATTGATCAAAAAAGTGATCCTCATATTGATTGCCATCGGCCTGTTTATTGCGGTAACAGTGGGCTTTACGGTGATGCTGTGCGGCGGAGATGTGTTTGGCTTTCTGCGGCAGGAGCAGCAGAGCCCGGATGCGCTGGACTATCCCCGGAGCCTGACAGAACCGGTCTGGACGGAAGAAACACAGCTCCCTGAGACGCAGCCCACAGAAACCCAGCCCCCCGAAACAGAAGCTCCCACGGAAGAGACCCTTCCAGAAGAGACAGAAACCGTGGAAACAGAGCCACCCATGACCTTTGATACGGTGCCGGTGTACGATATGTCCCAGTATGCCGATATCCGGTATCTTTCCGGCAGCATTGCCACCTCCGGCAGCAATGTGACCTCCCTTGCTATGGTGGCAAGCTACATGACCAAGCATGAATATACTCCCGCCATGCTGATGGAGTATTTCGGCAACTATATCGGCAACAGCTTTGAGTGGCTGGACTATGTGTCTGACCAGCTGCAGCTGCCCTGGCAGCGCGCGCTGAACTTCCATGTGGCCAAGCAGGCCCTGCAGGAGGGCAAGCTGGTGATCGTGGTCATGGATGAACGAAAATTCTATACGGAAAACTACCACTTTATCGTCCTGACAGGTATCAATGAGGAGGGACGCATCACCGTCAATGATCCTCTGGGCTCCCATTACAGCCATTGGGATCTGAGCAAGGGCCTGGAAAATGGATTCACCGATGGTGCGATCCTGTCTGGCTATCGCGGTGCCTGGATCTTTGACGCTCCTGCCATGCCGGAGGAACCTTTTATTTATGAGCCGGAGCCCAATACCGACGAATTTCGGTATCCCGGTATTGAACTGACAGAGGAAGAAATGGACCTGATGGCCAGGGTCATCTGCCTGGAGGCCCAAAGCGAGCCTTTTGAAGGCCAGCAGGCCATTGCGGAAGTCATTCTGAACCGTCTGGCGGCAGGCAATTTCCAGTCTTCCATCAAGAGCATTGTCATGGCCCAGGACCAGTTCAAGGGGGCGGACCGGCTGTATCTGGCGAAGCCCACCCATATCCAGTATGAGGCTATCCGCCGCGCCCTCAACGGTCCCTATGTGGTGCCCATCGATGTGGTGTTCTTTGCCACCTATCAGGTCAATGAAAACGTATGGGGAACCATCGGCGAGCATACCTTCTGCTATCAGTGGTAAGCGAAATAAACCCTGGCATTCTGTTGCGGAATGCCAGGGTTTTTATTTTGCTGCTTGGTGAAAGTCTACAAAAAAGCAAGTGCTTTTTCTAAGTCATACCGCATTGACAGAAAAGGCAAAACACGATATAAAGGAAGTAATCTGGCATGGTGTATCCTTTGAAAATGAACCAGAAATTTGCCGTGGTTACCACGGAGAAACGAGGCTCACGTTATGGCTTATCAGTATTGGAACTATGAAACCCTCCACCGGCTGTGCATGGACGCATTTACCAAGTTCGGCTTTTCTGAACAGGAAGCAGACATCATTCAGGATGTGCTGCTGACTTCTGACCTGTACGGCATTGAGTCCCACGGTATGCAGCGCATGGTGCGCTACCACAAGTGCATCGAAAAGGGCATGATCAAGATCGATGCCAAGCCCGAGGTGGTCTTCGAGACTCCCATTTCTGCCGTCATCGATGCCCATGATGCCATGGGTCAGGTGGTTTCCCACCGGGCCATGGAGATGGCAATCGAAAAGGCCAAGGTTTCCGGCGTGGGCATTGTCTCTGTCCGCAATTCCAACCACTACGGCATTGCCGGTTATTATGCAAAAATGGCCTGCAAGGAAGGCCTCATGGGCTTTAGCTGCACCAACAGTGAGGCCATCATGGTCCCCACCAATGCCCGTATGGCTATGCTGGGCTCCAACCCCATTGCCTGCGCTTTCCCTGCAGAACCCTATGACTTCTTCTTTGATTCCTCCACCACCGTGGTCACCCGCGGCAAGCTGGAAATGTACAATAAGATGGAAAAGCCCCTGCCGGAAGGCTGGGCACTGAACAAGGACGGCCACCCCTCCACCGACGCTCCCGATGTGCTGGCCAACATCGTTGCCAAGAATGGCGGCGGCATCATGCCTCTGGGCGGCTCCACCGAAACCCTGGGCAGCCATAAGGGCTACGGCTACGGCATGCTCTGCGAGATTTTCGCTTCCATCCTCTCCATGGGTGCTACCTCCAACTACTGCATGACCGGCGGTAAGGGCAACATCTGCCATGGCTTCATGGCCATCAATCCCGCCTTCTTCGGTGATCCCGCCGCCATTAAGGAGCACTTCTCCAAGTTCCTGGAGGAACTGCGTCAGGCACCCAAGGCTGATGGTGCCCAGCGGATCTACACCCACGGCGAAAAGGAAGTGGAAGCTGTGGAGCGTATCCGCAAAAACGGTGTGCCTGTCAACGACAATACCATGGTAGAAGTCCTCGACCTGTGTAACTACCTGGGTCTGGATTTCTCCAGCTACTTCGGCGATTACCGTCCTCCCGTAAAGGAAGACGTATTTAAGGGTAATTATTGATAACGTAGGGGAGGGGCTTGCCCCTCCCGCCCAAATTGCAAAGCGATTTGGGATTTTCCGAAGGGGAATAACCACATGATCGTCTGCGACGATGTCATTTTGCCATACAAAATGACCGGGAGGGTCAAGACCCTCCCCTACAAATATTCGGATATTTTACAAAGCGAGGAGGAATGCCTATGATTTCCATTCCTTACGGCAAAACCCACATTCCCTGCGACATTCCATACAACGGCCTGCTGGTCTCCCGGATCGATACCCTGAAAAGTGATGTTTCCGGCCGGAAACTGGTGGAGGAAGCCATGGCATCCCCCATCGGCTCGGCTCCGCTGTCGGAACTGGCAGCGGGGAAAAGAACCTGCACCATCATCATTTCCGACCACACCCGTCCGGTGCCCAGCCGGGATATTCTGCCGCCTATGCTGGCAGCCCTTCGGAAAGGAAATCCGGACATCGATATCACCTTGCTGGTAGCCACCGGCTTCCACCGGCCCACCACCACCGCAGAACTGGAAGCCAAACTGGGTCCGGAAATTGCAAACCGTGAGAAGATCCTTGTCCACGATGCCTTTGATGCCTCCTCCAATGTGGCTATCGGCGTTCTTCCCTCCGGTGCCCCGCTGGTCATCGACCGGGCAGCGGTGGAGACGGACCTGCTGATTTCCGAGGGCTTTATCGAGCCCCACTTCTTCGCAGGCTTCTCGGGAGGCCGGAAAAGTGTCCTGCCCGGTGTCTGCGACCGTGTCACAGTGCTGGGCAACCACTGCGGAAAATTCATCGCCTCTCCCTATGCCCGCACGGGCATTCTGGAAAACAACCCCCTCCACACCGATATGGTGGCGGCAGCAGAACTGGCGAAGCTCCAATTCATCGTCAACGTGGTCATCGATGACGAAAAGAAGACGGTGGCGGCCTTCGCCGGAGACTTCAAGGCGGCCCATGCTGCCGGTGTTGCCTTCCTGCGGCCCTACTGCGAGGTGCAGGCCATCCCCGGCGATATCGTCATCACTTCCAACGGCGGTGCGCCTCTGGACCAGAATATTTACCAGAGCGTCAAGGGCCTGACGGCAGCGGAAGCCAGTGCCAAAGAAGGTGCGGTGCTCATTATGTGCGCCTACCTTGCCGACGGTACCGGCGGCGAAGGCTTCTACCAGTCCCTGAAGACCTGCGAAAGCCCCGCAGCCCACTTTGCCCAGTGCGCAGCTACCCCCCAGAGCGAAACCATTCCCGACCAGTGGGAAAGCCAGATTCTGGCAAGAATCCTCATGAAGCACCGGGTTATCTTTGTTTCCCGTCCCGAAATGGAAACAACTTTGCGGGAAATGAAGCTGGATTACGCCCCGAACCTGCCCGCCGCCGTGGCCATGGCCAAGGCCGAAAAGGGCGAAAACGCCAAGATTACCCTGATCCCTAACGGTATTTCTGTTATGGTGAAGGCCTGAAAAATAATGTGTCATTGCGAGGAGGCCCAACGGGCCGACGTGGCAATCCCCCTAACGTTTCCGGAATGTCCGGGAGATTGCCGCGCCAGTGTGCGCACTGGCTCGCAATGACAGCAAATGATAAAGGAGAATTGATTTATGGATTACGCAAAAGAATCCCTGCGCCTGCACGGCGAGTGGGGCGGCAAGATCGAAGTGGTCTGCACCGTGCCCTGCAAGACCAAGGATGACCTGTCCCTGGCCTATACCCCCGGTGTTGCACAGCCCTGTCTGGAGATCCAGAAGGATGTGAACAAATCCTACGAGCTGACCCGCCGCCATAACCTCTGTGCCGTCATCACCGACGGCAGCGCTGTTCTGGGTCTGGGCGATATCGGTCCCGAAGCCGGTATGCCCGTTATGGAGGGCAAGTGCGCCCTGTTTAAGGCTTTCGCCGACGTGGATGCCTTCCCCCTGTGCGTGAAGTCCAAGGATGTGGACGAATTTGTCAATGCTGTCTATCTGATGTCCGGCTCCTTCGGCGGCATCAATCTGGAGGATATCTCCGCTCCCCGCTGCTTCGAGATCGAGCGGAAGCTGAAGGAAA
>ERZ1032130.307-NODE-307-length-13308-cov-7.691164_pt1 | contig 13308 bp, 6 predicted proteins | sample MGYA00517879_ERZ1032130 | MGnify/ENA primary metagenome ERZ1032130 (study PRJEB33719, sample SAMN04262597) | wastewater metagenome | biome: rural village; feature: animal feces; material: feces | host: Bos taurus | place: El Salvador | collected 2012-01-31 ...
TGTGAAGAAGAATTTGGTGTATCTGCAGCAGCAGGTGTTGTAGTAGCAGCAGCTGGCCCAGCAGAAGCAGCTGAAGAAAAAGATTCTTTCGACGTTGAATTAGTAGACGCTGGTGCATCTAAAGTTAAAGTTATCAAAATCGTTCGTGAAGTTACAGGTCTTGGCCTTAAAGAAGCGAAAGAAGTTGTTGACGGAGCTCCAAAGATCGTTAAAGAAGGCGTTTCTAAAGCAGAAGCTGAAGACCTCAAAGCTAAACTTGAAGCTGAAGGTGCTAAAGTTAACCTTAAATAATCGCGTAACTGCAAAGATAAGTAAAAGAATGAAAAAGGCTCCAGCAAGCTCGCTTGCTTGGAGCTTTTTTTATTCTTTTAGTTGGCGCGCAGTCACGCCCTCGCTCGATTTTTGAAAAACTATCAATTGCTATGAGAAACGTGGGGTTTATGCGGAAAAAGTAAGTTATGAGATACCGAAAGTCAGGTGTAACTTGCTTATTTATGACTAAAAGGGGTCTGTGCATGAAAAGTTACCGCAAGACCCCGGAAAAATAGAAAAACGGGGTCTTGCAAGAAAAAAATTCTTATAGACCCCGCCGCGGATGGGATTATTTACAAGAATATTGAAAATGGGCTTCAGAAACGCCTCGTTTTTCTATAGGTCCCATAAGTGTACGTGGGAGCGCACCTGGGGCGTAAGAATAGGCAGAGTTTACGCATGGCTGAACTGTTACAAAAACTGTAAAAAATTTCAAAAAAACTTGTTGACACCCTTGATAACTTGTGTTACTGTATAGGGTGCATTATTATGGTAAATTAGGTTTATTATGATGCCATACGATGCGGTAAATCAGTAAAAAACGAAAGTTTTAAAAAATAGAAAGGGTGAACGTGTCAATGGAAAAGAACAGAATCCGTCCAGTCGTAAACGGAAAAAGTAGCAGAATGAGCTACTCCAGACAAAAAGAAGTTCTGGAAATGCCAAACCTGATCGAAGTTCAGAAAGATTCCTACCAGTGGTTTCTTGATGAAGGTTTAAAGGAAGTATTTGCAGATATTTCTCCGATCGCAGATTACAGCGGTCATTTGAGTCTGGAATTTGTAGATTTTACACTGTGCGAAGACGATGTAAAATACACAATCGAAGAATGTAAAGAAAGAGATGCAACTTACGCAGCTCCTTTAAAAGTAAAGGTACGCCTTTATAATAAAGAAACAGATGAAATTAATGAACACGAAATCTTCATGGGCGATCTTCCGCTTATGACAGCAACCGGTACTTTCGTGATCAACGGTGCAGAACGAGTAATTGTCAGCCAGTTAGTACGTTCCCCTGGCATTTACTATGCAATCGGACACGATAAGATCGGTAAGAGATTATTCTCTTCCACAGTAATTCCGAACCGTGGTGCATGGTTAGAATACGAAACAGACTCTAATGACGTATTCTATGTTCGTGTAGACAGAACAAGAAAAGTACCTATCACAGTGCTCATTCGTGCTCTTGGATGTGGTACAAATGCAGAAATCCTTGAATTATTCGGTGAAGAACCAAAGATTCTTGCTGCACTTACAAAAGACGTTTCCACAAACTACCAGGAAGGTCTTTTGGAATTATATAAGAAGATCCGTCCGGGCGAACCTTTGGCAGTAGAAAGTGCTGAAAGTTTGATCATGAACATGTTCTTCGATCCAAAGAGATACGACCTTGCGAAAGTTGGACGTTATAAATTCAATAAGAAATTATTGCTCAAGAACCGTGTAACAGGTCAGGTTCTTGCAGAAGATGCTGTTGATACAGCAACAGGTGAAATCATCGCTGAAGCAGGCGTTGAAATCACAAGAGATCTTGCAGACGCAATCCAGAATGCAGGTATCCCTTACATTTGGGTAAAAGGCGAAGAAGAACGTAATATCAAAGTTCTTTCCAACATGATGGTTGACCTTGCCGCTTATCTTGACGTGGATCCAAAAGAAATCGGTGTTGCAGAATTAGTATACTTCCCGGCACTTGAAAAGATTCTGGAAGAAAATGAAAGTCTGGAAGACAGAATTGAAGCTGTAAAGAGAAATATTACAGATTTGATTCCAAAACACATTACAAAAGAAGATATCTTTGCATCTATTAACTACAACATGCATTTGGAATACGGCATGGGTAACGATGATGATATCGACCATTTAGGAAACAGACGTATTCGTGCGGTTGGCGAACTTTTACAGAACCAGTACCGTATCGGTCTCTCCAGAATGGAAAGAGTTGTTCGTGAAAGAATGACAACTCAGGATTTAGAAAACATCACTCCACAGGCTCTGATCAACATCAAACCTGTAACTGCAGCAGTGAAAGAATTCTTTGGTTCTTCACAGCTTTCCCAGTTCATGGATCAGAACAACCCACTGGGTGAATTAACACATAAGAGACGTTTATCAGCACTTGGTCCAGGTGGTCTTTCCCGTGATCGTGCAGGTTTCGAGGTTCGAGACGTTCACTATTCTCACTACGGTAGAATGTGTCCTATCGAAACACCTGAAGGTCCAAACATCGGTCTGATCAACTCTTTGGCAACTTATGCACGTATCAATGAATACGGTTTTGTGGAAGCTCCATATCGTAAGATTGACAAAGCTGATCCATTAAACCCACGCGTTACAGACGAAGTTGTTTACATGACAGCTGATGAAGAAGATAACTACCATGTAGCACAGGCGAACGAACCATTGGACGAAAATGGATACTTCATCCATAAGAGTGTATCCGGTCGTTACCGTGAAGAAACACAGTCCTATGAAAAGACAATGTTTGATTACATGGACGTTTCTCCTAAGATGGTATTCTCTGTTGCGACAGCACTCATTCCGTTCTTACAGAATGACGATGCGAACCGTGCGCTCATGGGATCTAACATGCAGCGTCAGGCAGTACCGTTAATGCTTACTGAAGCACCGGTTGTTGGTACAGGTATGGAACCAAAAGCAGCTGTTGATTCAGGTGTTTGTGTGGTTGCAAAACGTGCCGGTGTGATCGAAAAAGCAGAATCTAACCAGATTATTATGAAATATGATGACGACGGAACACGTGAAGTTTACCGTCTGTCTAAATTTGCCAGAAGTAACCAGAGCAACTGCTACAACCAGAGACCAATCGTATTCAAAGGTGAACACGTAGAAGCAGGTCAGGTGATCGCAGACGGTCCATCCACAGCTATGGGTGAACTGGCACTTGGTAAGAACCCGCTTATCGGTTTCATGACATGGGAAGGTTACAACTACGAAGATGCTGTATTATTAAGTGAAAGACTTGTGCAGGATGATGTTTATACATCTATTCATATTGAAGAATACGAAGCAGAAGCTCGTGACACCAAATTAGGACCGGAAGAAATCACAAGAGACGTTCCTGGTGTGGGCGACGATGCATTAAAGGATCTTGATGAACGTGGTATCATCAGAATCGGTGCTGAAGTTCGTGCGGGAGATATCCTTGTTGGTAAAGTAACTCCTAAGGGAGAAACAGAACTGACAGCAGAAGAAAGACTTCTTCGCGCAATCTTCGGTGAAAAAGCAAGAGAAGTACGTGATACTTCCCTGAAAGTGCCACACGGCGAATATGGTATTGTTGTAGATGCAAAAGTATTTACAAGAGAAAACGGTGACGAATTATCTCCGGGTGTAAATCAGGCAGTACGTATTTACATCGCTCAGAAGAGAAAAATCTCTGTAGGTGATAAAATGGCTGGTCGTCACGGTAACAAGGGTGTTGTTTCCCGTGTACTACCGGTAGAAGATATGCCATTCCTTCCAAACGGACGTCCTCTGGATATCGTATTAAACCCACTGGGTGTACCTTCCCGTATGAATATCGGACAGGTACTTGAAATCCACTTAAGCTTAGCTGCAAAAGCACTTGGATTTAACATTGCAACACCGGTATTTGACGGTGCAAACGAAAATGATATTATGGACACTCTTGATCTTGCAAATGATTATGTAAATCTTGAGTGGGATGAATTTAAAGAAAAACACGGAGAAGAACTTCTTCCGGAAGTATTGGATTATCTGTATGAAAACAGAGACCACAGAGCATTATGGAAAGGCGTGCCTTTATCAAGAGATGGTAAAGTAAGACTTCGTGACGGTAGAACAGGGGAATATTTTGATAGCCCTGTAACAATTGGTCACATGCATTACCTGAAACTCCATCACCTGGTAGACGATAAGATCCACGCACGTTCTACTGGTCCTTACTCTCTCGTTACACAGCAGCCGCTGGGTGGTAAAGCGCAGTTCGGTGGACAGCGTTTCGGTGAAATGGAAGTTTGGGCACTGGAAGCTTACGGTGCTGCTTACACATTACAGGAAATCCTGACAGTTAAGTCTGACGATGTTATCGGACGTGTAAAAACTTACGAAGCGATCATCAAAGGCGAAAACATTCCAGAAGCAGGTATTCCGGAATCCTTCAAGGTTCTCTTAAAAGAATTACAGTCCTTAGGTCTCGATGTGAGAGTATTAAAGGATGATAATACAGAAGTAGAAATCATGGAAACAAGCGCATATGGCGAATCGACAGATTTACGTTCCATTATTGAAGGTGACAGAAGCTTCAGAAATGAAGAGAGAGGATACGGAGCGTACGGTTACACAACTCAGGAATTCCAGGGTGACGAACTTGTATCCGTAGCTGACGAAGCTTCAGAAGAAGTAGACGTAGAAGAATAGTAACGGAAAGGAGCGCCGAAGATGCCAGAAACAGTAAGTAATGAAGTTTACCAGCCAATGACCTTTGATGCCATCAAAATTGGTCTTGCATCTCCTGAAAAAATCAGAGAATGGTCATATGGTGAAGTATTAAAACCTGAAACAATCAACTACAGAACACTGAAACCTGAAAGAGACGGTCTGTTTTGTGAAAAAATCTTTGGACCAAGCAAAGACTGGGAATGTCATTGTGGTAAATATAAAAAGATCAGATATAAAGGTGTCGTATGTGACAGATGTGGTGTTGAAGTAACAAAATCCAACGTACGTCGTGAACGTATGGGTCACATTGAACTTGCTGCACCGGTTTCCCATATTTGGTATTTCAAGGGAATCCCAAGCAGAATGGGACTGATCTTAGACTTGTCTCCACGAGTTTTAGAAAAAGTTCTTTACTTCGCTTCCTACATTGTACTTGATAAAGGCAATGCTACAGAACTTGTTTACAAACAGGTATTATCTGAAAAAGAATATCAGGATGCGAGAGAAAAATACGGCAGCGAATTTAAAGTAGGTATGGGTGCAGAAGCGATCAAACAGCTTCTGCAGGACATCGACCTTGAAAAAGAAGCTGAAGAATTAAAGGCAGGCCTCGTAGATGCAACAGGTCAGAAACGTGCACGTATCGTGAAACGTCTGGAAGTTGTAGAAGCCTTCCGTGAATCCGGCAACAAACCGGAATGGATGGTGATGGATGCAGTTCCTGTAATTCCACCAGATTTACGTCCAATGGTTCAGTTAGATGGTGGACGTTTTGCAACCTCTGACTTAAATGATTTATATAGAAGAATCATTAACCGTAACAATCGTCTGAAGAGACTCCTGGAACTTGGAGCACCGGACATCATCGTTCGTAACGAAAAGAGAATGCTCCAGGAAGCGGTTGATGCCCTGATCGACAATGGTCGTCGTGGCCGTCCGGTTACAGGTCCAGGTAACAGAGCATTAAAATCTCTTTCCGATATGTTAAAAGGTAAATCCGGACGTTTCCGTCAGAACCTTCTCGGTAAACGAGTTGACTATTCCGGACGTTCCGTAATCGTCGTAGGACCGGAACTGAAGATTTACCAGTGTGGTCTTCCAAAAGAAATGGCAATCGAGCTGTTCAAACCTTTCGTAATGAAAGAACTTGTTTGCAACGGCACAGCACATAACATCAAGAGCGCTAAGAAGATGGTTGAAAAACTTCAGCCGGAAGTTTGGGACGTTCTTGAAGATGTTATTAAAGAGCATCCGGTAATGTTAAACCGTGCTCCTACACTTCACAGACTCGGTATCCAGGCTTTCGAACCGATTCTGGTAGAAGGTAAAGCCATTAAGCTTCATCCATTGGTATGTACAGCGTTCAACGCCGACTTCGACGGTGACCAGATGGCGGTACATTTACCATTGTCAGTAGAAGCGCAGGCAGAGTGCAGATTCTTGTTACTCTCTCCAAACAACTTACTGAAACCATCTGATGGTGGTCCGGTAGCCGTTCCTTCACAGGATATGGTCCTTGGTATTTACTACTTAACACAGGAAAGACCGGGTATCCTAGGGGAAGGAAAAGTATTCAAGAGTATTAATGAAGCAATCCTCTGCTATGAAAACGGTGGGATCAAATTACAGTCCAAGATCATTGTTCGTGTGACAAAAACACTTGCAGACGGCACAGAAGTGACAGGTAATGTAGAATCCACATTAGGACGTTTCATTTTCAACGAAATTCTTCCACAGGACCTTGGTTTTGTAGACAGAACAATTCCTGGAAATGAAGTAAAACTTGAAGTAGACTTCCATGTTGGTAAAAAAGGATTAAAACAGATCCTTGAAAAAGTTATCAATACACACGGAGCTACAAAAACAGCAGAAGTTCTTGATGATATCAAAGCAATGGGTTACAAATATTCTACACGTGCTGCCATGACAGTATCAATTTCCGATATGACAGTGCCGCCGGAAAAACCGGAACTCATTGAAAATGCACAGAAGACAGTAGATAAGATTACACGTAACTTCAAACGTGGTCTTATTACAGAAGAAGAACGTTACAAAGAAGTTGTAGATACATGGCAGGAAACTGACCAGATTCTTACAAAGAAGCTTCTTGGCGGTCTTGATAAATACAACAACATCTTCATGATGGCTGACTCCGGTGCCCGTGGTTCTGACAAGCAGATCAAACAGCTTGCCGGTATGCGTGGTCTTATGGCCGATACAACAGGTCATACCATCGAGCTGCCAATCAAGTCAAACTTCCGTGAAGGTCTTGACGTACTCGAATATTTCATGTCAGCTCATGGTGCTCGTAAAGGTCTTTCCGATACAGCGCTTCGTACAGCCGACTCCGGTTACCTGACAAGACGTCTTGTAGACGTTTCACAGGACTTAATCGTTCGTGAAGTAGATTGCTGTGAAGGCAAAGCTGCTCCGGGTATGGTTGTAGAAGCATTCATGGAAGGCAAGGAAGAAATCGAAAGCTTAAAAGAACGTATTACAGGACGTTTCGTATGCGAAGATATCTGTGATGCGGAAGGTAAGATCATTGTAAAAGCCAACCACATGATCACACCAAGACGTGCAGCTTTAGTTGTATCAAAAGGTGTTGATAAGGACGGTAATCCATTAACAGCAGTGAAGATCAGAACAGTTCTCACATGTCGTTCACACATCGGTGTTTGTGCAAAATGTTACGGTGCAAACATGGCAACCGGTGAAGCGGTACAGGTTGGTGAAGCAGTTGGTATCATCGCAGCTCAGTCTATCGGTGAACCTGGTACACAGCTTACAATGAGAACATTCCATACCGGTGGTGTAGCCGGTGGGGATATCACACAGGGTCTTCCTCGTGTCGAAGAACTTTTTGAAGCAAGAAAACCTAAGGGTCTTGCAATTATCTCAGAGTTTGCCGGCCATGCTCAGTTAAATGATACAAAGAAAAAACGTGAAATCATTGTAACAAACAATGAAACTGGCGAATCCAAAACATACCTGATTCCATATGGTTCAAGAATCAATGCGAAGATTCAGGATGGTGTATGGTTAGAAGCCGGTGATCCATTAACAGAAGGTTCTATCAACCCACACGACATCTTAAGAATCAAAGGCGTTCGTGCAGTACAGGATTACATGCTTCGCGAAGTACAGCGTGTATACCGTTTACAGGGTGTAGAAATCAATGATAAGCACATCGAAATGATCGTTCGTCAGATGCTGAAGAAGATCCGTATCGAAGAAAACGGAGATTCCAGCTTCTTACCGGGATCTATGGTTGATATCCTTGATTACGATGATGTAAATGAAGCACTCATCGCAGAAGGAAAGACTCCGGCAGAAGGAAAACAGGTAATGCTTGGTATCACAAAAGCATCCCTTGCTACAAACTCCTTCTTATCAGCAGCTTCCTTCCAGGAAACAACAAAGGTTCTGACAGAAGCAGCGATCAAAGGTAAGATTGATCCATTGATCGGTCTGAAAGAAAACGTATGTATCGGTAAGCTGATTCCGGCTGGTACAGGTATGAAACGTTACCATGATGTAAGACTGGATGTGGATGCAGAATTCGAGGCAATGACTGCTGCAGAAAAATTTGCAGAAGATATGGAAGATGACTATGAAATTGACGAAATCGATGAAGTAGAAACAGACGAAATCGATGAAGCAGAAACAGACGAAATCTTCGAAGACGAATTCGAAACAGAAGAATAAAACATTTGAAGGAGCTCGCGCAATGCGGGCTCCTTTTTGCACAAAGAAAAAATACGAAAAAACATTGAAAAATAAGCAAAAAATCCCTTGACACGCAAATTGACCTTGGCTATAATATGACAGTGTGAGTTTTCATGAAAGGGATAACTGCGCACAGATTTGGATAAGACCAAATTCAGCAACCTACGAGAAAATCAGGAGGTGAAAGGAATGCCAACATTTAACCAGTTAGTTAGAAAAGGAAGACAGACATCTGTAAAAAAATCTACTGCACCAGCACTTCAGAAAGGATTCAACTCTTTAAAGAAGAAAGCTACTGATCAGTCAGCTCCACAGAAACGTGGTGTATGTACAGCAGTTAAAACAGCTACACCTAAGAAACCAAACTCAGCTCTTAGAAAAATTGCCAGAGTTCGTCTTTCTAACGGTATTGAAGTAACAAGCTACATTCCAGGTGAAGGACACAACCTTCAGGAACATAGCGTTGTATTAATCCGTGGCGGTCGTGTTAAGGACTTACCAGGTACAAGATACCACATCGTTCGTGGTACATTAGATACAGCAGGTGTTGCTAAGAGACGCCAGGCTCGTTCTAAATACGGTGCTAAGAGACCAAAAGACGCTAAAAAATAAGTTTTAGCAAACATTAGAAACAAATAATTTACTTACAAACAGAACTATTTGTTGGATGTGAGAGATCACATTGTGCACGGCATTCTGTATTGCCTATTAGGTTGCGGGTTTAGATATACAGCAAATACCGAGCGCGAACACACGTAGAGAGACACATGTGAGTACCTAAGATTTAATGAAGGAATGAAAACATTCCAATTATAATTAAGGAGGGAAGTAACGTGCCACGTAAAGGACATACTCAGAAAAGAGAAGTATTAGCAGATCCAATGTACAATAACGTAGTAGTTACAAAACTTATCAATAACATTATGTTAGATGGTAAGAAAGGTGTAGCTCAGAAAATTGTATACGGAGCATTTGACAGAGTTGCTGAAAAAACAGGAAAAGAAGCACTCGAAGTATTCGAAGAGGCTATGAACAACATCATGCCAGTACTCGAAGTAAAAGCTAGACGTATCGGTGGAGCAACATACCAGGTACCAATCGAAGTTAGAGCAGATCGTCGTCAGGCATTAGCTCTTCGTTGGTTAACAATGTTCTCCCGTAAGAGATCTGAAAAGACTCAGGAAGAAAGACTTGCGAATGAAATCATGGATGCAGCTAACAACACAGGCGCATCTGTTAAGAGAAAAGAAGAAATGCACAGAATGGCAGAAGCAAACAAAGCATTTGCTCACTATCGTTTCTAATCAAACTGCTGCATAGTATCTTGTTCACAACTATAAGGAGGAAAAAACCTTGGCTGGAAGAGAATATCCATTAGAGAGAACCAGAAATATTGGTATTATGGCTCATATTGATGCTGGTAAAACAACAACAACAGAGCGTATCTTATACTACACTGGTGTAAACTATAAAATTGGTGATACTCACGAAGGTACTGCAACAATGGACTGGATGGCTCAGGAACAGGAAAGAGGTATCACAATTACTTCTGCTGCGACAACATGTCACTGGACACTCCAGGAAAATTGCAAAGCAAAACCAGGTGCTTTAGAACATCGTATCAACATCATTGACACTCCAGGACACGTAGACTTCACAGTAGAAGTAGAACGTTCCCTTCGTGTATTAGATGGTGCTGTTGGTGTATTCTGTGCAAAAGGTGGTGTAGAACCACAGTCAGAAAACGTATGGCGTCAGGCTGACACATACAACGTACCACGTATGGCATTTATCAACAAAATGGACATCCTTGGTGCAGACTTCTACGGAACAGTAGAACAGATCAAAAACCGTCTTGGTAAAAACGCAATCTGCTTACAGTTACCAATCGGTAAAGAAGATGAATTCAAAGGAATCATCGACTTATTTGAAATGAAAGCTTATATCTACAACGATAACAAGGGTGATGATATTTCTATCGTTGATATCCCAGAAGATATGGCTGATGATGCTGAATTATATCGTACAGAATTAGTAGAAAAAATCTGCGAATTAGATGACGATTTAATGATGGCTTATCTTGAAGGTGAAGAACCATCTACAGAAGAATTAAAAGCTGCTTTAAGAAAAGGTACATGTGAATGTCTGGCAATCCCGGTATGTTGCGGTACTGCTTACAGAAACAAAGGTGTACAGAAACTTCTTGATGCTGTTATCGAATTCATGCCATCTCCACTTGACATCCCTGCAATCAAGGGTGTTGATATGGATGGTAACGAAGTAGAAAGAATCGCTTCTGATGAAGAACCATTCGCAGCTCTTGCATTCAAGATCATGACAGACCCATTCGTAGGTAAACTTGCATACTTCCGTGTTTACTCCGGAACAATGAACTCAGGTTCCTACGTTTATAACTCTACAAAAGATAAAAAAGAACGTGTTGGACGTGTTCTCCAGATGCATGCGAATAAGAGACAGGAACTTGACAAAGTTTACTCTGGTGATATCGCAGCAGCTGTAGGTTTCAAGGTTACAACAACTGGTGATACAATCTGTGACGAACAGCATCCGGTAATCCTTGAATCTATGGAATTCCCAGAACCAGTTATCCAGCTGGCTATCGAACCTAAGACAAAAGCAGGTCAGGGCAAGATGGGTGAAGCTTTAGCAAAACTTGCTGAAGAAGACCCAACATTCCGTGCTCATACAGATCAGGAAACAGGACAGACAATCATCGCTGGTATGGGTGAATTACACCTTGAAATCATCGTTGACCGTCTCCTTCGTGAATTCAAAGTAGAAGCTAACGTAGGTGCTCCTCAGGTAGCTTACAAAGAAACATTCACAAAGACTGTTGAAGTTGATTCTAAATATGCAAAACAGTCTGGTGGTCGTGGTCAGTACGGTCACTGTAAAGTTCGCTTCGAACCAATGGATGCCAACGGTGAAGAATTATTCAAATTCGAATCTACTGTTGTTGGTGGTGCAATTCCTAAGGAATACATCCCGGCAGTTGGTGCAGGTATCGAAGAAGCTGCAAAATCCGGTATTCTTGCTGGATTCCAGGTACTTGGTGTACACGCAACAGTTTACGATGGATCTTACCATGAAGTTGACTCCAGTGAAATGGCATTCCACATTGCTGGTTCCATGGCATTCAAAGATGCTATGCAAAAAGCTGGTTCCGTATTACTTGAGCCGATCATGAAAGTTGAAGTAACAACACCGGAAGATTACATGGGTGATGTTATCGGTGATATCAACAGCCGTCGTGGACGTATCGAAGGTATGGAAGATATCGGCGGTGGTAAGATGATCAGAGGTTATGTTCCATTAGCTGAAATGTTCGGATATGCAACAGACCTTCGTTCAAGAACACAGGGTCGTGGTAACTACTCAATGTTCTTCGAAAAATATGAACAGGTTCCGAAGTCTGTTCAGGAAAAAGTTCTTGCTGCTAAAGCAAAATAAGACTTTTTTAAACATTTAATTAAAATAAATTGGGCTTGCAAATATCTCTGATTTTTAATATAATCAGAGATAGCCTGATTATATATTTAGAAATAATCAAAAAATTATTTAGTTTATCTTTTTTAAGGAGGAAAATTCAAAATGGCAAAGGCTAAGTTTGAAAGAAGCAAACCACATTGTAACATTGGTACAATTGGACATGTAGACCATGGTAAAACAACTTTAACAGCAGCTATCACAAAAACTCTTCACGAAAGATTAGGTACAGGTGAAGCTGTTGCATTCGAAAACATCGACAAAGCTCCAGAAGAAAGAGAACGTGGTATCACAATCTCTACAGCTCACGTTGAATACGAATCTAAAAACAGACACTACGCTCACGTAGACTGCCCAGGACACGCTGACTACGTTAAGAACATGATCACAGGTGCTGCTCAGATGGATGGTGCTATCCTCGTAGTAGCTGCAACTGATGGTGTTATGGCTCAGACAAAAGAACATATCCTTCTTTCTCGTCAGGTAGGTGTACCTTACATCGTAGTATTCATGAACAAATGTGATATGGTTGACGACGAAGAATTACTTGAATTAGTAGATATGGAAATTCGTGAACTCTTAAATGAATACGAATTCCCAGGCGATGATACACCAATCATCCGGGGTTCTGCTCTTAAAGCTCTTGAAGATCCAAACGGAGAATGGGGTGACAAAATCCTTGAACTCTTCGACGCAGTAGACAGCTGGATCCCAGACCCAGAACGTGACACAGATAAACCATTCCTTATGCCAATCGAAGACGTATTCACAATCACAGGTCGTGGTACAGTTGCTACAGGTAGAGTAGAACGTGGTACACTTCACCTCAATGATAAAGTTGAAATCGTTGGTATCAAAGAAGAAAACATGGAAACAACTGTAACAGGTATCGAAATGTTCCGTAAACTCCTTGACGAAGCTCAGGCTGGTGATAACATCGGTGCTCTTCTTCGTGGTGTTCAGAGAACAGAAATCCAGCGTGGACAGGTTCTCGTTAAACCAGGCTCAGTAAAATGCCACAGCAAATTCACAGCTCAGGTTTACGTATTAACAAAAGACGAAGGTGGACGTCATACTCCATTCTTCAACAACTACCGTCCACAGTTCTACTTCAGAACAACAGACATCACAGGTGTATGTAACTTACCAGAAGGTACAGAAATGTGCATGCCAGGTGATAACGTAGAAATGACAATCGAACTGATCCACCCAATCGCTATGGAACAGGGTCTTACTTTCGCTATCCGTGAAGGTGGACGTACTGTAGGTTCAGGCCGTGTTGCTACTATCATCGAGTAATTAATAGAATTACAGTAAATTCAAGGCTTCCAAGTTT
>ERZ1032130.308-NODE-308-length-13266-cov-6.477102_pt1 | contig 13266 bp, 11 predicted proteins | sample MGYA00517879_ERZ1032130 | MGnify/ENA primary metagenome ERZ1032130 (study PRJEB33719, sample SAMN04262597) | wastewater metagenome | biome: rural village; feature: animal feces; material: feces | host: Bos taurus | place: El Salvador | collected 2012-01-31 ...
TTGGCTTTTTAGAGTCAATTATAAAAAGGAAAAATAGTGAAGATATTTTCTGGTTAGAAAGAGATAGGGGAAACCGTGGAATAAAGGGAGTTCGTTTATATAAGTGTCCCAAAGAGGTTGATAAGATTACACGGCGAATTATGTTTGGTGATTCTGGCTTGCCAGTAATTCTGACATCGGCAACTATCACAAGTGGCAAGAATGAAGTTTACATAAAGAACTACACTTATTTTATTAATAACACTGGATTTCAGACTGAACGAAGCTTGGTATGTGAGCCTAAAATATCACCCTTTAATTATGATGAGCATGTGAAGATTTATTATACAGAACATATGCCTCATCCTACACGTGAAAGAGACAAGTTTATAGAACAAGGTGTTCGGGAAATTATAAAATTGCTTCATATCAGTAATGGAAAATCTTTAATTTTATTTACAGCAAAAACGGATATGCAGGCGGTATATGATAGATTACAGAAGGAAAACTTGCCATTCAAGATATTGATGCAGCAAGGGAATGCAAAGCAGGCAGAAACTTTAGAGAAGTTTAGAAAAGATACTAATTCTGTGTTGCTAGGAACTGGAAGTTACTGGGAAGGAATTAATATTGAAGGTCTGTCATTATCTCATGTAATTATATTTAAATTACCGTTTCCGGTAAGGGAGCCGATTATTGATTATAAGTACCAGCAGAGCGATGATGGTTTAATGGAAGTATCTGTTCCAGAGATGGTTATAAAGCTAAAGCAGGGGATTGGCAGATTGATTCGCAGCGAGAGCGATAAGGGAATTGTTTCTATTATAGATTCAAGAGTTGGAAAAAAGTCAAAGGCACCTTATAAGCAAATTATTTGGGATTCATTGCCAATAAAAAGTAAGACTAATAAAATTGAAGAGATTGCTGCTTTTTATAATCAAGTAGTAGAGCAACAGAAAGAAGGAAAATAGTATGAAGGAATTTCATTTGAAGAACGAATTGTTATTACAGGCATTTTGGGCTGGTTATATGTGTTAAAATAATTGTCTAACGCATTGCCAGGGTTATTTTAGTGCAGATAACTAATGAGGATTTTATATATGAAACTGTGAAAGACCTGTCTGCAGGGGAATTTGATATTAGGATTGAGCCAGATGTGGATTAAGGGATGTAGATGTGTTCTTGGAGAAAATATGTGGTACAAGTATAGAAAATTTACCAGCATCGATGAGGCAAGATGCTGGGGGAAAAGGTTTTATTCATATTGGCTCCCCAATTATCAACTTGGTGGAAAGTTAAGAGGAAATTACGATACAGAGAATCCTGAAAGATTTTTAAAAGGAAAGTTTTCGGAAGAGGAAAAACAGGAATTAAGAGAGGATGCTGTTGAAAATAAATGGTTTTCTTTTTATTGTGGTGGAAATTGGGGATTGGCAATTAATGAAAAACAAAGGTATGGTTATACTGGATTTACATTTCCACAAGAAGAACTTGCGGAAATGCAAGATGTTATGGACAATCGTTTAAATAACTCATATGTTCCAGAAAATGTTTGGGGATATAGATTTTTGGATTATAGGAAGTTGTGCATAGGTACACAGAGACGTTATATTAACTGTGGTGCAGTAATAGAAGACAAGGGATACATGGGAGTAGGTCTTGTAAAATCATCATTGAAGGAAGAGTTTGGTTCATATGATACTTTGCTAAAAATAATGATTCCACAAGGTGCTAAGGGATTATATATTGACCTGATTAGTAATAGGGGGGAGGAACAAGAATTGCTATTTGCAAGAGGTAGTAAATTGAAGGTTTTGTTTACATATAGAAGTAGAGGGAAGAAGATTATCATATGCAAAATGTTAAAATCTAAAAATGCTGCATTCTGCGGGCCTCGACGGCCACGGTTGCGTTTTTCAACGGCCGCATTGCGGAGCAAAACGGCCGCATGTAATTACTGATTTTCCTTTGCTTTTATCATGATTGTGTAATGCCTTGTAGCTCGTTTTAAGATGGAATTCGCTGATACTTCGTCGTTCAGAATCATAGCCGTCCAATGGTCTGGATCCCGCTGTGAGCAGACGATAGTACTTCTGTTTTGTTCATTACGCTTCTCTAGAAGCTCAAACAGGATCTTTACCTCTTTCTCATCTGTGATGGTATGAAGCAGGAAATCATCCAGGATGACAAGATCCGTTTTTATCAGCTGTTTCATCCGTCCGGCAAACTTCCCGTAATCTTGCTGCTTCAAAGCCACCATACTTTCAATCAGCTCCTCGCTGTGGAAGTATCGGACACTATAATCATTGCATGCCTTTATCCCCAACGCTCTGGCCAGATATGATTTTCCAGCATCAGAAGCTCCAAGGATACATATGTTATACCCTTTTGATATGAAATCCAATGATGATAGTAGCTGTGTGATTCCTGATGGCATATATTCCCGTTCTGAGGAATCAACACATTTTTCCAGCTCTTCAGGGCTACCTATGAGTTTGGCTATCCGCAAACGATTATGCAGTGTTTTGTTGAGTTTTTCCTGGTATTCATTGCCGAACAATTCAGCTAACAGAGTCATATGATCCATCTCCAGAAAGCCTGGGGCGTGGTACATACTGTCCAGCTTTGCAGCCATGTGTGAGAGCTTGAGTTCATTTAGTTCGTCCACAAGTTCATTTAAAAGTGTTTTACCTGTCAGCATCGTCATAGGCCTCCTTTCTCTGTTCGTCAGCCAGTTTCTGGCTGCGTGAAAGAAGACTGTTGAGGTCTGTCTGCTCCGGCCTCATAACAAAACCGCCGCGTTTGGAAGCATTATCTTTGGATGCATGGTTATAACCTGCCTGTCCGAGAACATTGGCCACAACAGGGATTGAGTTCTTGATGAAGGTATACTTCTGTTTATCAAGAAGAACCGCCTGCCGGCAGCATTCTTCCAGAGCTGCATCACTGTATTTCTTCGTAAAATTTAGGATACCGAGACACATACGGTAGGTCTGTACTTCATACTTCCTGGACTGCAGAATGGATCGGATGACCGTTTCTGTATGACATCCTATGAGTGCTGCTTTTTTTATGAAATAGTCTGCATTCCACTGGGAAAAGCCTTTGTAATTATCTGGCAGGTGTTCCGGATCAGTCATCCACTGGCCTTTATAAGTCGCCCGCGGCCATTCACAGATGAATTCCCCCGCAAGCGAATAAATACGGACCATTGTGGACGTTGATCTGACAGACACTTTCTTATGCAGATATGCTTTGTTTACGCTATAGTACGCGTTATCGAAGCGGACATGGAAATCGCTTGAAACGGTTGCCGTCTTTCTTTCCATGTACTCATACTGCAAGGAAGGCAGCGGCGCCAACTCTGTCCGTTCTTCTTCCCAATAGTAGTACCTGCTATGCTCTTTTTTCTTAAAAGGCTCTCTGTTAAGCTTGTAAAGCTCTGCCCAGAGGTCTTGATTAAACTGCTCCAGGCTGAAATACTGTCTTTCCTCCAGGATGTGAAAAAGTCCTTTTTCAAGGATGCCAACTGCATTTTCCACAGAGCTTTTGAACTTCGGTTTCTTCACTTTGGCGGGAAGAATGGCTGTCCCGTTGTGCTCGGCCCATTCCGTATAATCCTTGTTCAATTCAGGATCGATCCAGTCCTTGTTTGCAATCACAGCCTGCTTGCAATTATCACAGATACATAAGGCCGGAACGCCTCCAAAGTAGGAAAGTGCGTGATTGTTCACGTCAATCCACTGTGGTTCCTTGGTAGAGATCATCCCTTCCGCATAGATGTACTGAGAATAGGGTAGAACAGCTACAAAAACGACAATGCTTATGATCTCACCGGTAAGAGGATCGGTCATACAGAATGTCTTGCCTGCAAAGTCCACTTCCATCTGCTGCCCGATCACGGCATCAAAATGGGCGGTTTCGTAGTTGTCCTCACACCAACGGGCATAGTGTTCACAGAACTGCCGGTACTGGTAAAAGCGCTTATCCTCAGCCACACATTTTTGCTTGTAGCGATTCCAGAGAAACACCAGAGTCATGTTTTTTCTGGTCGCCATGAGTCGGTCTGCCTCTTCAAAGTCTGGCAGCTCAATATACGGATTTCGTCCAGCATTCCCCGGGACAGTGCCGTAAACGGCTTGTGCGATACCATAGTTTGTGATCCCTGTAGGCAAGGGGTACTGCAAAGTATCGCAGTTTTCGAAAGCTTTCAGGAATTCGTTGACTCCTGACTTACTCACACCCAGTTGTCTGGCTATTTCCCGTCCAGACAATTTCAAGGCGTAACGTTTGATAATGATGTCTTTATAATCCAGCATACATTATCCTCCTCATGATGTATTTGCCATAGAAAATGGCTGTCATCATTATGAAATAAGTTGCTGGATATAGAAAGGCCTACCGGCCGTTTAGCTCCGCATCGCGGCCGTTTTGCTCCGCAAAACTGGCCGATGGCTCACGCAATATGCAAATGCTGATAAAAGTAAAGAAGTTTAATAAAAGATGATAGACTCAAGTATCTAAACAGGATGAGTTTGGGTATTTGAGTCTGCCCATTTTTAGAGGAAAGTAATTTCCGAAATAAACAATCTATGGTACAATATCCTAGAAGTTATCAACGGGATAGGTGGATCATAGAGAAAGAGCAGAACACAAATCGCTCATAAGCCAGTCCGGCTTATATCTCAAAAACAAATCTAATCTTTTTCTATGGCAGGTGCAAAGTGGCGCATCATGCTTTATTTTGCAGGTCCGATAGGGGACTGTTGCATCATTTTTGAATCCAAGGCTTAACGAAAAGCCAAGGGATGTGCATCTTTATTGCGCACTCATGGCATACAGAATGTGTTGTGGCATTGGAATTCAAGGAATGATGCAGTATAATGCGAAGCCGGTTTGCATAGGAAAAGAGAAGAAAAAGTAGGGTTTGACTATAAGATGTTAGTGGTTAAAGTCAATAATTGACTTGGGCAAAAATTAGGCTGAAAAATGGCTGGTTTTTGCCCGATTTTTTTTGCCCATTCTTAAAATTTGAAAGCTATAAAGCATATGGTGCATATTGCGAAAAGTATGGGGATGAAATGGGCAATAAGCTTATAGAAGTGCTGCAAAATGTTGTAGAACAAAATTTGTCCGAATAGGAAACTGCAATTTTTCTGAGTGAGGACAATATTCTGGTAATTTTTGAAAAGCAGAATTATAAGGTTACATGTGAAATTATTGCGAATATGTTTAGAAACAGGATGCAGGAATATTACCAAAAAGAAGATAATAAAAATTTACATGCACTTTACCATTTTATGATAGATGATTTTACATATTGTTATATACAATAAAGAGGAACAATGGTAAAGGAGAAAATGATTATGAAAAAAGAACAGGCGACACAGTCGCAAAAATTAATGGTATTTGTACTTACGATGTCACTTTATGGACTGGCAACTTTGTTTACGGAATTAATCCCTAAGTTTCAGGTGGGAATCGTAGAATTTTCAGTAGAGTATTTCTTGTTTATTCCTCTTGTTTTGGGAATGCTTTTTGACCCTATGTCGGCAGCACTTGGAGCAGCAACCGGTGAGCTGGTATTTAGTGAGATTATGTTAGGACAGTTTGGCGGTCTGGGTGAAGTGGAGAAATTTATTACGGTTACGATTGGAGTATATGTTGCCGGACGTCTTGTGAGAAATCCGAAGAACCAGAAGATGGTAGGAATTGCAGCAATACTTGGTGTAATTGTACAGCAGTTTTTAGGAACTATGGTTGATATATTGAAGGTACAGTTCGCAGTAGAGGATTTTGAAGCAGTGGCAGGTCTTCCGGAGTCTGTGTTTGTAACGGAAGGATTTGCATTTTTGAATGATGTGTTATTTTCAGGTATCCTTTTCTGTCTGCTTCCTACTTTATTCCTGGTACCCAGACTTTATGGGAAAATTGAGCCACTTCTTGGTATGCAGCCAAGAACAGAAAAGACAGCACTTTCTTCTATTGGTATTAAGACAGTAATCGGATGTGTCATCGCATTTATTGGAGCAATTGCAGCAGAGTTTCTGGCTGAAAGCGGATTTGAGCTGATCGACTGGGAAGCAGATTGGGCAGAAAGTACAGGCGCAATGGCAATCGGAATGCTGGTTGCTGCAGTTGTAGCAGTAGTCGTGCTGGTGGTAATGAAGAAAAATGCAGAAAAGGCACAGGTACAGAATTAAGTAATTATGAGCGTATTAGAGATTAAGGATTTAATGTTTACATATCCGGGAGCAACAGCCCCCACATTGAATCATGTGAATTTGCATATTGAAAAAGGTGATTTTATCGCAATCGTTGGAAACAATGGTTGCGGTAAATCCACGTTGTGTAAAGTGATGAATGGGTTAATTCCTCACTTTATTTCAGGTGAGTTTACTGGAACAGTTCTGGCAGATGGAGTAGATACAAAAACTGTTGAAATTGGTGATTTGGCAAAAATAGTTGGTTATGTATATCAGGATTTTGAAAATCAGATTGTACGCCCTACTGTGTTGGATGATGCTTCCTATGCCTGCATGAATTACGCTATGCCGGATTATTTGGAGAGGGGAAGACAGGCATTAAAAAACTGCGGACTTGAAGGGAAAGATGACGAATATATATGGCAGCTTTCCGGTGGTCAGACGCATTTGTTGGCACTTGCGGGAGCTGTTTCTTTAGAACCAGAAGTTCTGATATTGGATGAGCCTATTGCACAGTTGGATCCCAGACACGCAGATTTAATTTATGGAATTTTGAAAGATTTAAATGAGCGTCTGGGTAAAACGATTATTGTGATTGAACATCACACAGAGTATATTGCAGACTATTGCAAGCATGTGGTGTTGCTAAAAGAAGGTCATGTGGAATGGGTGCTTCCTACAAGAGAAGCGCTGGATAAAGTAGAAACCTTACAGGCAAGCAATATTTTCCCGCCACAGGTAACCTTGGCAGCGTATCGTCTAAGAGAGCAGGGAAAATTGGCATATGATTTAGTATTGCCATCTACCATTTCGGCAGGAAAAGAGGCATTTAAACAATTATCTTTTGTTGAACCGAAAATACAGGAAAGAAAATCACAGGGGAAAGAGGTGTCTGTATCTTTTCGGAATTTATCGGTATCCTATCGGACAGTGAAAGGCGAGCCTAAAAAGATTTATGAACAGCTGAACCTTGATTTGCATAAGGGGGAGAAAATAGCATTAATTGGTTCTAATGGAGCCGGAAAATCTACGATGATGAAACTGATGACAGGTCTGGTGAAACCGAATGAGGGTGAAATTTATTTAAAGGGTCTGCCGGTTCATAATACGAAACCGGAGCTGTTGTCGAAATATGTGTCGATGGTGTATCAGAATCCGGAAGATATGTTTATTAAGGATTCAATAGAAGCTGATATAGCTTATGCAATGCAGGTTCGGGATGTGGCAGATTGGCAGGAAAAAACAGCAGCCCTTTTGGAGAGATTTCGATTAACAAATCTAAAAGAGCGTGATGGAAGATTGCTTTCCGGAGGACAGATGCGTCGGGCAAGTTTGGCTATCGGAGTTGCACTCCGCCCGGAAATATTGCTGTTGGATGAGCCTACCGCAAATCTGGATATTGCAACCAGAAAAGAGATTATGAAAACCCTGAAAGAGATGGAAGATGTAACAGATACGGTTATGATTGCTACCCATGATATGCAATTGGTATCTGAATGGGCAGAAAGAATTATTGTATTATATCAGGGGAAAGTGGTTGCAGACGGAAGTAGAAATGATATTTTTGGAAATAAAGAGGTAGTTGAAAAGGTAGGAATCAGACCACCTGAAATTTTTACCATGGGAAAAGTATTGCATGAGCATGCATTCTGTTATACAGTAGACGAATTTTTGCAAAGTTTTGTTTAACAGGAAGAAATGGAGTAATATAGATGGAAAAGACGATGAAGAAGCTTTCGGAAAATATATTGGACAAACTGTCCTTGGACTTTTTACGTAATCAGGTGCTGAAAAATGCATACGGAAATGATGATACTGTAATTGCAAAACTGGACCCGAGAATTTTGATTGTATGGTATTTGTTTTTTGGTCTGGTACCTTGGTTTTCCGGTGATGTGGTATTTCTGGCAGGATGCTTTATACTTGTGGTGGTAACCACGATTCTTGCAAGAGTTGCCGGTTTGGTACTATTTTTGTTTATATTGGGCGTATTTTCTCAGACAGGATACTTGCTTATTGTATCGCTGTTTTTTGGTGGAAATGCAGAGACGATTATTCCATTGCTGGTATTAACCCTTAAAATTGCAACGGTTTCATTGGCATCCATTACAGTATTTTCAGGACTTGATCCTGACAGGCTGTCTAATGGATTGATGTGGTTTGGATGTCCTGAGAGGCTGTCATTTTCAATTTCCTATGCATATCGTATGCTTCCTATGCTGATGGAGGAGTTCCAAAATGTGCTTTTATCCTATCGCCTGAGAGGAAAGGCACCCGTAAGTAATGGCTTTATAGGTAAGGTAAAGAATCTTATTTATCAGGTAAAAATTATTATGCAATCATTTTATCCTCTGATGTTAAATACAGCGAAGAGATCCAGGACAACAGTTGAAGCTTTGGAAATGAGAGGATATCGTTATGCAGCGACGAATAAGGATGTAAAGAAAATGAAATTATCCTCTTTGAAAGTGACTTATGATGATATGCTGTTTTTGGCAATTTCTTTTCTTTGGATGGCAATCATTGCTGTAGTAATGTCGTACATATAAGGGGGGACAAAAGCATGTTTATTGATTTTCATACACATGGGAAATTGGCAAAAAAATTGCCGTTTTCTACAGAATATACAGACTGGCTTATGAGCGAAGCCGGACGGGCTGGCCTTGATGCAATATGCTTAACGGAGCATTTTAATACCTTGCAGTTTGATGAGTTGTATGGTTATCTGACAAAAGTATGTAAAAGAGATGGCGATATGTTGATTACAAAGGATGGTCTTTGTATTTTTGCAGGAATGGAAACAGATATTGCAGAAGGTGGACATATCTTATCTATTGGACCACCGGAGATTATCTTAGAGTTGAATACTCGTTTAGAACCTTATAAGGAAAAAGGAAAATTCCTGCCCTTCGAGAAAATGATGGATTTATTTGAAGAGTATTCGGTAATTGTAGGAGCAGCGCATCCTTACCGGGAGGGCGGACATATTCCGGAACTGCCGTTTGAACAGTTAAAGCGCTTGCACTTTTTGGATTTAAATGGAAAGGATGTTGCACTGAACAGGGAATACTTTGAGATAAAAACAGACACACTTGCTAAAATGCTGAATATTCCCATGATTAGTGGAAGTGATACACATCAGGCTGTGCAATACGGATGTGTTCGCACAAAGTTTTGTAATGCGGTTAATACAGTAGAGAAACTTTATGAGCAGATGCAAACTGGTAATTATGAAATTGTGGTATCTCCAAATGCTTCTTTTCAGGTAAAAACGGCAGGATTATTAAAAAAAGCATTAAAGGAAATCCATACATTGGGTGGAGATTATGTTTCTGTTCTAACCAGTCAATTAAATGTATAATAAGCAAGGTAGGCTAAGGAAGTGTTCCTTGGCTGTCTTTGTTTTGGGAGGATAATATGATTACAGTAGAAGGAATACAGAGCGTTGTCCGTGAAGCAGCAAAGCTTTTTGCAGATCGTACAGCAGCCAAAACAATTAAAGAAAAAGGAGCATACGATTATGTTACGGCAGTAGATGAGTCTGTGCAGTGTTTTATACAGGAAAAACTGGGAGTGTTATTTCCACAAATTCAGTTTATGGGAGAGGAAAAAGATAATTCTGCCGTTGATATGAGAGGTTTGGTATGGGTGTTGGATCCGGTGGATGGTACAACAAATTTAGTTCATGATTATCGAAACAGTGCCATTTCATTAGCTCTATTGAATAATAAAGAAGTAATACTTGGAATTGTATATAATCCTTTTGTGGATGAGATGTATTATGCACAGAAAGGTAACGGCAGTTTTTTGAACGGGAAAAAAATACATGTAAGTAATGCAAAGACCATGGGAGAAAGCTTGATTTCGATTGGTACATCACCCTATTTTAAGGAAGAGGCTGAGGAGAATTTTAAGATGTTTTCGCAAATTTTTAAGGATTGTCAGGATATCCGAAGATGCGGGTCAGCTTCTTTGGACTTAGCACATGTAGCGTGTGGGCGAATTGATGGATATATGGAAAATCATCTTAAATTATGGGATTATGCTGCCGGAGTATTGATTGTTCGGGAAGCAGGTGGAGAAGTATTCAATTTTCAAGGGGAAAAACTTTCCATGGAACTGGACGGAAATGTGGTAGCAGGAAATGCAATAATTTCAAAAACTTTAGTGGAAAAATATTTGTAAAATAATCTTGTACTATAGACATTAGAGATGAAAAATCATGTTTAATTATATATAATAGTTTAGTCCCTTTCGGAAGAGATAATCCGAAGGGGATTTTTTTGTCCACTTTAAAGAGGTATAATTCTCGTCTATAAGCTATCGGTATGAGAAGGAGTTTCAGGCAGTGGTGGTTTTATAGTCATTTTGTACCAAAAGTAGGCGATATGTGTAAAAACTATTATTTTGTGGACGATTTTAGCCGATAAAACTATAAAAATATGCTAGATGAAACGGATTTCAAATTTACCAAATCAAGGAGGAAAAAATTATGGCAATTAATTTATTGACTTTGAACTGTACAGAGGTAACAACACTGGTAAGACCGCAGGTACAACCTGTATCATACAGGTTAGATACGAAAAAAATCAAGGAAAACTGGGAGCAGATTAAAAGTGACAGCAAGAATCTGGTACAGATTTCCAAGGAGGCAGGAACCTATAAGGGAAGTGTCCCGGTAGAGGAAATACAAAGCAAGGGCGAGTTGAGTCGAACACCATGTAATTATTCCAGTGATGCTTTTTTTAGAAAAGATATGCCGAAGGTTATTACAGATGGGGGATATCTGATAGGAGGCGTTATGTTCAGTAAAGAAGAACTGGAGCAATGTCGCGTGGTAATGAAAGCAGCGGCAGACAGCATTGGTTGTGGTATCGGTAAAAATACCAATATTGATTACAGAAATTATGCCCAGATGGGTATTGCTGAGAGCAGTGTAAAGGCTTATGCAAGCGAGCATTTGTCAGAGGAACAGGCAGCGGTAGTAAACAAAGCTATGCAGGAATATAACGAAGCATTAATAGATTTAGAGAAAGAGACTCTTCGTGACGCAGGTTATGTAAAAACAGGGTATGAAGGATTATCCGAGTATTATGGAATGGCACATGAATTAAGCGATGGAGAGATTGAGGCGATAAACAAACGTAAAGAGGAGATGAGCCGTATAACAGGCCGTTATTATGCTCCATCCGTCAAAGGAATGACTGCGGTAGTGCAGTCTGCAACTAATAAAGAGTTAATTGATAATGTTACAGATTTATTTACGAATCTGGATGTTACAGATGAGCAGTCGGTGAATGCAGCAGTGGAAAACTATAAGAAGCTGATGCGTCCGGCATACATAGCTTATGGAATGAATGATTCAGATGGTTCCCTAACGAGAGTATTGAACAAGGATGCAGAAAACTTTAGAAAGCAGATATCCACCCTTCTGCCTGCAATAAAGTATCATACAACTGATTACAGTGTTTAATGCGATGTGTTTTGAGAAAAGCAGGGAGGAATTTGTATGAACATAAATGGTAACAGCATTTTTATGGGAGCCTATGCGGAAAGAAGGCATCAGGAAACACTACTTCATCCGAAGACTTTGAATGTAAGCGATGACAGGCAGACAGAAATCACCGGAAAATTAAAAGAAGCAATGCAGGGAATTGACAGAGGAAATTCCCAGAGTGTGAAGGTAAGCATTTCAGAGGAAGACAATGGAAGTTATCGTGATAAAATCACAAACGGTCAGTCCTTTGCGGAGGTTTAGGAACAAAGAAAACGTTTACTGGAGGGAAATCTTTCCCCGGATATGAATTACAAATTTACTTTATCTGCAAGGGTAAACAGTCTGAATGAAGCTGATAAGAAAGCAGGTGGGGCGGAATATTTATCAAATGAAGAGAAGCTGGATAACATCATGGAGGCATATACATCTTTCTATGAAGAGATTGTGCAGGGCTACGAGGATGGCACAAGAGGAATCGATGTAGCAGATGAAAACAGTGAGAATGGTTATCGTACCCTGACAATGCAGGAAGAACTGGACGATTTGGATCGTGCTTATGAAAGCGTGGTAAATACAACAGTTGCCATCATGGAGCAGAAAAGGAAAGAGGCGAAGCATTTCTAATCAGATTAGTTCATTTTTGCAAAATCATGGTATTTGCATAGAGGAGAATCAATCCTTTCGCCTTTCTATCAATCCGTATTCTTATTTCGTTCAGGCATCAGAAGATATGTCGGAAGTATTACTTCAGAAGATAAAAGAACTGTTGGAATCAAAAAACGACAGCAGGGATATTTTCTATTGGGGATTGAATAATGGTGCAAAGTATTCTGAGGAGTCGCTTACGAAATGGAGAGCCTATCAAAATGTAAAGAAAACTATTATTTTGGTACAGAATTTGTAAATGAATTTATATGATTTAAGCTAAGGATGGCGTTATGATTTCACGGATGAGCAGTATCTATGGGAGCATAACGCTATTTATATATAAAAATACATATACCACTTGGTCCTTTCTGGAGAGTGGTGAGGTTCCGACTGACAGAAGAACCTCAGAAAGGAGAATTATGCAGGTAGGAAGTAGTGTAAGTAACAGATACTATACACAGTATCATAATAGTTCAAGTGCGAAAAAGAGTGCTGGAGCTTCGATTTTTGAAGGTGGTTATCCTTCAAATGAAACAGTGGGGTATCAAAGAAGTACAGAAACAGTGGATTATCAAGAATATTACAAAGCGTGGATGGCGCAGGGAAATGCCGGAGTTATAGAGTATGCGACTGGTAATGCAACTGTAAATTCAATAGAGCAGACCGGAGCTGTATCCATAGCGGAAACAGAAGATGAAGGAGATTTTTTAGGACTTACTATGGTTCCAGAGGAGGGAAAGTCTGTTACCTATGGTATGAGAGCTATGCTCAGTGATAAGTCCACACCGGATAATCCAATTGTTCAGGTAGTTTCTAACCTTGGTGGTAAGAAGGTAATCTATAACGTAGAAGTGAATAAGGTAAACCCTAATAATGCAACACAGCTTGAGATGTTCGCATTGTTAAGTTACACCGATAAGATGGGAATTACAGATG